>Ga0182024_10022488_pt1 | contig 11364 bp, 9 predicted proteins | sample P32metaG_FD_120480 | JGI IMG/M metagenome (GOLD analysis project Ga0182024, IMG submission 120480) | Permafrost microbial communities from Stordalen Mire, Sweden - P3-2 metaG (Illumina Assembly) | ecosystem: Environmental > Terrestrial > Soil > Wetlands > Permafrost | place: Sweden: Stordalen... | reverse complement strand
TGGGTTGGTGAACAGTTCGAACACCAGCCCGGCCGTTGCCAGCGCGAACACTGCGGCGAGAACGAAGAACACATTGCGCCAGCCCATCAGGTCGCCAAGGACGCCGCCGGCGGCCTGGCCGCAGAGCTGGCCGAGAATCTGACCCGTGAGATAGCGGGCCAGTATCGGCTGGCGGTGCTCATAGGCCGTCACGTCGCCGACATAGGCCATCGAGATCGGGATGACCCAGCCGGCGGCCGCGCCGGTCGCGAGCCGCGCCAAAGCCAGTTCGTGCAGCGACGCGGCGGTGCCGCAGACCGCCACCAGGATGGTGCCGATGGCGCACATCAAAGCGACGGTGCGGTATTTGCCAAAACGGTCGCCGACCGGGCCGATGACAAGCTGGATCGAGCCGTGGGCCACGGCATAGGCGGTGACGACCATGGCGGCGGCGCCGACCGTGGTGTGGAAATCGGCGGCGATCTGCGGCAGCAGCGAATCGGTCACCCGCACTTGCGCCTGGCTGGCAAAGCCGGCGACCGCGAGCAGCGTGATGGAACGCGTCGGAGTGCGGCGCGGCACGGATGAAGCTGTTGGGGAAGCTGACAAGTTGACACTCTGCGCGGAGCGGGCTTTCTAGCCCGCGAAACAGCGAAAGTGAATGATTCTGGGGCACTGCGAGCAGGTGATGACAAACAATGCTGACATCGCCATGTAGGCAAGTGTCGTGAATCATCTCTCTACTAACGAGGCTACGCACCTTTTTGTATAAAGAGCGCCATGAACGAAGGAAAAGAGCTTCTTCGACGTCAGGACTTTTCTCCACTTGGGGCGCATCGGCGCACAGGCAAGACGTTCACGCCGCCACTCATGCAGGCGCCGGCGCCGATCAGCCTTTATTCCTGGCAGAATGACAGATTGCCGGAAGTTTTGTGGGCGATATTGCTCGCGGGAACGTTGCCGCGTGCCGAGTATCTGCCTCTGTTTTGCAAAGTCGCAAAAGCAGGAATGAAATTTCGGGACAATCCGAAGGCTTCACCTAGTCACACGGCGCTAGCGTCCCTTTCGGCTAGCGAATTCGATCTGATTTTCGCGGAACTATTGGCAGAGGAACATGCGCGCTCCGCCTTGGCACCAATGTTCCTTCTCGAAAAACTGCCGGATCGCGCTTACTGGACGACGCGATTGCCGAATGTCGAACCAGAAGCAGGCTGGGAATCGATGGCCCGCGCGGTTGCCGTGTCGTTGAATCGTCATTCTAGGTCGGCTGTAGATGCGCAGTGGCTGCGTGTAATGTTTTTGGGTTTGCAACACCGCTTAGTTTTCACCAAAAAAGAGCAGCTAGAAATTATTGATATGCTGTGTGCGTACCCCGAAGAAAAGGAGGTGCCTGACTGGGCGGATACTACGATTTGTTCAATTGATGCAACAATTACCGAACTCAGCTCGCAGGATCAAAAACGGATTTGGAGCGAAGAGTTCTGGAACGAATGCCTCCGAAAGACCGCTTGTATTCCGACCCGTTTGTCACCGCCTGCACAACAACCTGAATTCGACTATGAGCCTGCTAAAGAGCGGTGGGGAAGGATTTATGCAGGATTGGCTATGCATTTTTTCAATACGTTGCAGACGACTGATGTTGACGCCCGACATGACGCAGTCTTTGGACTCTCGTTGTATGCGATGTCGCTGGTTACCAGTCTTATGCGGCCATTTTCGACGAGGCCAAGCGGCCGACATTTGCTGCGGTCGCTCGCAGAAACCCATATCACACTTGCATACCTCACAGCTAAAGAAGACGTTGAGTTATGGCGGACTTACCGAGCTTATGGTGTGGGCCAGGCAAAACTTGCGTTCCTAAAACTTGTTGAACGGGAAGACGAGGAGCTTCCTAAGCACGTTGATATCGATGTGCTTAATCAGCTTGCAAACGAAGACATGTGGCAAGAATTTGTTTCCATTGACGTCGGTCAATGGACCGGTTTGACAGTTCGCAAGATGGCCGAAATAGCCGGTGTCAAAGATATTTACGACAAGTACTACGTTTGGCCGTCAGGCTTTGTGCACGCGCACTGGTCCGCAGTTCGGGATTCTGTGTTCGGTATCTGCGCAAATCCATTGCATCGATTTCACCGCATTCCGCGTCCAACGCGCCTTGATATGCAAGATGTGTGCTTTGACGCTATCGAAGTTATGAATGGAACGCTTGAACTCGTCGATCGGGCTTACCCCTCGTTCAATCTAAGATTTAATAGAGATTCGCCATCGACGCGGACAAAAGAGCCGATACCGAAAACATATCAGCCAAAAGAGGTCGAAGGCCGTATCTATGCAGCCTGGGAAGCCGCCGGCGCCTTCCGCGCCGGCCGGCCGGAGCGCGCCAAGGCCGCACCTTATTGCGTCGTCATTCCGCCGCCCAACGTGACCGGCTCGCTGCATATGGGCCACGCGCTCAACAATACCCTGCAGGACATCCTCTGCCGCTTCGAGCGCATGCGCGGCAAGGACGTGCTGTGGCAACCGGGCACCGACCACGCCGGCATCGCTACGCAGGCGGTGGTCGAGCGTCAGCTGGCGGAGCGCGGGGAGCCATCGAGCCGCGCCATGGGCCGCGAAGCCTTCATCAAGCGCGTCTGGGAATGGAAAGCGGAATCCGGCGGCACCATCATCAGCCAGCTCAAGCGGCTCGGCGCGTCCTGCGACTGGTCGCGCGAACGCTTCACATGGACGAGGGCCTGTCGCGCGCGGTGCTGAAGGTGTTCGTTGCGCTCTATCGGGAAGGGCTGATCTATAAGGACAAGCGGCTGGTCAATTGGGATCCAAAACTCAAGACCGCGATTTCCGACCTTGAAGTGCAGCAGGTCGAGAGCAAGGGCCAGCTCTGGCACATCAAATATCCGATCGAGGACAGCAACGAGTTCATCGTCGTCGCGACCACGCGGCCGGAAACCATGCTCGGCGACGTTGCGGTCGCGGTGCATCCGGAGAACGAGCGCCTCAAGCATCTCATCGGCAAGCACGCGATCCTGCCGCTCGTCGGCCGCCGAATTCCGATCATCGGCGACGGCTACGCCGATCCGGAAAAGGGCTCCGGCGCGGTCAAGATCACGCCGGCGCACGACTTTAACGATTTCGAGGTCGGCCGGCGGCACAAGCTGGCACTCGTCAATATCCTCGACGCCGAGGGCCACCTCGACCTCAAGGACAATGCGGAATTTCTCGAAGGCGTGCAGCGATCGTCCGATCTCGATGCAACACTGTCGCTGCACGGGCTCGATCGCTTCGTGGCGCGCAAAAAAATCGTCGAGCGGCTGGAAGCCGCGGGCCTCATCGACAAGATCGAGCCGACGACACACGTCGTGCCGCATGGCGACCGCTCCGGCGCGGTGCTCGAGCCGTTTCTCACCGATCAATGGTACGTCGACGCCAAGACATTGGCCGCGCCCGCGATAGCAGCCGTGCGCGATCGCAAAACAACTTTTGTGCCGGCGCAATGGGAAGCGACGTTCTTCAACTGGATGGAAAACATCCAGCCCTGGTGCGTTTCCAGGCAAATCTGGTGGGGCCATCAGATCCCAGCCTGGTACGGGCCGGATGGAAAAATCTTCGTCGCCGAGAACGAGGATGACGTCGTTGCCGATGCGCTCGCCCATTACACGGAGATCGAGGAAATCACCGCCGAAGAGGGTCACGATATCGCCGCCGATCCCGCGCGACGCACCCGCTTCGCCAACGAGTATCTCAAGCGCGATGAGGACGTCCTCGACACCTGGTTCTCCTCGGCGCTGTGGCCGTTCTCGACGCTCGGCTGGCCGGACGAAACTGCGGAGCTCAAGCGCTTCTATCCGACGAGTGCGCTTGTCACCGGTTTCGACATCATCTTCTTCTGGGTGGCGCGCATGATGATGATGGGGCTGCACTTCATGCAAAAGGAGCGGCCTGACGCTCCGTCTGACCAATGGGTGCCGTTCCACGACGTCTACATCCACGCGCTGGTGCGCGATGCCAGCGGCGCCAAGATGTCGAAGTCGAAAGGCAACGTCATCGATCCGCTGCAACTCATCGACGAATACGGCGCCGACGCGTTGCGCTTCACGCTCGCCGCCATGGCGGCGCAAGGACGCGATATCAAGCTTTCGGCGCAGCGCGTCGAGGGCTATCGCAATTTCGCGACAAAACTTTGGAACGCGGCGCGCTTTGCCGAGATCAATGGCTGCGCGCGCGATGCGGGGTTCGATCCGCATCATACCAAGGAAGAGCTCAATCGCTGGATTGCGCATGAGACCGCAAAAGCGGGGCGCGAAGTCACGGCGGCGATCGAAGCGTACAAGTTCAATGACGCCGCCGCCGCAATCTACCGTTTCGTCTGGAACGTCTTTTGCGACTGGTATCTCGAACTGATCAAGCCCGTGCTCACCGGCCCGGACGGTGCCGCCAAGACCGAGACGCGCGCGGCCGCCGCCTGGGCGCTCGACGAAATTCTAAAGCTTCTCCATCCGTTCATGCCGTTCATCACGGAAGAGTTGTGGTGCGTCACCGCCGAGCAGGGCGCGCCGCGCGACCACATGCTGGCGCTCGACGCGTGGCCGCGGCACGACGGCCTCGATGATACGGCGGCGGAAGCAGAAATTGGCTGGGTGATCGATCTTGTCACCGCGATCCGTTCGGTGCGCGTCGAGATGAACATTCCGGCCGCCACGATGTTGCCGCTGGTGCTGGCCGGCGCGTCACCGCAAACCGCCATCCGGGCAAAACACTGGGCGGAATTCGTGCAGTGGCTGGCGCGGGTCGCCGATATTTCTTTCGCCGATACGGCGCCGCAAGGCGCGGTGCAGCTTGTCGTTCGCGGCGAGGTCGCGGCGCTGCCGCTCAAGGGCGTGATCGATCTCGCCGCCGAGCGTGCGCGATTGGCGAAGGAAATGGCCAAGGCCGACGCCGATATCGCCCGCGTCGATGCCAAGCTCGGCAATCCAAACTTTGTCGCGCGCGCGCCGGAAGAAGTGGTCGAAGAAGAAAAGGAAAAGCGCGAGGAAGCGCAAGCGCGCAAGGCCAAGATCGCGGAGGCGCTGGAGCGCCTCAAGGGCGCAGCGTAGTCGGGAGCAAGTGGGACAGGTTTCGCATCGCTCGTCAGGCATCACTGACGGCAGGTTCACATGAAAATCTTCCTTGCCGGGGCGAGTGGCGCGATCGGCCGGCGGCTCACGCCGCTGCTGCTTGCCGCCGGACACAGCGTGACCGGCACGACGCGGTCGGCCGAAAAAGCCAGGGAGCTGAACGCGCACGGCGTTGAAGCGGCCGTCGTGGATGTCTTCGACGGCAAAGCTTTGCACGATGCCGTCGCGCGGGCGCGTCCTGAGATTGTCATCCATCAATTGACCGATTTGCCGCAAGTGTTCGATCCGGCGCGCCTTGCGGATGTGCTTGTGCGCAACACGCGTCTGCGCGAGGAAGCCACGCCCAATCTGGTCGCCGCGGCGCAAGCAGCCGGCGCGCGCAGGCTGATCGCGCAAAGCATTGCCTTTGCCTATGCCGACGGTCCCGAACCGCATGCCGAGAGCGATCCAATCGCATCGGCGGAAGGTGGAGAGCCGAGGGCGATCACCGCGCGTGGCGTGCGCGCGCTGGAACGCGCCGTGCTCGACGCACGCGGTCTCGAAGGCATCGTCCTGCGCTACGGACGGCTTTACGGTCCCGGCACATGGAATAATCCGAATACGCGGGCGCCGCTTCATGTCGATGCCGCGGCACACGCTGCGCTGCTGGCGATCACGCGCGGCGCGCCGGGTATTTACAACATCGCGGAGGATGACGGGGCGGTCACGGCCGAGAAGGCCCGCAAGGAATTGGGTTTTGATTCCGCATTCAGGCTTCCGGCGTAAAGGGCTTGCTGAGAAAGCGGGAACCTTTCTCGCCATAGCGCCACGGCTTGTCGGTGGCTTTGGTGATGCCGATGCGCGGCCCGGCGATGACTTCCACCTCGCCGTCGCGCGCAAATAGCTCGAACGGCGGCTCGTCGAGTGCAAGGCCATAGTGCGCCGCAGTGACGCCCAGCGCCTCGCATAGCCGGCCCGGGCCGGAGCACAGCAAACGTGCATCGGCCAAGCCGCGCCTGCGGCGCATGACGGCGAGGCCAGCCGTGGGCTCGATTGCCCGGATCAGCACGGCGCTGGCCGAGCCTTTCGGTTCGCAGACAAAATTCAGGCACCAGTGCATGCCGTAGGAGCGGTAGACGTAAGCAAAGCCGGGCGGTCCAAACATGACCGAATTGCGCGCGGTCGGACCCCGAAAACTGTGCGCCGCCGGGTCGGTATGGTGGTAGGCCTCGACCTCGACCAGGCGGCCGCCGACGCCGGCCACGAACAGCGTCGCCCCGATCAAATCGGGCGCCACCTCGTGGACGCTGCGGCGAAAGAAGCTGCGGGTCAGTCGTTTTGGCACCCACGCATCGTCGCAGGCCCGCCACCCATTGGTAAATCGCGAGTTAACCGCCTGTGGCGACGGTGGGAGAATCTGTGGCTCCCGCGCCACAGCGGCAGAACATTTCACCCTACCGCATCGCACCCATGCCCGGCGCCGCTATTTGGCCATAGGATTTCTCGACATCGATGGCCGCCGCGGTCGTCCACCCGTGGGGTGGAAGCCGTTGCGGTACTTCCGGTTTTCCGAGGCGCCTGTTGCCGCGGGCCGGATGGAGGGGCGAAGGGCCGAGTTGGCCAGCTAAAGGTTGATGGACGCGAAGACCGATTTGAAATTGCGGCTGCCAAGCCGTCACGCCACCGAGGGCGCCGAGCGCGCGCCGCATCGCGCGTTCTATTACGCCATGGGGCTGACGCCTGCGCAGATCCATCAGCCCTTCGTCGGCGTCGCCACCTGCTGGAACGAAGCCGCACCCTGCAATATCGCGCTGATGCGGCAGGCCCAGGCGGTAAAACTTGGCGTCGCGTCGGTCGGTGCCACGCCGCGCGAGTTCTGCACCATCACCGTGACCGACGGCATCGCCATGGGCCATGCCGGGATGAAGTCGTCGCTGCCGTCGCGCGAGGTCATTGCCGATTCCGTGGAATTGACGGTGCGCGGCCACTCTTACGACGCGCTGATCGGCGTCGCCGGCTGCGACAAGTCGCAACCGGGCATGATGATGGCCATGTGCCGGCTCAACGTGCCGTCGATCTACATCTACGGCGGTTCGATCCTTCCCGGCACCTTCAAGGGCAAGCCGGTCACCATCCAGGACGTCTACGAGGCGGTCGGCCGGCACTCGATCGGCGCCATGTCCGACGCCGATCTCGAAACGCTGGAACAGAACGCCTGTCCGTCGGCCGGTGCGTGTGGCGCGCAATTCACCGCCAACACCATGGCGACGGTGTCGGAGGCGATCGGGCTTGCGCTGCCGTATTCGGCCGGAGCGCCCGCGCCATACGAGATTCGCGATAAATTCTGCATGCTGGCCGGCGAGATGATCATGGAACTCATCGCCAAGAACATCCGGCCGCGCGACATCGTCACCCGCAGGGCGCTGGAGAATGCGGCTGCGGTTGTCGCGGCAACCGGCGGCTCGACCAACGCGGCGCTGCATCTGCCGGCGATAGCCCACGAATGCGGCATCAAATTCGATCTGTTCGATGTCGCCGAAGTCTTCAAAAGGACACCGTACATCGCGGATCTAAAACCGTCCGGCCGTTATGTCGCCAAAGACATGTTCGAAGCTGGCGGTGTTCCGCTGCTGATGAAGACGCTGCTCGACCACGGTTTCATGCATGGCGACTGCCTCACAGTCACCGGCCGCACCATCGCCGAGAACATGAAATCGGTGAAGTGGAACCCGGATCAGGCCGTCGTCTATCCGGCCGACAAGCCGATCTTGCCGACCGGCGGCGTCGTTGGTCTGAAAGGCAATCTCGCGCCCGAAGGCGCGATCGTGAAAGTGGCCGGGATGGAGCGCCTGCAGTTCTCCGGTCCGGCGCGCTGCTTCGACGGCGAGGAAGCCTGCTTCGATGCGGTCAAGAACAAGAAGTACAAAGAAGGCGACGTGCTGGTCATCCGTTATGAGGGACCTAAAGGCGGTCCCGGCATGCGCGAAATGCTGTCGACGACTGCCGCGCTTTACGGCCAGGGCATGGGCGGCAAGGTCGCGCTCATCACCGACGGTCGCTTCTCCGGCGCCACCCGCGGCTTTTGCGTCGGCCATATCGGCCCGGAAGCGGCGGTCGGCGGCCCGATCGCGCTCTTGCGCGACGGCGACATCATCACGCTCGATGGCGAGAAGGGAACGCTCGACGTCAACCTGACCAAGAGCGAGCTCGATCGGCGGGCCAAGGATTGGAAGCCGAGGGAAAGCGAATTCACCTCCGGCTATTTGTGGAAATACACCCAGCAGGTGGGACCGGCCCGCGATGGCGCCGTTACCCATCCGGGTGGGGCGGTCGAGAAGGCGTGCTATGCGGATATCTAGTGGCGTCATTCGCGTCGCAACGGGCGCCTTGCTGGTCGCGCTGGCGGGCGGATTTTGCATCGGGTTCGGATTCGGGCCGATGCACGGCGGCGGCCTTGTGATTAAGCCGGCGTTCGCGTTTGACGGCACCACGTCGCCGAGCACCGCCGCGCTGTCGCCGAGCGACGGACTGCGTTCGGCTGGCCGCGCGCCGGAAGGCGGAGAAAAGGCGAAGGCGCTGACCGCGCTTCAGTATGCCGCCGATCAGGGTCAGCCCGTGGCGCAATGGAAGCTCGGCCGCATGTATGCCGACGGTGACGGCGTGCCGCAGGACGACCTGCGCGCTTTCAATTATTTCAGCCAGATCGCCAATACCCGTCCGGATGAGGTGCCCGGCACGCCGCAGGCGCGCTTCGTCGCTAGCGCCTTCGTGGCGCTTGGGCACTATTACTTCACCGGCATCGCCAATTCGAAGATCACGCCGGATCCGGCGCGCGCCTATGACATGTTCGCCTATGCGGCGACTTATTTTGGCGATGCCGACGCGCAGTTCGAGCTCGGCCGCCTCGCCCTCAACAAAACGCCGAGCGAACCGCATCAGGCGGCGCGCTGGTTCCTGCTCGCCGCGACTAAAGGCCATTGCCGCGCCGAGGTCGCTCTCGGCGACCTGCTGTTCGAGGGCCAAACCGTGCCGCGGCAGGCCGCGCGCGGCCTGATGTGGCTCACGCTCGGCAAAGACTGCGCCGGCACGGATGAAAGTTGGGTCAAGCCGCTCTACGACAGCGCCTTTCATCACGCGAGCGATGACGAGCGCGCCATGGCGCTGGTTTATCTCGAAGACTGGCTGAAGGGCCGGCGGGATTAAGCGCTACTTCGCTGCGATCGCGAGATCGATCCATACCGGCACGTGATCGGACGGTTTTTCCCAACTTCGCACGTGGTGGTCGATGCCGGCGTCGCTGAGCTTGTCCGCCGCGGCCGGCGACAGCAATAAGTGATCGATGCGGATGCCGTTGTTTTTCTGCCAGGCGCCGGCCTGATAATCCCAAAATGTAAAGAGACCCGGATCGTCGCTGGTCGCACGCACGGCATCGGTGAGCCCGAGATTGACCAGCGCGCGGAATTCGTCGCGCGTTCGCGGCAGGGTTAGTGCGTCGCCAACCCAAGCCTTGGGATTGCGTGCATCGGCGTCGGTCGGAATGACGTTGTAGTCGCCGGCCATGATCAGCGGCTCTTCGAGCGAAAGCCGTTCGCGCGCGTAGGCCGCAAGCCGTTTCATCCAGCCGATCTTGTATGTGTATTTTTCGGTTTCCGGCGGATTGCCGTTGGGCAGGTAGATGCTCGCGACCCGGAGCGCGCCGTTCGCCGTCGATATGACGGCTTCGATGAAGCGGGCGTGGTCGTCCTTGTCGTCGCCGGGCAGGCCGTTTCTCACTTCATCGAACGGAAATTTCGACAGCAGCGCACGCCGTTGAACGCTTTTTGCCCATGCACGGCGAGGTTATAGCCGAGCGCTTCGAACGGCTCGCGCGGGAACGCGTCATCGACGCACTTTGTCTCTTGCAAGCAGACGATGTCGGGCTTGCGTTCGGCAAGCCAAGTCAGCACGGAGTCGACGCGCTGCTTGATCGAATTGACGTTCCAGGTGGCGATCCGCACGGGAAAGTCTGAAAGGTTCAGAGCGCGAAGCTGGTGCCGCAACCGCACGAGGCGGTCGCTTTCGGATTGTTGACCTTGAAGGACGAGCCGATGAGGTCATCGACGAAATCGATTTCCGATCCGGCCATGTAATCGAGCGAGACCGGATCGATCAGCACCGTGGCGCCGCTCTTTTCGATCACGATGTCGTCGTCGGCGCGGCTGCGCTCGGTGTCGAACTTATATCGGAAACCGGAGCAGCCGCCGCCCTCGACGCTCACGCGCAGCATGGTGCCGGCGGGCTCCTTGCGGAGGATTTCGCCGATCTTATGCGCCGCCCGTTCGGTCACGACGACGTTGGCTGCCATTATCGTCTCCGGTTGGGAAATCGTGCCGATTGCAACATCACCAGCACGATAGTTAAGGTCCGCCCAGGCCAAAATCAATCGCCATCGGCCGGGCGGGCAGGACGGCAATGGAAGCGGTAACGCCCCGAGCGCCTTATGCGTGCGATCCGGAACGCAGCCGCGGCCGGTTGCATCCGGAGCCTGTCAGCAAGACCCGCAGCGCCTTCCGCCGCGATTGCGACCGCATCATCCACTCGACCGCGTTTCGCCGTCTCAAGCACAAGACCCAGGTGTTCGTCTTCGACGAGGGCGACCATTACCGCACTAGGCTCACCCATACGCTCGAAGTGACGCAAGTCGCGCGCTCGCTTGCCCGCAGGCTCCATCTCGATGAAGATCTCGCCGAGGCGCTGGCGCTGGCGCACGACCTCGGCCATCCGCCGTTCGGTCACGCCGGCGAGCGCGCGCTCGACGACTGCCTCGCCGCTTTCGGCGGCTTCGATCACAACGCGCAGACTCTGCGTATCGTGACCGCGCTGGAACGCCGTTATCCGACCTTCGACGGGCTGAACCTGACCTGGGAAACGCTCGAAGGATTGGTCAAGCACAACGGGCCGCTCACCGACCGCGATGGAACGCCGCGCGGCCGTTATGGCGAACACGGTGTTCCGGAAACCATTCTCGACTATGCGCGCCTGCACGACCTTCAGCTCTGGAGCTTCGCCGGCGTGGAGGCGCAGATCGCCGCGTTCGCCGACGACATCGCCTACGACGCGCACGATATCGACGACGGACTGCGCGCGGAACTGTTCGGCGTCGATGACATTGCCGCCGTTGCGTTGCCCGGCAGGCTCATCAGCGAAATCCGCGCGGCTTATGCCGGGATCGATGCGAGCCGCCTTGTGCACGAATTGATCCGCCGGCTGATCGGATTGTTGATCGACGATGTGGTCGCCGAAACCAGCCGCC
>Ga0182024_10022487_pt1 | contig 11364 bp, 11 predicted proteins | sample P32metaG_FD_120480 | JGI IMG/M metagenome (GOLD analysis project Ga0182024, IMG submission 120480) | Permafrost microbial communities from Stordalen Mire, Sweden - P3-2 metaG (Illumina Assembly) | ecosystem: Environmental > Terrestrial > Soil > Wetlands > Permafrost | place: Sweden: Stordalen... | reverse complement strand
GCCGGTGAAGAGTGTCATCGCACTCCACGACGTCTTTGGCGCTGGAATTCAACAAACCCCAACCGGACTTTCCTATGTCCAGCCCGCTGATGTCCCGAATGCGTGGATCTTCGCCAATGAGGTCGTCAACAATGCTGGGCAAGCCCCGAAGGTGCAGTTCCTCCAAAGGGCCTGTCCATCCATGTTCTCCGATCCAGGTGCATCACCTGCGAACAGCGGCGTGGGCGGTACTGGTACTGCCACTGCTGGTCCGACGCGCAATCCAAATGTGAACTTCTCACAGTGCGCGGCCAGGGTTGGCGCCAAATTCCACGAGCTTGTGACCTACCAGCCGGGGAGCCGCTACTGGGCGTTTCAGTGGTATGAGACTGCGATCTTCGTCGGAGCTGCAATCGTTCTTGTAGCCCTGTCCTTTTGGTGGATCCGACGACGGCTCTCCTGATCAGCGCCGACGGCGCATTCCGAGTGTTCATTGACCGTGGCTTTGCCACCGTGCCCCAATCGGGCCGCCTGCGGGCAGGGCAACTCGTGCAAGCAGGTCAGGGCCTCGGGTGGTATTCAGGCCGGCCGATTGGGGCAGTCGATGGCGAGAGGTGCACCCCAGGCCGGCAGCGAGGACACTTTTCGCGATGGCAGGACAAATCAGTGGCAGTGATCTGGAGGGAGTGCAGCAGCCGCGCCCGCCATTCCCAGATCGTCTGAGAACCCGGCTTCGAGCCGTGGCCATTGCGAGGTGGGACGTCCACCTGGCCACTCCCACAGGGGCAGCCATTCGGGAGCCCCGCCCAGGGTCCGGGTCGCGTGCCCACGCCGCGGCCAGCCCACCGGCGAGTCTTCCCAGCCCTCCTGTCTGCCGAACACGGTGAGGTCCATGAGCGCGTAGCTGTAGTCCAGCGTCTCGGCACCACGGCGGTTCGTCCAGTAGGTCTCGAAGACCTGGTTGGCATCGCGCAGGTAGCACACCAGGTGGAACAGACCCTGCTCGCGGTCGAGGAGGAGCGTGTCAAGTGAGGGCTGGGCCGAGTACCACGGCATGTCCCAGCCCATGAAAGTGCGGTAGTGGAGGCTCTCGTCGTATGACGTCTGCGCTTCGCCCGGGCCATACGCGGTGTTTCGCCCCTGGCAGAGCACTGCGAAGGTGATGTCGCGAGAGTGCAGGTACGCAAGCTCACCTACATGACTCATCACCCACGTACAGCCTTCGCACTGCTCGGCCGCAGCACGGCCCGGCCACCACATGAAGTAGTAGGCAATGAGCTGACTGCGGCCTTCGAACGCGTCGAGCAACGTCACTGGGCCGTTCGGCCCGAGCAACGGGCTATCTGCGGCGACCTCGACCATGGGCAGCCGACGGCGGGCGGCGGCGATCGCATCCCCTTCACGGGTGTGTGCCTTCTCCCTCGCCCGAAGCGCCTCCAGTTGCTCGTGGAACGCCGAGCGGTTGACCACCGTTGGTAGGGGTCTGTTCTCATCCTGGGACATCGGCACCGTGCCTGATCACATCCTCGCTGCTAAGGGTTCGTACCCGCCACGGTAGCGACGATCGGCGATGTATCCCCCATGTGCGATTTCCAGGGCAGGGTCGCGCCCATTGCTGGGGTGCCCCAATCGGGCCGACTACTTACAGGTGAACTGTTGCAAGCAGGTCACCCCCCGGATGCTCCTCGGTCAGGTCGATGGGGACAGTTCGGAGGTGACGAGACGTCGCTATCTGGACGCCTGTACGGCATGCATCCGACTCGATCGACCGCCTCGATTGTGTTCAGAATGGTAAGTGCGTCAGGGGAATCCAAGGGATCAGCGACGCAACCATTCCCGGACCGACGACATACGCGTTCCAACAACGACGGCGCCGATGACGACCAGGACGCACACGATCGCGACCAACCACATCGCCTGTACGCCGGTGGCCCATGTGGGGATCACGATGGCTAGGACAATGGCGCCAACAATGAGCCGGTAGACGTTCATCCGCAATGTGAACAGACGTCGCAACATTACGGCTCAGCTTGCCACATGAGGTACCGGCAGCACCTGGGCTATCGCGGTGCCGTGGTCACCAGAGGTGACAGTGACTGGGTCGCCTCGGCTCGCGGGAGCGACGGGCCCGGATCCACGAGCCCGTCGCCCTTCCCCAGAACTGGACTCCCGCCGATCCCTACTCGGTTGCGTTCGGTTGGCCCTGGCCCGAGGTGATCAGGTTGCGCAGGCTTTCCTTGATGTAGAAGCCCCATGCATTCGAGCAGTTGTCGAAGCATTCGAACTCCGGCGTCAGGCCGATATGAGTGAAGCGGACCTCCGTCTTGCCCTCCTTCTCCGCGATGTCGAAGGCGATGTCCGTGCCCGTCCACTCCGTCTTGTCCTCGGTGAAGTCGAGGCGACCATCCAGCACGTGCCATGCGACCCTCTCGCCCGGAACGAGCTCGGTGATCTTCTGCTTGGAGTAGTGGATGTCCTTGTAGCGGTAGGTCCAGATGTCCCCGACGGCGTCGGTGCTGCCCTCAATGTCTCCGGACCACCACCCACGAACGTCGTTGATGGCGGCGAAGACCTCTTCCGGCCTCTGATCGACAGCGAACGTGGTAGTGAAGTCTTGGAAATTCATGGTCTTTTCAGTTCCTTTCGGTGTGTGTGGGCTTAGGTATGACTTGCTATGCCGCGACGAGAGCTGCGCTCTCACGCTCGAACGCCTTGACCGCACCGCTGCGCCAGCTCTCGGCCAAGGTGGCCGACATGGGGTCAGGAAAGATGTCTTCCTCTCCGTTCTCCACCCCGTCGAAGATGGCTCGCGCCACTGACTGCGGGGATGCTTTGGGGATCTCGAATCCCCGGGTCATCTCGGTGTCCGTCGGGCCGGTCAGCACGGCGTGAACCGTTACGCCGTGTCCCGCCAGAAGGGCGCGCAGGGATTGGGTCCAGTTAAACGCGGCGGCCTTGGAGATCGCGTAGGCCGGGGTGAAGGGCAACGGCGCCAGTGCCATGACCGACACGTTGTTGACAATTGCTCCCCCGGATTGCGTCAGCATCGGCAGGAAGGCCTGCGTCACCTCGTAGGGGCCGAACAGGTTCACGGCCAGGTGGCGCTCGAGCACCGAACGGTCGCTCAGGTCGTCGTAGAGCGCAACGCCGGCGTTGTTGATGAGGATGTCGAGGGATTCGACCCGCTCCACCGCCGCCTGAATCTGCTCCGCATCAGTCACGTCCAGGGCCACTGCCGTCACCCGCCGATCGGCGTGCGCCAGAGGTTGGCGCGTGCCGGCGTACACCCGGGCGGCACCCCGACGCAGCGCCTCTTCGACCAGGGCCTGCCCGATGCCCCGGTTGGCCCCGGTCACCAGAACCGTCTTTCCTTCAAATGTCATTGCATCCTCCTCTTGAGTGGAGCCGGAGGGGGGTCCCCCGCCGACCGTTTGCATCATGCAAGTGACTATAGAGGAATGACTTGCATGATGCAAGCAGAAATTTGCTAGGCTGAACGTATGCTCGGAAAGACCTACGACTCTCAGGTGTGCTCGGCTGCCCGGGCGCTCGAACTGGTGGGCGAGCGGTGGAGCCTGCTGATCATCAGGAACGCCCTGTTCGCCGGCGCGACCAGGTTCAACGACTTCTTAACGCTCGGTATCGCGACCAACATCCTCAAGAACCGCCTCGACGGTTTCGTCGTCGCCGGCATTATGGAGCGCTGCAGCAATCCGGGGACTCCGGAGCACTTCGAGTACGTCCTGACCGACAAGGGTCGCGAGTTGGCTCCCATCATCGTCGCTCTCACCGAGTGGGGTGACCGATGGGCGGCCCCCGATGGCCCTCCGATCCTTTATGTCCATTCCGTGTGCGGCGGACCGATCACCCTGCAGACAAAGTGCGCCAACTGCGGGCAGGTGCACGACCCCGCCGAGCTGAGCGTCCGACCGGGACCTGGCATGCCCGAAGACATGGCAGAACGTGTTGGTGGACGGTTGCCGGCAGGAACCGGCTAAGTCGTCAGTTTCGCGCCCCCGGACACTCGCCGCCATGGAGGTATCCAGATCGGGCCGCTTACGGGCAGGCGCACATCTGCAAGCGGATTCGGAGTTCACGTGGTCCTTGGCCGCCGATTTGGGTACCACACGTGCGCTCTCCCTCAGTTGGTCAGCGGCCTGACCCTTATGAAGTGCGTGGCACGTACTCGGTGGTGACCCTTACGCGTCCCGCAGCCGCAACAGCACCGCGCCGATAAGAAGGGATACGCCCGCCCATGCGGCAAGGACGCTGACGCCGGCCCAGGGCTTGATCGAAAGCGACTGGAGGTTGGTCGTGGCTTGGATGGCGAGTCCGGCGGTCATTGGCGCTATCTGTTGAATGTGTCGGCGTAAAGGGTCGCTGACGACTTGAGCCAGGAGCGGGGGTAGGTAGAGAAGGGCCAGCAAGGCGCCCATTGAGACTGCGGTGTCTCGGATGGCGGTGGCGATACCAAGGGCGAGCAGCCCGATGAGGACGAGGTAGAGGACGCTGCCCAGCGCCGCTCGGAGGGTCGGGCTGTGGGTGATAGACACGAGCGCGTACCCGTGGGCCGCATCGAAACCGGCGCCAGGGAGGATGAGGCGTCCGGCGACGAGGCAGCCGGTGACGGCGACTACGCCGATGACGAAAGTTAGGCCGGCGATGTTGGCTGCCTTCGCTGAGAGGAGTGCGAGCCGGTTCGGCACGGCGGTGAGGGTGACGCGGATCATGGCGGTGCCGTACTCCTCAGAGATGGCCAGGACGGCGAGCACTGCGACCACGGATTGGCCGAGATAGATGCCGCTCAGCGCGAGCTTGGTGGGGTCGCCGCCGTGAGACGACTCGTGAGTCGCAGTAGCGATGACCGCGCTCACACCTATGGTCAGAGCAACGGCCCCGATCATGAGCCAGGCGGTACTCGTGAGAGTGCGAAGCTTGGTCCATTCGGCTCGTATCGCTTCGATCACGCGTCTCTCCGGCGGAGCAGGACAGCGGCGATACAAACAGCGAGGGTCGTGTAGGCGCACAACACGGCGAGACCGGCCCAGGGAGCGAGCGGGTAGTAGTCGTTGCCCATCGTGTACGGAGCGTTGACGAGCGCTGATCGGGGGAGAACTCCCAGGACGGAGAAGCCTGCGGCTGGGGACAGACGGAACAACCAGGTTCCGAAGGCGCCCGCGCTGGAGGTGCTGACGATGTAGGGCAGGACGAAGACGACGATGCCCGTAGTGATGGCCGCGGCGCTGGTGCGCAGGATGGTACCAAGCGCAAGGGCCGCAATGGACGTAAGAGCGAGGAGCGCTCCGCTCCCGGCAACTATCTGGACCTTAGAGAGGCTGGTGGCAGGGAAGACAAAGTTCCCGTTTGCGTTGAGGATATGTACCCCAAGAGGGCCGCCAACGGCAGCGGTGAGGGCACCGACGGCGAAGGCGATCGCAGCGATTACGACTACCTTGGCCGCGAGGACCACGCCCCGCTGGGGAGTGGCGGTGAAAGTAGTGCGTATCAGGCCTCGGCGGTACTCGACGGTAACGAACATCGCCCCGACAACGATGAGCAGGACTAAAGCGACAAGGAGACCGAACCACAGGCTCTCTGAGGCCGTGTTGCCGCCGGCGAGCGGATTGACAGCGAGCGCGATGTCACCCGAGCCGCTGAGCACGAAGGTACTGCCCGAGCGGTGGTAGCCCCCGGCCCCAAGGGTTGGGTAGTAGTCCTTTGCACTGGTCCCGATGCTTCTGGCCTGCCAGCCGTGAGAGCCGGCACGGCCGTTGAGGGTGATCCGGTCGAAGGCCGCGGTGGCTTGGGTGGCTTCCCCGCCGCTCGAACCTTTAAATGACACGGGAGATGTGGCGAACAAGCCCACGTGAACGGTTTCGGGCAGCCCAGCGAGATGGGCGCTGCCGATCTGGTTCCAGGTTGTGCCGTTGGCGGAGTCGTAGCCGGTGAGTGTGTTTCCGGTACGAGTCAGCCGGAGCCAATGCGGCAGAGAGTTCGTCATTGTCCCGGGCTGGTCGTGGGTGTAGTTGTACTGGAAGCGGGTGCCGTGGCTACCAGTGGTCATTATCGCGGCATATGGCGCCCCTTGGATGGTGTCCGGCGTGAGGAGGATCCCAGCCTTGGCCCACTCCTCCAGGCCCGGCTGGGTGTGAGCAAGCGAGGGCGCCTGGTTGGACGGACCATTCGAGATGAGGCCCGAGACAGAGGCGACCTGGGCGGTGAGGGTACCGTTACCCGTGAGGGGTTGCGAGACGAACTCATAGCTGTCAGCGACGGCCTCGCCGCCGGGGTCGGTTGGGACAAAGGGATGGCCCGCTGTGCAGACGCCATTTGGGGTGCAGGTGCCCTGATTGTTGCCGTTAGCGACCACGAGCGTGAACGCCACGCACAGAACCGCAGCAACGAGAAGGCCGATCACCCACCCCCGGACCGTGCGGAACTTGACCCACTCCGACCACATCACCGGCCCAAAGTGACTGCGCTCGGACTTGCTGGTCAGTTGTCGTAGTGCGCGTGAAGCGGTCATCGTTGCGCCTCCCGGTTGCCGCCAGCCTGGAACTCCGCTGCGCCACCGGTGAGTTGGAGGTAGACGTCCTCCAGTGTTGCCCGCTGCGCAGTGACCTCCGAGAACGCCACGCCGGCCTGCCCGAGGACCTCGACGACACGTTGCGCCCCGATCCCCGACACGGCGAGGGTATTGGTATCGATGACAGTCGCCACGGCCCTTGCACGTTTGAGTGCCTTGGTCGCCTCAGTCAGAGACGGCGTGCGAAGTAGGACTTGATCGCCCGAAGCTCGGGCCACAAGATCCTCGACCGTCGCGTCGGCAAGCACTCTGCCGCGACCGATCACGACGACATGGTCGGCCATGTCTTGGAGCTCACCCATTAGGTGGCTTGACACGAGGATGGCCCGTCCCTCCGCCGCGAGCGAGCGCAGAAACCGACGTATCCAGATGATCCCCTCTGGGTCCATGCCGTTGAACGGCTCATCGAGTATCAACACCGGCGGGTCGCCGAGCATGGCGGCAGCGATACCGAGCCGTTGGCGCATCCCGAGTGAGAAACCGCCGGCCTTGCGACGCGCCGCGCTGGGGAGGCCGACCAGGTCGATCACTTCATCGACTCGGCCGGCCGTCATCTTTTGGGATCGGGCCATCCAGAGCAGATGGTTTCGCCCAGTGCGACTGGGTTGGAGGGAGTCGGCATCGACCAGCGCTCCGACGTGGCGCAGCGGGTGCCGGAGCTGCTGGTAGCGCTGGCCCCCGACCAAGGCATGACCCTGGTCGGGGGCATCGAGGCCCAGGATCACCCGGATGGTCGTTGACTTGCCCGCTCCATTCGGGCCAACAAAGGCGGTGATCCTTCCGGGTCCGACGGTGAAGGTCATGTGGTCAAGGGCTTGTGTCGACCCGAACCGCTTTCGCAGCCCGGAAACCTCGATAGTTGCGTCACTCATCTGTTTGTCCATCTTTCAGTCGTCAGGTCGGCGTTCTGCAGTGGTTGTACGCCACGCCCGGTGTCAGCCCGGTGTCGTCGGCTGACACCGGGCTGACACCTGAGTCCTGTCATCCTTGAGTCAATGCCATTTCGCCCCACCGCCGAACTGAACCCGATCACCCCCTACCTGAGGCGGAAGCGACAGCAGTCGTGAGAGTGCTGGTTGTCGAGGATTACGAGGTCTTGGCTCGCTCGATCGGGACCGGGCTTCGCCGTGAGGGTTTTGCCGTCGATGTGGTTCTCGACGGGAACGACGCGCTCGGCCATCTTGCGGGCACCCGTTACGACGTCGTGGTCTTGGATCGCGATCTTCCCGGCGTCCACGGCGACGAGGTGTGTCGACGGATTGTTTCAGAACGCTGCGACAGCCGGGTGCTCATGTTGACTGCGGCGAGCACCGTCGAAGACCGTGTCGAAGGCCTGGGCCTGGGTGCGGATGACTACCTCCCGAAGCCATTTGACTTCTCCGAGCTCGTCGCCCGCGTCCGCGCCCTCGGACGCCGTTCGACGCCGGCCACGCCGCCTGCGTTTCACGCCGGGGACATGACGCTCGACCCAACCCGCCGAGTGGCTTTCCGTGCAGGGCGGCGCCTAGAGCTCAGCCCGAAAGAGTTCGCCGTTCTCGAGTGTCTCCTCGCTTCGAGCGACCGAGTCGTTTCGACTGAGGAGTTGCTGGAACGGGTCTGGGACGAAGCGGCGGACCCGTTTACCACCGCGGTCAAGACCACCATCCGCCGGCTACGGACCAAGCTCGGCGACCCCCCAGTCATCCATACCGTCCGCGAGGGCGGCTACCGGATCGGAGACAAGTAGTGCCACTGCGTCAGAAAGTCATGTCACTGCTCCGCGGCGAGCGGCCCGTTTTGCGAGTACAGCTCACTCTGCTGTATTCGGGTCTCTTCATTGGCATATTGGCCTCCGTACTTTTTGCTACCAACCTGCTCTATCGCCACTCGGCCGCAAGAGCCCCGGGCAGTGGTACCGCCGCACCCATCACCTCCGGCCACGCCTTCGACATCGGCCCCGCGCTCATTGGATTGGTAGCGGCGGCCATCGCATTGGCGGGTGCCTGGTGGCTCGCCGGCAGGTTCCTCCGCCCGCTCCGGGCCATCACTACTTCGGCTCAGGAGATTTCGGCCACGAACCTTCATCAACGACTCGGTCTCGCCGGTCCCAACGACGAACTCACCCAGCTTGGCCAGACTCTCGACGATCTCTTTGGTCGACTCGAAGCCTCCTTCGAGGCCCAACGTCACTTCGTGGCCAACGCCTCCCATGAGCTACGGACCCCGCTCGCCGGACAGCGAACGCTTCTCCAAGTCGCCCTCGCCGACCAAAACGCCACTACGGAGGACTTACGGTCGGCCTGCGAGGAAGCGCTCCAGCTCGGCGAACAACAGGAGCGGCTTATAGACGCGCTCCTGACTCTGGCCACCAGCGAGCGGGGCGTCGAACGCTGGGAATCCTTCGACTTGGGCCACATCGCTGAACAGGTACTCGGCGCGCGCCACCAGGAAGCGGACCGACGCGGTATCCGCATCGAAGCCGCTCTCGTAGAAGCTCCAATCGTCGGTGACCCCAGGCTGATCGAGAGTTTGGTAGCCAACCTCGTCGACAACGCCTTGCGGCACAATACCGTCGGCGGAATGGCCAAAATTGCGACCACTACCGCTCCGGGTCGAGTGAGCTTTTCTGTCAGCAACACCGGACCGGTTGTGCCGCCCGCTGAAGTCGATCGGCTCTTTCAGCCTTTGCAACAACGCGGCGGCGAGCGTCTCCGTCATAGTGAGGGGTACGGGCTTGGCCTCGCCATCGTCAAGGCCATCGCCCAAGCCCATGATGCGACGGTGATCGCTTGTGCATTGCCCGAAGGCGGACTCGAGATCCAGGTGGACTTCACATCGTCAAGTGCCTAGCGCGAAGAGCCCTCGTTAGTTAGTGCGGCCCGCTCAAGCCGGATCGTTCACGGGACGAGGCAAGCAGCGCCCCTGCCCCAATCGGGCCGCTCACGGGCGGGGCACAGTTGCAAGCAGGTCAGGCCCTCGAGTGGTCCTCGGGCCGGCCCCGGGTCGCCCGTCGCAACCGGCCCGGTTAGGGCGTGCCCACTCATAGAGCATGTGAGCTCCGGTACGACAATCACCGCCTCAAGAGAGCATGGCCGTTACATGCTCCAGAGCGCCTCGGTGGGTGACATCCGGGCGGCGCGTAGGGCGGGCCACAGTCCGGCGACGGCGCCGATGACGATGGCCGCACCGATCCCGCCGGCCCAGGCGAGGACGGGGATAACGACGAGCTCGTGTTTGGTGGAGGCGAAGACGGCGGTGGCGAGGACGCCGATCCCGACTCCGACCGCGCCTCCCAGAAGGGCGAGTAGGACCGCCTCGGCGAGGAACTGGACGCGGATGTGGCCTTTGGTGGCGCCGAGGGCGCGCCGGAGTCCGATCTCTGACCTGCGTTCGAGGACGGAGATGATCATGATGTTGGCCACCCCGACGGCTCCGACCAGCAACGCCACCGCGCCCAGGCCCAAGAAGAGGCCGTCGAAGGCGCCCTGGGCGTCGGCCTGGGCGACCAGGGCGGCCGAGGGTTGGGAGACGTCCACCTCGCTCGGGTTCTGGGGGTTAGCGGTGGCTCCGAGCAGGTTGTCGACGGCGTCGACGTGGCCCGACTGGGCGCGCACGTAGATAGTGGAGGGATGCCCGTCGAAGCCGAGATAGTGCTCGGCGGCGGGGAAGCCGACCAGGACCGAGGAGTCGACAGCGGGGGCGAGGACGGCGGGTTTGAGGATGCCAGTCACGTAGAACCACATGTTGTCGGCCCAGATCCGTTCACCGGGAAAGACCCGGTCGATGCCGAGCCGCTGGGCGGCCGCGGCGCCGAGGACGGCGACCGCTTCTTGGGCGGTCGCCGCGTTGAGATAGCTGCCTTGGGCGACTGTCGTGCCCACCGTGTGGAGCAGGCCGAGGCTGGCGGCGTCGATGGAGAGGGCGTTGGTGTCGATGGTGGGGATGAGCGGGCTGCGGTAGACGTTGCCGGTGACCGAGCCGGTCTCTTCGACTGCGGTGACCGGGTTGATGCGGGCGATCATGGCCGGGGCAGCTTTGGGGAGCTCGGCGGTGGCGCCGAAGAGGGTCTGGCCGTTTTGGACAACGAGGAGGTTGGTGCCGAGCGAAGAGATCTCATTCAGCAGACCGGCCGAGGCGGACGAGGAGAGCCCGAGGACGGCCACGATGGCAGCTACGCCGATGGCGATACCGAGAGCGGACAGGCCCGCTCTCAGCTTGCGGGTGCGTAGCCCCACCGTGGCGAGGCGCCCGAGGTCCGAGGGTCGCAGCTTCCTCGCTTCGAGGGCGGCGGTGCTGGTCATGGCGGGGGGTCCTCGCCACTAGTCGGAGCACCAGCCGCCAGCATTGACGACTCCACCGTCTTGTCGGCGCTGTCGAAGGCGATCTGACCATCGAGCATCTCGATACGCCGGCCCATGCGCGCCGCGATGTCCCGGTCGTGGGTGATGGTCACGATGGTCACCCCCAGGTCGTGCAGATCCTCGAAGAGCCCCAAGATGGCCTGCCCGGTCGCCTGGTCGAGGTTGCCGGTGGGCTCGTCGGCGAAGACGATGGCGGGACTGCCCACCAGGGCCCGTGCGATGGCGACGCGCTGGCGCTGCCCACCCGAGAGCTGGTTGGGGCGGGCATGGGGTCGGCCTTCTAGGCCAACCATACTCAGGGCGTCGAGGGCACGCGCCCGCCGTTCGGCTTGGGGGACCCCGGCGTAGAGGAGGCCGTCGGCCACGTTGTCGAGCACGCTCTGGTGCTCGGCCAGGAAGAACTGTTGGAACACGAAGCCGATCCGAGTGGCCCGCAGCGCGGCCAGCTCCCGATCGGAG
>Ga0182024_10022486_pt1 | contig 11364 bp, 8 predicted proteins | sample P32metaG_FD_120480 | JGI IMG/M metagenome (GOLD analysis project Ga0182024, IMG submission 120480) | Permafrost microbial communities from Stordalen Mire, Sweden - P3-2 metaG (Illumina Assembly) | ecosystem: Environmental > Terrestrial > Soil > Wetlands > Permafrost | place: Sweden: Stordalen... | reverse complement strand
CGTTCAGCAAGCCCTCGTCGGCTTCGCTTTTCGCAAGCGTCTCATCGACCAATTTGAGAAGGTAGGCTTGTCGCCGGCGCAAACCAGGGCGTACCGCATCGCCGACAATCAAACCAACCGCCTCAGCGAATGGGACCAGGATCGGCTCGTGGTCGAGTTGATGGAGCTTCAGAAGCTGGACTTCGATCTCGACCTCACCGGGTTCACGGCCGAAGATCTCATGAGCCTGCTCTCGCCGCCCAATCCCGAGGGCCAGACGGACCCGGACGCGGTTCCCGAGCCGCCGGATGAAGCAACCACCAAACGGGGCGACCTGTGGATTCTCGGCAATCACCGACTTCTTTGTGGCGATTCGTCGAAGCCGGAGGACGTGGATCGCCTGCTGGACGGGAAGCCGATTCATCTCGTGAACACCGATCCGCCGTACAACGTAAAGGTCGAGCCGCGAAGCAACAACGCCATTGCCGCCGGCTTGTCATCGTTCGAGACGACGCACCACCAGAAACTGGACGTTGAACGCCATTCTGAGAAAAGTCAGCCAACCACAACGAAGCTGCGGGCGAAGGATCGGCCGCTGGCCAACGACTTCGTGACCGACGAGGAATTCAATCGACTCCTGAACGCCTGGTTCGGCAACATGGCCCGCGTGCTCTTGCCGGGGCACATTTGTTACATCTGGGGCGGCTATGCGAACGTCGGCAACTATCCGCCAGTGCTCAAGGCGGCGGGTCTCTACTTCTCCCAGGCCATCATCTGGGATAAACAGCATCCGGTTTTGACCCGCAAGGATTTCATGGGCGCGCACGAATGGTGCTTCTATTGCTGGCGGGAAGGCGCCGCCCACCGCTTCTTTGGGCCGAACAACGCTACGGACTTGTGGTCGATCAAGAAGGTCAATCCGCAGAACATGGTCCACTTGACCGAGAAACCGGTCGAGTTGGCCGAGCGTGCCATGGAGTACTCCTCGAAACAAGGTGACAACGTCCTGGACCTGTTCGGCGGGTCCGGCAGCACACTGATCGCCGCCGAACGGACCGGACGCAAGGCGTTTCTGATGGAGTTGGATGAACTCTATTGTGACATTATCGTGACGCGGTGGGAGCAATTCACGGGTAAGAAGGCAGAGTTGGTGAGGGCCGCTCCGGCGGCAGAACCATTGCTCCAAGTAACCTCATGAAACACAGTGGCCGAAAAAATGCCGACGAGACGCTCCTGGCAGCACTCGCATGCGGGGCCACGGTCGAGACCGCCGCCGCCAAGGCGGGTTTGTCGCGAGTGACGGTACATCGGCGCTTGCTCGATCCCGAGTTCCAAAAGCGTTTGTCGGAGTTCAAAACTGAGACGATCCGGCGAGCCGCCGACATGATGACCGCCGCCAGCCTGGAGTCGATCAAGACGCTTCTGGATTTGCAGATGGCCAAGACGCCACCGTCTGTCCGCCTGGGGGCTGCCAGGGCGGTGCTGGAGATCGGCGTCAAGATGCGTGAATCGGCCGAGATGGAACAGCGCATTGCGGCGCTCGAAGCCCAACTGCGGCTGGAAGCCAAGTAACCCGGGGGACGGCGCCCATGATGACACGAAAGAACCGTCTGCATCGGATCGAGCAGCGTGTACGGACACTTCATCCACCCGAATCCCGGTTCAATATCATGGTGCGTGAAATTCCCATCATGAAGGCGTGGTTGGCTGAACGCAATCTGACGGCCCAAGAAGCCTTGGACCGGGGTGAAACGGGCCCGTCCGGCGTACAGGTCGTAACGCTGAAGGTCTGGGCCAACATGGAAGAAAAAAAAGGGGCCCGCGAGGCAAGCGACGGTGACGCAAGCGCGAACCCATTTGTGAAACGTTGCCAATCGCTTCCATAGATGACTCATGATGTCCTCGCCGATCGCTTGCAACACGCAGAGGAACCTCATGGCCGTCGTGCGTTTACATCGCCGTTTCGAAAGCCTGGAGCGCTTGGCCACGGAGCGGAACCTGGCCATCAAAGTCGAGCGCCGCATGTGCCGGGACATGGATTGGCTCGACCTTCTCAAATTGGTCGATGAGACGCTTGCGAAAAGCGAAGCCGACGAGGGCTTGCTGAACGAGATCCTGGCCTTTGTCGGTGAGGCTGCGGCAACCACGACTCGCGGCGGGAGAACGAGTATCGGGATGACGCGGACATGAATGCCTACTTCAGAGATTGGAGAAACGCCAGCAGGTCGGCGGCTTGCTGAGGCGTCGCATCGCGAAGCAGATTGTCCGGCATCAGCGATGTTTTCTGGGCTTGCAAGGCGACGACTGCACGCGCCGGCAGGCGCAGGTCCTTGTTGCCGACCTGGCGCAGGATCACTTCGCGGTCGTTCTTCTCGACAAGCAGACCCTGGTGCAACTGGCCGGCGCTGGTCTCGACGACGTAGGTAAGATATTTCGGATCGATCACTTTCGACGGCTCCAGGATGCTTTCGAGGATCTGGGCCTTGCTGAGTCGGGCGGCGATCTGCGAAAGGTCAGGGCCGACCTGACCCCCTTTACCCTTGACGGTGTGACAGGTGCCGCACTGGAACGTCGGCAGGAAAAACGTCTCGCGGCCCCGGTCGGCGTCGCCCGTAAGGGCCTGCAGTCTCTCCGGCACGTTCACTGTACCCAGCCGTTCGATACGCATGCTGTCCGGCGCGAAGCGTTCGAACAGGTCGCGCACGAGCGGGTCCTGATGAGTCATCGCGACCTGGACGACCTCGGGCTGGGTTGACGGCAAGATGCGGCCTTCGCCCATTTCCTGCATGAAGATCAGGGCCGTATCCGCAGAGGCCAGCAGTTTCTTGAAAATCTCGGCACGCTCGCTGGGCCGCTCCTTCGCTGCTTTGGCAACCCGCTTGGCGAAATTCGCCCGGGCCTGAGCCATGTCGTCTTTCGTCGGTTCGGTCCGGCCCTGGTCGGCGGCAAGCCGATGACTCGCTTCCTCGATCTCGATTTTCTCGTCGGCTTTCTCCTTGGCGACGGCAGTTGCCTCGTCGAGCACGCGCAGACGCTGCAGCAGGTTCCAGGCATCGGCATTCGTCGGCAACTTGCGGATCCAATCGCCGATCAGCCGAATGCCGGTTTCATCGACGAGCGCCGAGCCGAGATGCGGCATCCGGCCCCGGCCGTGCTTGGCCATGCGATAGTAGAGCGTCGAGCGAAACGGATCTCCCGGGGCGATGATCCGGCCATCGGGCAGACCGAACGTTCCCTGCACCGGCTTCACGCCGACGCACTTGGACCCCACGAGAGGCACGTCCACGCGCAAATCGATATCGACCGTGCCGCCGGCGTTGTACTGGTGGCAATGGGCGCAATTCACTTGCAGATAGGAGCGGGCCCGGCGGTCCAGATCGGCGGTCTTGTCATACGGGTCAACCAGCTTCTCCGGCAGCGCTTGGGCGAGCGGTTCATCCTTGCGTCTGCCGTGATGCCACAGGTTGAGCAGCCCAAGCTTCTTGAAATAATCGATCTGGTTGATCTTCTTGCCGGCGACTTCGACGTCGCGGTCGAGTTGCCGCGGAGTAAAGCCGAGGGCGATCCCTGCCCACGGATTGTGGCAGATCAGACACTCAGCGCGGCTCGGCACATGCCAGTTCTGGCGGCGTTTGCCTCCGGGAACGGCGGCGTCCACGATGTCGAGAACGAGTTCTTTGCCCTTGGACTCGACCAGTTCCGCGTCGGTGCCGGCGTCATTCCAGAGGTAGCTGTAGCCGCGCCAAAGTTTGCCGTCCCAGTGGAGGACCTGCGTTTCGAGGCGTTTTCGACTTTTGGGTTGGCCTCGCTGCGTTTCAATCGACAGAGTTTCGCCGAGAACAGCGTCCTGACCGGGGAAGAAGTAGCTGCCATAAAATTCCGGGTCGATCCAGACGTAGGAATCGAACAGCTTGGCCGAACTGTTGCCGGGCAAGGCGACGAAGCGCTCGGCGGTGGCATGATCCGCCCAACGCGCGGCGTTCACCTGAAACGGCACGACTCCGGGCGCCAATCGATGCTCGCCCACGGCGGCGAACAGGCCGGTCTGACTGAGCTTGCGCGGAAAAGCATCGTTGAACTTGCTCGCCGCTTCGTTGGGTACGAGGTAGTGGATCGAGCCCTTGTCGTCGTGGTGCAGGAAGTAGAGTTCGCCGTCCACATCCTGGCCAAAAGCAACGACGCGCTGAGCCCCATGGGCGATTTCTTTGTGCCAGATCATGCGCTCCCCCTCGAACCTGGTGGCCCAGAGCTTGCGCGTCGCCCAGTCGCCGCAGATATAGGCGCCCGTCAATTCGGACAGCCGTTTGCCCCGATACACGTAGCCGCCCGTGATGGACGCGGCCTCGGTGTGGGGAAGCGCGATGGTCGGCGGCAGGATGGGGGTCGGCCCGCGCTTGGCGTTCGGGCGGATCTCCAGCGGGCCTTCCATCACCGACCAGCCGTAGTTGCCTCCCTTTTGCACCTTGTAGATCATCTCCCACAGTTCCCAGCCGACATCGCCGACCCACAGATCGCCGGTGGGGCGATCGAAACTCATGCGAAAAGGATTGCGGAGTCCATAGGCGTAAACTTCGGGCCTGGCTCGTGGCGTCTTGATGAAGGGGTTGTCCGGCGGGATCGCGTATGGCTTGCCGTTCTCGGAGCGATCGACATCGATGCGGAGGATGGAACCGAGCAGGTCGCTGATATCCTGACCGGTATCGCGGCCATCCGGCGGATTGGGCCCGGTGCCGTCGCCCGTGGAGATATACAGGTAGCCGTCATTACCGAAGTGCAGGTCGCAGCCATTGTGCCCGCCGCACAGAAAGGTGAGCATGATCTTTTCGCTCTTCGGATCGATACGCGGCGGATCGGTATCGCTGACCGTGAAACGCGCGATGCGCGTGCCGTCGGGCAGATCTTCGCCGTTCTTTGCGGAGACCATATAGCAGATAAAGCAATAGCGATTCTTGGCGAACTGTGGATGGAACGTCATGGCGTAGCAATCCTGGAAGCCCTTGACGTTGCCGGCCGGGTCCCAGCTCTTCAGCTCTTTTTTCAGGTCCAGGACGACATCGGCCTTCTCGACTTTGGGATCTTTCGGAAACGAGTAGATCGTGCCGAAGCGCTCGCCGAGGAACCAACGGTTGATTCCCTCGGCGCGGACGAGAAACATCGGCTCCTTGAAGGTCAGCCTGGGAAAGGCTCGTTCGCTGCGATAAGGAGGCGGTGGCTCCGGTGTCCCCTGGATCCGCGAGCCATTCCAGGGCACGCGCGTCACTGGCTCAGCACCCAGAAGACCGCATGAGGCCCCAAGGGCCAGCAATGCCGGGACGAACCAGAGTCGCAAAATTCGCATGACAGAACACCTATTTCGGCGGCACGCTTCGCGCCTGTTTCCTCGGGATTACCGCATCATTCTGGCCATCTGGCCAAGGATCCGTGGCTCACTGCAGCCGCACCCGCGCAATGGCATACACCAGAAATCTCGGCATCGTAAAGCGCAGGCGGCCGGCTTGCGACTCGGTCTTCACGACGACCGGCATCGGGTCCTCCGGCGTCAACACCTCGACGCGCACTGGCCGGGCTTCGGGCGGGAGCAACAGGTCGACCTTCACGCCATCCACAGCGATCGGGTTTTCGTCGATGGTGCCCCGGCCTCCCTTGTCTTTCGGTTCCTTGCGGTTGTAGTTGACGAAGTGCAGCGTCACCTCTTTCCCGCTCGCCGGCCGGCTCGCTGATACTCGCACGTAGTAGGGTGCCTCGAACCGGCTCAGATCTTTGAGTGCCAATGCCTTGTCACCGTCGGATGATTTCAGCACCTGGGCGTAGGGCTTGAGACGGTCCACCGTGGCGATGTCGTCGGGCACCACGTCGAATAGCACGTGGTCGTCGAGCAGCTTGCGGCCCAGCTTTTTGAAATCGTCAACCGCGGCCACGTCCCCTTCATGCACGCGGCTGCGAGGATAGAGCAGGGCCACCTCGGCGTGGGAATGGTTGTCGTGAAAGACGGCGTCGTTTTCGCGGAGGAAGTCGAAGTAGCGGATGAATTCCTTGCGGGCTGTGGGCTCGGTGAAGTTGGCGTACAGCCCCATGGCGGCGCCGCCGTTGGCGACCATCTCGGCGATGGCGACACGGGTCCGCGTCGATTCGTACTTGCCCAGGGTGAACGGCTTGTTGTCGAAGGCGCCGCGTATATAGCGAGCCTGCAGCGTGCCTTCACCCAGGAACTTTTTCTCCAGGTCGGTATAGTACGCTGCCGCCCCGGTGCTGTACCAAAGGTAGTCCTCATCCTTGCCCCACAGGTCCGCCGGCAACAGGCAACGTTCGTCCCCGTTGATCTGACTGAAATCTCCCAGATGGTTCCACTGCCCCACGATGAGGTCGGGTTTCAGCGAGCGCCCATACTTGATGAACACGTCGTCAAAAGCCGCCTTGGTGCCGATCTGCGAGAAGCGCAGCATTTCACGGCGCAGCGGCGTCGATTCCTTGGGATCGTGCCAGCACACGATCTCGCTGAACTTGTGTTTGTCCAGGTCGGCGATGGCAAACTTGTCACGCAGTTGCTCCGGCGTATAGCGGCCACGCATGTGGTCCTTGAACCCCTTGACGCAATGAGGACAATGGCAGTTGTGGCGATAGAAGTAATTGGCGACCAGGCCGTCCACGCCGCGCTTCACCGCAACCTTGACCCACGCCTTGAGGACCGTGCGCCAGTGCGGATTGTTGAGACAGCCCCAGTATTCCTTCATGCCGCCGATGGAGTAGTTGTTGTCGATGATCGGTTTGCCGTCCGCGCCGCGCTCGAGCATCTCCATGGGGTCCTGGACCGGCCTGGGCCCCAGTTCCTTCTCGTCCCAGAGGTCGCGGTAGAACTTGAAGAAGCCGCGCGGCCCGTCCTTGCTGTCCGGATCGCCGACCAGGAATTCGACGTTGAAATGGCCGATGACCTTGACGTTGCGCTTGTGCAAGTCCTTGTTGAGGTTCTCGAACCAATCGCCGCATTCGCGCAGTCCCTGCACCGGAAACTGGGCGGGATAACCCTTGCCGAAGGGCGTCCAGGCCAGGCTGTAGAAATGGGCCCCGTACCAGCCGACCTGGACGATTTCCGGTCTGGCATCCTCGATGAATTTCACATACCCCGGGTCGCCATAGCCGGCGAGATGAGCGATCATGCGTTTGAACTCAACCCGTTTCGGCGCTTGGGCCGTCACGCTTAGAGGAAGGAGCAACAAGCTGACAACGGCAAGGAAGCGAGCCATGATAGACCTCTTGAAAAGCCCTTGGGCGTTTGGCACATTCTCCCAGGAACAGGACGCGACGGCGCAGGCGATGCTGACGCCAATTTATCTACCCGGAACCGCGAATCAAGGAAAGGGGCTCGATTTGTCGTATTCTCTGCGATTTGGTATTATCATAACTTGTGCGGCCTGGAGTGTCAGGGGCATTCCGGTTCAGAAGATCACTTTTCAGAGCAAAGGTCGTGCGATGAGCAAGCCGTTCGATGCGACACCCAAGGGGCTGGTCGAGATCCGGCCGACCGATTGGCCGGCGTTTCTCGGCGTAGCGGCCCGTGCGGTGGAGGTGGTCGATGCGGACGTGTCCACGGTGACGGCCGCCGCAGACAAGGTACTGATCCTTCGGGCCGACGACGGGGACCGGATTCAGCATCTCGAGTTTCAGTCCGGGCCTGACGCGTCCTTACCGCGGCGGACCCATGTTTACAGCGCCTTGCTGGAGGAGCGCCATGGACTGCCCGTAGAAAGTGTGGTTATCTTGCTAAGGCGAGAAGCGAACCTGAAAGTGATCAACGGCGTGCATAAGCGCTCGCTGCCCCGCGCCGCAAGGCCTTACTTGCACTTCCGCTACCGAGTGATTCGTGTCTGGAAGTTGCCGGTGGAAACCGTGCTGAACGCGGGTATCAGCGTTTTGCCATTGGCGCCCATCAGCGCGGTGCGTCAGAATCAATTACCCGTTGTCATCGAACGGATCAAGCAGCGGCTCGATGGCGAAACGGACAAAGCGACCGTCGCAGAATTGTGGACCGCGACCAAGGTGTTGCTGGGCCTGCGCTACGAGGCAGAATTTGTCGATCGACTACTTCAAGGAGTGCGTGCGATGAAAGAATCAACGACATACCAGGCGATCAAGGCGGAAGGGCGCGAAGAGGGGCGGTTGGAGGAAGTCCGACGGGTCCTCTTGCGGCTCGGGCAGGACCGTTTCAGGAAAGGGCCGACACGGGAGCAGGAGGCAGTTATCGAAGCCATCACGGACCCAGAACGGCTCGAAGAGTTGGTGGTTCGCACCGGCCACGTTGGCGCCTGGACGGAATTGCTCGAACAACCTCCCCCGCCGCGAACTCGGCACAAGCGATCCTCATAACGTTTGATGTTCATCGTCTCGGTTTTTTTTGCAATCATCGCCAATCAGCAGATAGCATGATCCTATGCCGACCAAACTCACACCATCGCCGCGATACCCGCCTCCTTACGGAGCTCGGCTCACCTGTGTCGCAGCTAGCGTCGTCATCGCTTGTTCACTGTTCGCCCTGACCCCGCCGGCGGCCACGGAACCCTTTAACCTCGAACGCCGCGTTGTCGCCGATACGTCGCGACTGATCGGCAGCCCTGATCCTCCCCCGCCGTACCGGACCCGTCGTGCTTTCGAAAAGCTGAAGTTGACCAAACCCGTCTACGTGCTGCCGGAGCCCGGCTCGAATCGGCTGATCGTCGTCGAGCATGACAGCCGGGTATTGGCGTTCAAGGATGACGAGGCGGTTGACAGGGCCGACACCTTTCTGGAAGTGCCCGACTACGAAACGTACGCCATCGCCTTTCACCCCCATTACGTCAAGAATGGCCTGGTCTTCGTTTTCGCGCACGGGCCCAAGTCGCGCAAGGGGCCGCCGGCCTACAATCGCATTTACCGCTACGATGCCCAGGGCAGCCCGCGCGTGTGTGACCAGAAATCGCGACGGCTTATCATCGAATGGGCGTCCAACGGCCACAGCGGCGGCGATCTGCTCTTCGGTCCGGATGGCTACCTGTATCTCACCTCCGGCGACGGCACGGGGGGATCGGACACCGACCTGACGGGGCAGGACCTGAAGAGTCTCTGTGCGGGGATACTTCGCATCGACGTGGACCGGCCAGACACGGGCAAGGGCTACTCGATTCCGCAAGACAATCCCTATCGGCACATCGAGGAGGCCCGGCATGAGAAGTACGCCATCGGCCTGCGGAATCCCTGGCGCATGTGTCTCGATCCGCGCTCCAGGACCATGTGGATCGGCGACGTGGGGCAGGACTGCTACGAGATGATCTATCCGCTTCAGCGCGGCGGCAATTACGGCTGGAGCGTCTACGAGGGCAGCCATCCTTTTTACCTCCAGCGCAAGCTCGGACCCGGCAAGATCGTGCCGCCCGCCGTCGAGCATCCGCATGCCGAGGCACGCTGCATCATTGGCGGCGCGTTTTACCAGGGGTCGCGCATCAAGGAGTTGCAAGACGTCTATGTCTACGGCGACAACGTCACGGGCCGAATCTGGGGGCTGCGTCACAAAGACACGAAGGTCACCTGGCACAAGCCTTTGGCACGAACCCGGCTGCAGTTCGCCGGCTTTGGGCTGGACCACGGCGGCGACGTGTTGATGGTCGATTACCTCGGACACTTCCATCGCCTCGAACCGACACCTCCTGCCGCGCAGGGCGTCAAGCAAGCACCATGGCCTCGCAAGCTGAGCGAGACGGGCCTGTTCGCCTCGACTGCCGAGCATCGGCCGCACCCGGGCCTGATCCCCTACTCGGTCAACTCCCCCTTGTGGGGAGACCGGGCCTTCAAGGAACGCTTCATCGCTCTGCCCGGCGACAAGACCATGACCTTCACCGAAGGCGGCCCCTGGGGTTTCCCGGAGGGGACCGTGCTCGTGAAGACGTTCTCCCTGGAGCGGGAACGGGGCAATCCCAAAACCTTGCGGCGGGTGGAGACACGCTTGCTCACGTTTCAGGAGGGGGACTGGCAAGGCTATTCCTTCCGCTGGAATGATGCCCAGACCGACGCCGATCTGGTGGACGCCGCCGGCCTGGACCAGGAGTTTGTGCACCAGGTTCCTGGGAGCAAGCAAACCTGGCATTTCCCGAGCCGTAGCGAGTGCATGGTATGCCACGTCCGGTTCGGCTTCGTCCTGGGCATCAACACGCCCCAGATGAACAGGGACCACGACTATGGCGGGGGCCGGCGTGAAAACCAACTCCAGGCCCTGGCCAAGCTGGGAGTGCTAGCGACAGGTGCGAAGACCGGTTTGCCGAAAGCGCCGGAAAAGTATGCGCGCCTGGCCGATCCTTACGACCCGAAGGCCGACCTCAATGCCCGGGCCCGCTCCTACCTGCAAGCCAACTGTGCCCATTGCCACGTGGATGAAGCCGGGGGAAACTCGGCCATCAATCTGAGTTTCACGACTTCGCTCGAAAAGATGAACCTGTTCGATGAGAAGCCCCAGCACGAAACCTTCGGCCTGCCCGAGGCTCGCCTGATAGCGCCCGGCGCCCCCGAGCGGTCTGTGCTTCTTCACCGCGTCGCAACCTTGCAGCGCGGCCGCATGCCGCCCCTGGCCAGCAGCATCGTCGATGATGACGCGGTGGCGCTGCTGCGTGAATGGATCAAGGGACTCAAGCCGTTGCCGGCACCGAAAAAGTGAAGCGCGATGGCAAGGTGTTTTGGCATACGGTAAAGTCCCACTTTGCTTGACCTGCGGTTTGGCGGCAAATAGTATGGGAAGCGATGGCCGGTGGTTTTCCCAGGAAAGGAATTCGTCAATAATGGATACAAATCTCAGGCCCGTTGAAATTGTGGACCGAGGGCGAGGTCCGCAACTATCGTCTTGCCGAATCACTGTCCAGGACCTCGTTCCCTACTTGCAGCAAGGTTGTGCCTGCGAGGAGATCATGACGATCATGCCTGTGCTGACGAAAGAAGACATCAGGATCGTTCACCAATATGTGCTCCACAACTTCGACGCCGTGATGGAACAGGACCGACGCATCCGCGAGCGCAATGCCGAGCGAACCACGACTCCAGAAATTCAGGAGATTCGCAAGAAAGGGCACGCCAAGGCGCTGGCCCTGATGGAGCAGTTCGCCAGGAACAGGGGGCCATATCGAATTCCTCGTCAAGCGAATGCAGGCCGAACCGTTTAGCAACGTTCGAAAAATAACTTCCCGATTCGGACCCCGGAGGGTAACGCGGTGAACGATTTTCAATGAGGTTTTCCTGCAGGATCGCGGCATTTCCCCCGGTACTCCGGGGGAGAGGGTTGGGGTGAGGGGGTTAGCATCCCGCGCACAATATGACTCTTTTTGCAACGGACCCCGTTTCCGCAACCTTGCACAAACGCCCTAATTTCGCGCG
>Ga0182024_10022485_pt1 | contig 11364 bp, 13 predicted proteins | sample P32metaG_FD_120480 | JGI IMG/M metagenome (GOLD analysis project Ga0182024, IMG submission 120480) | Permafrost microbial communities from Stordalen Mire, Sweden - P3-2 metaG (Illumina Assembly) | ecosystem: Environmental > Terrestrial > Soil > Wetlands > Permafrost | place: Sweden: Stordalen... | reverse complement strand
GCGGGATTGCTGATCGTAACGATCGCACCGTCAGTAGGCCCCTCTGTTTGCGTAAAAAGAACCGTACTGTGGCCAGCCGACTTCAGTTTGGTTACGCCCAAGACCTTGCCTGGTATTTTAGCCCCGGTTTTTTCCGCTTCGACTGAAACAACATTCCAACCTGATTGTTCATAATGACTTCTGACAATTTTGATTGCTGCTTGCTCGACTTTTCGATTGGTCTCAACCGATCCAAATCCACCTCCGCGCGGGGTATTCGGGCGCGCCATTTCCCCGGCCAGAGCAGCAGAGACAAGGGCAGAGTCTGGCACTATCGAGCCGATCGGCCGCAGTTGAAAGACAATAGCCTTGCGGATCTTACCTTCCTCGTCTGGGGCATCTCGAAGCGAATGCGTCACATATTCCATTTCACCAAGAAATCGGAGAAACCTCTTATCGTGGGTGTCTTGTTCGAAAAGAAACAGCGATTTACTGTTTTCTTTGTGATCCCTGATCGCGCGGTTACCACTCTTCATAACCATATCGCCGTGTCGGCCTTCACCCGTATACAAGAATGATCCTTCATCGATCCATTCGTCTCTATACCCATACCGTTTTCCGGAGGCGCCCGTTATTAACATGACAAAGGGAACTTTTGCGGGAGTACTAATGCCACCCTGGGTTTGTCCGCCGAGTTCTTTGTGAAGGGTGGCGCGGCGGTAAAGATGTCCGATCTCAAATGATCGCGTTGTGTCAGCCACGATAGACCACTTCCTTTGCTGCTCGATTCCTAGGGCGCTCGCGGAGTGGGTGTCAGTAAATCATGATATTTCCGAAATTCCTACAAGTTCAGCCAGCGTCATCCAGTGTCGCGGATGGAGTGCGTTTTCCCTGACGAATGACAGTGGCATAGGGTAGGACGCCGGCACAAACACGTCGCGGCTCACCGAAAGGAGAAAGACAAAACGTTCAAGAAGTAATTCCTCAATGCAAATCCTGCTAGATTGGCCAGGCCAATGTGGAGTCGCTCAAGGATTGTGACCAACTCCTCCTTCATCCTGTTTCGTCGAGGAGTGAAGAGAACCGGGAGCTCGGCACGCTTTGATGAATTGAGTCCCGAGATCTGTGAGGTAATAACGCTTCGTTGTTGTCGTTTTTAGCGACTGGGGCAGACGCCCCCGCCCTTGATTAAACTCCTTCATGACGCCGGAGAGGTCGATCGGGTCGGGAGTTTCTGATTCTCGTAAGATTTGATTGCGTTTGAGTACATCTATCGTGGCAGCGAATTCGCTCAAGTCAGATTGAAGATCGTCTCCGCCCTCTCTGAATTCGGCGACACTCAGACCCGATAAGCGATGCTGTCGAGACAGGCCCGCGTTGGCATAATCCTCCAACAGATCATCTCGCGTGAACCCTTCGTCGAGATATCGTCTTCCGCGCAGATTATTGGAGTCGGATACCTGCTTGTAAAGTGCGTCAAGGAAATGCGCTTCGCGAGACGTGAACTCTTTTAATATCTGGGGAAACGATGGAAGAACGGGATTATTCTGTCTCGGGTCCGCCGCATTCGCCAGCAGGTCTGCCCAAATTTCTTGAAGCGATTCATCATCTTCGAGTAATGCTTCCCGTAGGATCGGTACGCCTATCTTATCAGGTATCTGCTGTGGTTTGAATCCCGCCTTGTCGGTTACAGCTTGAACTTTTTGAGCGAGAGCGACTCGACGAATCTGACGACGAGCGACAAGCGCGTCCGTCCAAGTGCCTCCGATCTGTTCGGCAGGTTTAACGAGCAGGCTGTCGATGTCTGTGAGCGGTTTAGACGCGATCTTCAATCCTATTTCGAGGACTTCTTTTTGGTCATCGTCCATCGCATTTCTCCCGCATTCGCAAAGTGTATCACCGCCGCGATAGAATTGTGTTTTATGACCGACCTTCACATCGGCACGTCCGCGTTCACCGCGGCCGGCTGGCCCGGAACCTTCTACCCCGATGGGCTGCCAGAGCGCGATTACCTGAGCTTCTACGCCACCAAATTCGATACCGTCGAGGTTGATTCGACGTTCTACCGCACACCAGCGTTAACCACCGTTCAGGGTTGGCATTCGAAGACACCGAAGGATTTCATCTTCGCCGCAAAAGTCCCACAAGTCATCACGCACGAAAAAGTCCTCGTAGATTGCGACGATGACCTAAAACAATTCCTGACAGTAATGGACGCGCTTGGGGAAAAACTCGGGCCGCTGCTATTCCAATTCGGGTATTTCAACAAGAAGGCTTTCATCGGCGTGAATGATTTCCTCGCGCGACTCAGACCGTTCCTGAAGAAGCTGCCGAAGGATCACAAGTTCGCCGTTGAGATCCGCAACAAAACCTGGCTGGCGCCCCAATTTGTGGAAACCCTACGCGATCGAGGCATAGCCCTGGCACTGATCGACCAGTCCTGGATGCCCCGGCCGGAAGCATGGTTTGAGAAGTTCGACCCGATAACCGCTGACTTTAACATATGTCCGATGGCTCGGAGAGCGCAAAGGCATCGAGGAACAAACGAAGGTCTGGAATGAAATCATCGTGGATCGACACGCCGAGCTTTCGGAATGGGCGGGCATTCTGGGGAAGGTCCATAAGCGGAAAATTCAAATCTATGCCTACGCCAACAACCATTACGCCGGCTATGGCCCTGCCACCGTGGAAATGTTTCGAAGTTTATGGCGTAAGCAAGTCCCCGGGGAGAGCGAGAAGCCCAGCCGAGCGGCGATACAAGGACAACTTTTCAAATGATGTGGTGCCGCGGAGGGTCGCTGCGCACGCGTAGAGCGCTCGGGCGGCGAAAATCGAACGCGTTGTTGCGAACGAAATCTTTTGCGCCGCAAGAGATTACGTAAAAGAATATTTCCGCACCGTTCCGGTTGAGCATCAACACAGCGCGCGCGGTGGTCCCAAAACAGTCCCAAAACTTGGTCCCAAAACCACTCCGCGAGTCCCAAAACCACCCGGTGACTACCGTTCATACTCAGTCTAAACCATTGATAACACGAGGAAACGATCCATGCATCAGGATTATGAGACCCTCGCTCTACCCCTGAGCTACACCGGCGATGAGAAAGCCACTCATGTTAAGGAGCGTATCCGAAGTACTGTCAAGGGTGGAAAGACAAACGAGCGGAACACGAGTCGATGCCCCGAGCTCCAAGTGCGGTCGCGGGAAACGCAGAACAGCCCGTTCTGCAACTTCAGCTTTCACCGGAAAGTCGCAGAAAGGATGGGACTTTTCCGGCAGTTCTAGTAGTACTAGCGTACCGTTGACCGCGCCGGTTCCAAATCCTATTCTGATCGTGGACATACCAGGTGCAGAGGTCCCGAATTGGACGGGTAGAGCCGTCCAAAGCGGGGCCTCCTTGGAAATTGTCCAGAGGTGTTTATCGTTTAGACACAATGTAACTATTTTGTTCCATTGTGGAACATGAATACATATAATCCCCCCGGGTTAGTTTTCCGCTCGGAGGATGTATGTACAAGTGTCTCACAGTGGTTGCATTGGTGTTGCTCGTCCTGACCGGAGCGATGGGGCTTCGGAACATCGTAGCCGCGAATGCTTCGACGTTTTCAGGTTCCAATCTTTTGGCCTCTGCATTTTTTGCAAGCGGTCCAGGTCCAATTCCACCGATTCCGCCCGGTGGTGGTGGGCACTTTTCGGCTAGCGGCCCGGGTCCAATCCCGCCAATTCCGCCAGGTGGCGGCGGTCATTTTTCGGCGAGTGGTCCAGGTCCGATTCCCCCGATACCACCCGGAGGCGGAGGGCACTTTTCAGCAAGTGGTCCAGGTCCAATCCCACCGATACCTCCCGGTGGTGGAGGACACTAGATAGATCGCCAAACTGAGTAGGCGGCTGGGCCCACTGGAGAAATTGATGAGCACTTTGGGCCCAGTCGACTACGCTTTACTGATCGCGGACTTGTCCATTGAAGTTTGCGCTCTGGTCATTCTCCTCAAGAAGCGGGCCCTCTCCCAGCATTTCACTTTTGTGCTTTTCTTGTGCGCTTCCATCGCGGTAGGAATTGGAAGGTATTACGTTCTGGCCGCCGACGGATTTACTTCGAACACCTACCTGTACTTTTACTTTTTTTCCGACGCCCTGCTGATCATCTGCCTGTATTTCGTGCTCATGTCTCTTTACATGCACGTGTTCTCGGATATGAACGTCGGCAAGCTTGTCCGGGCAGGAGCAGTGCTGCTTCTGGCGGGGACCGCGCTGATTTCCTACTACACCGTCGCGAGCTCTTCAGACAGGCTGGTGACCAAATTTGTGATGGAAATGTCGCAGAACCTTTATTTTGTCGGAGTCGTTCTGACGTACGTGCTGTGGGGCGCGATGATGAAGCTGCGGGAAAACAGATCGCGCGTGATGCAGCTTGTGTTATCCATGGGCGTCTATTTCAGCGCGTTCGCGGGAAGTTTCGCGCTGGGGAATCTCTATCCCGATCTGGTCATCTGGCGGTACGTTTCCCATCTGATGGTAACCTGGCTACCCATTTCCTGGGCCTACACATTCATCAAGGTGACCGAGGACGCACGCATGGCCACCTCCAGGGTGGTGGCTCCGACCCAATGATCGGGCCGTTCGTCGCGACCGCGATTATTGCCGTATCCCCGCTGGCGTTCCTGCAGTTCTTCGCCTGGTATTGTCATTCCCTGATCGCAAAGTCGCGCGAAGTTGGCCTTTCCGAGTCTGCGCGTGAAATCTCCGGCGTGACCCGCAGGACGGTGCGCGGGGACCAATTCATCCGTTTGCGCCAGCTTATCGCCTTGTTTCCGGAACCTGGCGGAGATATTTATAAATTACGCGCCGTGTCGATTTATTTTGGGATGCTGGGTTTTATTCACGATCAGCTCAGCCGCGCGTTTCCAGCAGCCGCGAAATGGATTGAGCTCGAGCGTAGCGGCTGCGCGTATGCCGCCGCCGTGGTGCTGGACGGCCGGATGACTTACAGTAGGACACTGATTTCGCGGCAACTCGTATCCTAGGGTTCCTTCAGGGCGTTCCTTCAGGCAGCGCCTCCCCTTACTCCCTCAACTCGATTGTGCATTCCCTGCGCGTGTTGCTACCATGCCTGGCAGCAGCTTCGCGGGCAGAAGATGCTTCCGATGAACGGCAACCTTCAAAAGCGCGTCCTTGAGACCGTCTCCCGGCATTCGATGATCCGGCCGGGAGATCGGGTCGGTGTGGGCGTTTCGGGCGGAGCAGATTCGGTGGCATTGCTTCGCCTGATTGTGGAGTTACAGGCGGACCTCGGGATCGGCGTTTTCGTCCTGCACTTTCACCATCAGCTTCGCGGCGCCGAGGCCGATGAAGACGAGCGGTTCGCCGGCGAGCTCGCTGCGAAGTTCAATTTCGAATTTATCAGTGACCGTGCCGACGTCGCAGGGGAGGCGCGACGGAATCGGTGGAACCTCGAAGACGCCGCGCGCCGCCTGCGCTATCAGTTTTTTGCTTCGGCTGCGGCCGCGCGAGAACTGAATCACGTGGCCGTTGCGCATACGGCGGACGACCAGGCGGAGACCGTCCTCGCTCATCTGTTGCGCGGCACAGGCCTTGCTGGACTCGCCGGAATTTATCCGGTGGCAGGCTCGATCATTCGCCCACTGATCGAGATCGGGCGCGAAGAACTTCGCGATTATCTTTCCGGCTTGGGTCAATTCTGGCGCGAGGACGAGTCGAATCGAGACATGTCCCGCACGCGCGCCCGAATTCGCCATCAACTGATGCCGCTGCTCGCTAGGGACTTCGACCCGTCCACCGGTAAGCGCCTGGCGCGCCTGGCGAATCTTGCCCGGGAGGAAGAGGCCTTCTGGCGCGCACTTGAAGACGACCGGTTCGCTGCCCTTGCCGCGCGCGAGAGTTCCGCCGGAATTTCAGTGCGGATTGCCGACTTGTTTTCCCCGCTTCCGCTGCTGGCCGCGCGAGGAGATGCGGCGGATCGTAATGTCCAAGCCCCGCCCGCTTCCGAAGTGGCCCTCAGCCGAAGACTCGTTCGGCGAATCTACGCGGAATTGCGCGGCAGCCGCCAGCAACTGACCGCGCGTCATGTTCAGGATGTTTTGGATTTGGCCGCCAAATCCGCAAGCGGCGCGCGAATCGAGCTCCCGGGAATCTGTGTGCGAAAAAATTTCGATCGGCTCATTTTTTCTGCCGCATCCTTGGCACTCGAAACGGAAAAAGATTCCGAAAACATTCATCACAGTCCGGTGATTGAATACGCCATCTCGCTCGCGGGACCTTCCGAACAGTCCTGTATTGTTGTGCCGGAAATCAGGCGCAGGTTTAAATTGAAAATGATTGACTGGCCTCCGGTGTGGGGCGAAACTATGAATGCTAGGGGCACACTCGACCTCGACAAACTCCGCTGGCCGATGATCCTTCGGAACTGGAGGCCGGGTGATTCATATCGTCCTTGTGGGCGCAAGCGCCCTCGAAAGCTAAAGCGAATGTTCCTGGAAGCCCGAGTCCCTCGAAGCGCTCGGGCGAGTTGGCCCGTATTGACCTGTGATGGACAATTGGTCTGGGCCGCCGGTTATCCTGTTGCCGAAGAATTTGCGCCCAGGCCAGGGACTCAGACAGGTTTGTTGATTGCCGAGGAGGAGTTTTAGGGGTGGCGAAATGCCTTATGTCCCGTGGGCTTAATAACCTGAAGGCAGCCCCAAAATGGAAATCGGTGGATTACTTTGGTCCTCCAGATGCATCTAAGTATTTAGCTGGAATTGGCCTCGAACGTATTGCCAATGGATTCAGCGACTTTTCAGATTTCAGGCGCGGTTTTTGTCAGGGCGCCGCGCGCCGGAAACATCCGGCAGGTGAGGTAGAGCCGTGAACCCGAGTTCGACTTTAAAGACCGTAATGTTTTGGCTGTTCATCATCATGCTTGCGGTCCTTCTCTGGACGCTGGTGTCGAAGAGCGGCCAGTCGGCGCGTGAAGATGAACCCAGCTACAGCGAGTTCATGGCGCAGGTGGATCGTGGTAACGTCAAAGACGTCACGTTGTACCTTTCCCCCAACAGCTACGACGTGGAAGGGGAATGGCGCGAACCCTCAAAGAAATTCCGCACCACGATTTTTAAGGAATCGGCACCTGACCTGGCCAAGACGTTGCGCGACAAGCAGGTTCTAATCTACGTCAAGGAAGTCAATCGAGCGGACTGGGTAACGTTCCTTCTGAACGCGGCGCCGCTGCTTCTGCTGGTCGCTTTCTGGATCTTCATGATGCGCCAGATGCAGGCCGGAGGGAATAAGGCGCTGAGCTTCGGCAAGTCGCGCGCCCGCCTGCTCACCGCGCAGCAAAAGAAAGCAACATTCAAAGACGTGGCCGGCACCGACGAAGCAAAAGAAGAGTTGCAGGAGATTATCGAGTTTTTGAAGGACCCGCAGAAGTTCCAAAAGCTCGGCGGGCGCATCCCCAAGGGCGTCCTGCTCGTAGGCCCTCCGGGAACGGGGAAGACTCTTCTGGCACGAGCCATCGCGGGAGAGGCGAACGTTCCGTTCTTCTCGATCTCCGGCTCGGATTTCGTCGAAATGTTTGTCGGCGTTGGCGCGAGCCGAGTGCGCGATCTATTTGAACAGGGCAAGAAGAATGCCCCCTGCATCATTTTTATTGATGAAATTGACGCGGTTGGCCGCCATCGTGGCGCCGGTTTGGGCGGCGGTCACGACGAGCGCGAACAGACGCTGAACGCGCTGCTGGTCGAAATGGACGGTTTTGAATCCAATGAAGGCGTCATCCTGATCGCTGCGACCAACCGGCCGGATGTACTCGATCCCGCGCTGCTGCGTCCCGGCCGTTTCGATCGTCGTGTCGTCGTGGCTCGTCCCGATATCAAGGGCCGCGAGGAAATTCTCCGCGTGCACACGCGAAAAGTTCCGATGTCGGAAGATGTCGAACTTTCCGTCATCGCGCGCGGCACGCCCGGTTTTTCAGGCGCCGATCTCGCCAACCTGGTGAACGAAGCCGCTCTATGGGCGGCGCGCCAGGGCCGCAAGTTCGTCATCATGGCGGATTTTGAGATGTCCAAGGACAAAGTCTTGATGGGCGTCGAGCGCAAGTCCATGATTCTGTCGGACGAAGAAAAGCGCAATACGGCCTACCACGAAGCGGGTCACGCGCTGGTTGCGGCGCTCACTCCCGGCACCGATCCGCTGCACAAGGTCACTATTATTCCCCGCGGCATGGCACTTGGCTTGACCATGCAGCTTCCCATCGACGACAAGCATACCTACACGAAGACGTATCTCGAGGGAACGCTCACCGTGCTGATGGGCGGCCGCTGTGCCGAGGAAATTTTCCTCGGGCACATCACCACCGGCGCGGGCAACGACATTGAACGCGCCACCGAAATTGCCCGCAAAATGGTTTGCGACTGGGGCATGAGCGTCCTGGGTCCGCTGGCATTCGGCAAAAAGGAAGAGGCGATTTTCCTGGGCCGCGAAATTGCGCAGCATCGCGACTACTCGGAAGACACCGCCATTCACATTGACCAGGAAGTTCGCCGCATCGTTACCGCGGGCTACGAGAATGCTCACAGCATCCTGGAAAATAATCGCGAGACTCTCGAGCGCATCGCCATGGCGCTGCTCGAACGCGAAGTCCTCGATGCCACGGAATTGAAACTGATTCTCGAAAACAAGCCGCTGCCGGAAAAAGTTCGTCCGGTACCGCCTTCACCGCCGCAGCCTTTGCCCGGCGCAGAACCAAAGCAAGCGCCGCGTCCGGAACTGCGTCCTGCTCCAGGCTTCAGCAAGGGCTGATGAGCGATCTCCAGTAGCGTAGGCCTGCCTGCCGCAGGCGGGCTTCAAGCCTGCGCGGTTTTGGTTTTACCGGCGCTGGCAGAAATTCGCGCAGGCTGAAGCCTATGCTATCAAACCCCAACGTGTTTTAATTTAGCGCTGAGACGCGTTGCCTGAGGCTACTTTAGCGTTGAATTCCGCTGATTTGTTACGAGGCACCGTCAACGCTTTCCATTCCTGCCCTGAAAAATGCTTTGCCAGATACACGATCTGCCCCACGTGGTACGCGTAGTGCGCAATCTGCCGGTTGATCGCCTGCATCACGGAGTGAGCTTCCCCGCGAATATAAATTGTGCGGCCGAGGTCCGCGTCAGTCAGCGGCGAGAGGGCGTCGAAAACAATCTTCCAATTCGATTCCCAAAGGGCGAGTAACTCGGCGCGCGAGGACGGCGGAACTTCAAATTCCATATCTCGATTGCGATCCGGCTTTTCGCCGTCGGACGTAAGGAAATTGGTCCAACGCGACCGCATATTTCCCGCCACGTGCTTCACGATAATGGCGATGGAATTGGACTCCGCATCAAGAGTGGCGAATAGCGCGTCGTCGGGAGCTTGCTCCATCGCTCGATCTGCCAGCTTCTTGTAGTAGTGGAAAAGGTCGGTCGAGTCTTTCACATACGACGTCGTAAATTCGAGTGGCATGCCCGAATCTTGCAGCGCCGCATCCGGAAAATCAAGTCTGCCCGCTAGAGAAACGAGCATTTCCTGGGATTCACCTCCTATGTGCTCTCCGTGCCCTCTGTGTTAAAGCCTTGAAATTTATGTGCAATCATTCGACCTTCCCCCACAAAGCAATTTCTGGCGTAGAATAGCGCCATGGCGAAAAAAGCACCCGCGCCCATCGAAGTGACCTGCCCGTGCTGCGAAGCAAAGCTCACGGTGGATACCGAGCTTGCCGTGGTGCTCTCGCACGTCGCGCCTCCCAGGGCCGCGCCCAACGTTGATATAGACGATGCCGCGAGGATCCTGGCGGAACAGGCGCAAAAGCGTGAGGACAAGTTCCGCAATTCCTGGGAAGCCGAAAGCAAGAAGGAAGACGTGCTGAACCGCAAGTTTGAGGAAGCCCTGAAGAAAGCCAAGGATCAGCCCGTCGAAAAGCCTCTGCGCGATTTCGATCTGTAGTCAACCGACTATAACGTCACGGATTTCCTCAGTAGCGTAGGCTTCAGCCTGCGCGCATTTTGCTAACGCCGATAAAATCAGAACCGCGCAGGCCTGCCCGTCCGGCAGGCGGGCTGAAGCCTACGCCACCATGACCACGCATCTGTCATACTTAGGGCGTGATGCGAAGATTTCAATTCGCCGGGCTCGCCGCGCTCGCTGCCCTGATTGCCCTGCACGCTGTTCCGGCTAAATCCCAAAACCTCCCGCGCCCACAACCGCTGGGTCGCGGTCCGGCACTTGAACGCGATCCTGCAACCGGCGAATTGCATTCCGCCGCGCATGATTCTGCATCGCCTGCAAGCGCAGGAGCCATCCGTTCGCGCGTCACACTAGTGCAGGTCGCCTGCACAGTCACTGCTCCGGACGGGACAGAAGTGCGCGGTCTGACGCAGGACAACTTCCGCCTTTTCGAGGACGGCGTCGCCCAGGAGATCGCTGCGTTCGACGCTTCGGCTACTCCAGCCAGCATCGCTCTGGTGGTTGACGCCAGCCCCAGCATTTATCGCGAGCTTGGAGAAATGCGCGAAGCCGCGCACGCGCTCGCCGAAAATCTGTCTCCCAAAGATGAGATTGCCGTCGTTTCGTTTTCCTCCGACGCGCATTTGCTAATGCCATTTTCCACCAGCCGCTCGCTGCTCGACCGTGCCATTGATTCCAAGTATCTCGCGGGCGTGGAAAATTCCTCCGAGTCGAAAATTTTTGAATCCGTGTATGACACGGCGCGAGAATTGTTTGCGCGGCGTACGGGGAGAAAAGCCATCGTCCTGCTCACCGACGGGCAGGATAGCGGCCTGGGACTGACGTGGGATCCTGCCAGCGCACAGCCGCGTCTGGGCCCTGACGCGTCACGACTCGCGTTTGACGATGTGGCGCGTGAACTGGGTTCGGACGGGATCGCCCTCTTCGTTGTTTCCACGGAAAACCGCCCGCGCGGCATGACGCCGGAATGGCTCGAGGCGCATCAAGGCTCGATGGTCATCACGGCGGAATCGAGGAAGCAGAACATGCCGCATTACACGCTCTATCTTGCAGAGCTGGCGCGCCGCGTGGGTGGACGGCTGTATTTTCTCCGTGAGACCGGGAACTTGAATGAGATTTATCGCCGCATCGCGCTCGAAATCAGCGCGCAATATACGCTGGGATATTATCCCTCGGCTGGGACCGCGCGGCCGGGCTGGCGGTCTTTGCGTGTCGAGCTAGCCGGACGAGCGAATGTTCCCCCCGGCTCAAAGCTTACGCATCGCGACTCGTATTATGTTTCGGCGTTCCAGTAGGACAGGCTTCAGAGTCTGTGTGGCAACTCGGCTTGACAGTACAGGTATACTTCGCGCAGGAGGTTGCGCGATGCCAAATTTTTACGAGTACAACCCGGAACAGGGATATTTGTT
>Ga0182024_10022484_pt1 | contig 11364 bp, 8 predicted proteins | sample P32metaG_FD_120480 | JGI IMG/M metagenome (GOLD analysis project Ga0182024, IMG submission 120480) | Permafrost microbial communities from Stordalen Mire, Sweden - P3-2 metaG (Illumina Assembly) | ecosystem: Environmental > Terrestrial > Soil > Wetlands > Permafrost | place: Sweden: Stordalen... | reverse complement strand
GCGGTGTTCCAAAGCCCGTCGCCCAGTTTGAGTACGACGTCGTCCTCGGTGAACTTGATCGCGGGCGTCACCGGCAAATGCGAGGGATCGTGCGCGACGATGGCGTCCAGGTATTGGTTCATGAAGCCTTCCAGGCACGCGCGGCCGCAGGATGTGTCGTCGGCCGCTCGGGCGGAGATTGCACTCAGAAATGCGGCCGCAACGCTAACGATAAAGAATGTTTTGAGCATTTTCGTCTCCTGTTACTTCTCGGTCAGGAAAGGGCTTGGAGTACCGTAGGGCACGTTGGTTTGCAGCGCCTCCACCTTACGAATTGTTCCGTTCTTGATTTTATATAGCTCTGCGATGTCCAGCGTCGTGGGCGCCTGATAGGGCAGCGGTATGGCGACCGAACCGTGGCCGGGAATGTCGACCGCGGTCACGGTGCCTGGAATGTGGAACAGGAAGAGACCAAACACCAGGCCGCGCTCTTCGTCGATCGCCATAAAACGGCGGGGATAAATCCTGCGGACGAAGCTGAAGAACTTGGTGTTGAGCTGGTCCTTGCAGCCCAGCGACATGGGGGTCCAGGAAGCGTTGGGATCGAGTTTGAGATCGGGATTGTTGGTGGTTTGCGTGCCGTTCTGGATGCGGTTGCAATCGGGATCGAAGGGGACTAAATCGCCGTTGCTGTGCTCGATGCCTTCGGAATATTTGTTCGCGATCGCGATCATTTCATCGCGCGAACGGCGCTCGGATGCTGGCAGTGGCGCGAGCATCAGCGGATCGGGCTGGCCCAGTGCTTCAATGGCCTTTGCGGCTCCGGGGTCGCGGACGACAATGGTTTCCACTTCCCGGATGAGGCGATGATCGATCTTCAGGCGCAGCGCGAAAGCGACCGGCGTATCATTTTCCCGCAGCGTTCCGAGGAAGCCCACTTGGCCGCCCTGCGGATCGGCGACGTAGAGCTTGTACGTGCCGAGGCCGCTGGCAGTGCCCCAGATGCCTTCTCCGAGCGGAATCACCTGCTCGTTTTCGGTGAACTTCACCTTGGGCGCTAGCGGCAGGCTGTAGGGATTGCGCGCAACCATGGCGTCGAGATATTGATTGACGAAGCCTTCCAGGCAGGCGCGGTCACAGGAAGCGGCGGACCTGGCCGGTTGGGCGTACAACGTGGAGAGAGACGCCAGGATGACTGCGAGGAACCTCATAACGGGCCATGATATCGAATCCGGAGTGCATGGTGGGTGGCCGGATAAAGTTCCCATTAAATGGCCACGGATAAACCCAGATAAACACAGATAAACGCGGATTTTAAGGCCAGTTGTTACGGGGGTTTATCCGTGCTCATCGGTGGCTGACTTCCTGTTACATGCCGAGCAGGTTGGTCTCGAGCTTCACGTAATCGTGGTCTTCGGCCCAGATGTTCAGCGCGACCGTGGCGATTTCGTCCACGACGGGGATCGCGTGGCCGTCCTTGGTAAGGTCGATGGATTTGAGATACGTCTGGCAGTTGTCGCAGGCGTCGACGCGGGCTGCCGGGAATTCGGCGGCGGTGTAAATCGGCAGCTTGTCCTTATTCTCTTCGCCGCAGCCGGGACACAACACTCGCCGGTACTGCCACTCGGTGGAACAAAGCGAGCACAGCAGCCAGCGCTTTCCGCCGTCCCCCTCACCGCGCAAGACCCCCGCGACCGGGCGCGCATTGCAGAACGGGCAGGTGGAACCGGCTCCGTTCGCAGGAATGTCGCCGCGCGAAGCGAGATATTCAGCGTAAGGTTGCACCAGGGCGCGCGCGTAGAAGCGGGCGGCCGGATCCAAGGCTTCCCCGCCCTCCCAAGTCGCCGACAGCAGTTCCAACTGGGCGTCCGCGCTTTGGAGATTTTCGGCGGCGAACTTGGCGAGCAATTCGGTGCCGGCGCGCGACACCAGTTTCACCAGCGCTGGAAAATAGCACAGCAACGCGCGCAGATCTGTTTCGCTTTTCGATAGGAGGTCGGAGAAAACCGGCTTCTGGAAGCGTGCGAGCTCGGCGTAAAACTTCAGCAGCGGCGCGGCGCTGGTGTGTGTGGCAGCAAGTTGATCGGCTCGTGCGATTCGAGCGTCGTGGGTGAGCCTCATTCCTTCGGCGCCGGCTGGCCGGTCACTCGAAGGAACCACAGGCGATGATGCGTCCAGGCCCAGGCGCGCGTGACGTATCCGGTAGTGATTGCGGCCATGCTGTAGGGAACCATAAAGACGCCCATATAGACGTGGATGATGAACCCGCCGATGGTCACAAGCGCGGCCACTTCATGCACCAGGATCATCATGCCGCGCACCCACCCGGCCTGGCGCGGGATGTACTCGGGTATCCAGAGAAAGATTCCAGAAAGCAGGAGCACGAGCGCTCCGTAGACCATCAGCCAATAATAGAGCTTTTGTCCGCCGTTGAAGCGATCGGAAAGCGGGGTGTCCTCCTCGTCATTGGTGACGTAAGCTTCCATATGATGCATCCAGCGTTTGTCGACCTCGGTAATCTCCATGTCCCGCCGCCACAAGCTGTGCATCCACAGCGTGCCGATCACAAACACGATGCCGATGATGGGGTGCCAAAAACGCGACGTGGGCGCGCCGCCCAGCACGTACGCGAGCCAATAGAGATGTGGGGAGTAGAAGGCGAGGCCGGTGGAGAGGCAATAGAGGTAGGTGAGGCCGGTGGTCCAGTGCATGATGCGCTCGGTGAACGTGTAGCGCTCAAGCTGGCCCGCGTGAGGCGCGTGATGAACAGTGGCAACGGTGCTCATTTCGGAGCTCCCTTGGTCTCGCGATCTGTGTCAGGCTCGGGCCCCACTTCCTTCGGGCCGAATCGAAAGTAATGCGCGGCCACACCGATGATCCCGGCGGCAATGGCAAAGTTGCCGATCCACTTCAACGGCCCCTTCCAGACGCGGACCATCCACGGCACATGCGGATCTTTGGGCAAGCCGCCGTAGCGCTCCGGATGATTGATGTCGTGAAGCACGTAGATAACGTGTGTGCCGCTGACGCCGGGCGGATCGTAAACTCCAGCGTCCTTGTGCGACGTGTGCTCATGAAGTTGCGCAACACGCGTCTGGGCGAGATCTTTCATGTCGTCCTTGGTGCCGAAGTGCAAACAGCCCGTGGGGCAGGCTTTGATGCAGGCAGGTTCCAGGCCCGCGCCCACGCGATCCGAACACAGCGTGCATTTATAGACCTTCTTGGTGGTCGAATTGAATTTTGGAATATTAAACGGGCAACCGGTGACGCAATACTGGCACCCGATGCAATACTCCTGCTGGAAATCGACGATGCCGTTGGCGTACTGCACAATGGCGCCGTCGGCCGGGCAGGCGCGCAGGCAGCCGGGGTCGGCGCAATGCATGCACTGATCTTTGCGCATCAGCCAACTGAAGTTGCCGTTCTCGTCGGTGAATTCGTTGAAGCGGATCAGATTGTAGTAATTCCAAGCCATGTCCGGCATGGTCTGGTAGGTGTTGTCGAAAACCGTCTCCCGGAATGGATAGCCGTTCCATTCCAGGCACGCGACTTCGCAGGCTTTACATCCTATGCAGGTGGTGACGTCGATCAGCTTGCAGACGTCGTAGTCGTTCGAGGTGTTCTTGCCGGGAACCGTTCCAGCATGTCCCGAGATGGCCTTGATTTGCAGTGGTCCGTTGGCCATAGCGTTTACGCTTTCTCCAATTTCACCAGGAAGCCTTTGAACTCTGGTGTGTACGCGTTCGGATCGGTAACGGTCGGAGTTAACAGGTTCGCGATGCTGCGCGGTACCCGGCCCGCGTCTTCTTGAATCCCGCGGAAGCCCTGATGAATCGGGATGCCGATCTGATAAACCTTCTTGCCGTCGATGGTCATCGGCCGGATGCGGCGCGTGACCATGGCTTTCGCCAGATACGATGCCCGGGCGCTGGTCACTTTCACCATTTCCCCGCCCTTTATTCCCAAATCACTCGCCAGTTCCACCGGAATTTCCACGAACATTTGGGGAACTAACTGGACGTTCATGGGATTGTTCTTGGTCCAGTAATGATAGTGCTCAGTCAGGCGATACGTGGTGCAAACGATGGTGTATCCTTCGCCGGTGGTTCCGTATTTGTCCATGTCGGTGGTGTATTTCTTGACCACGGGATTGTTCTGCTGCTGCGGATGCAGTGGATTCGCGACGGGGCTCTCGAAGGGCTCGTAGAACTCCGGGAACGGGCCGTCGGCCATGCCAGCTAACGGTACGAATATCCGGCCGGTACCCTCGGGATTCATAATAAACGGTCCCATGTGATCTTTGGGCGCGGAGTCGGGTTTGAAATCGGGCACGTCATTGCCCACCCAGCGTTTCAGATCTTCGTTCCACCAAATTTGACGCCGATCGGCGTCCCAGGGTTTGCCGTTGAGATCGCACGACGCGCGGTTGTACAATACACGGCGATTCATCGGCCACGACCAAGCCCAGTTGGGATAAACGCCGAGCCCGGAAGGGTCGTCAGTGCCGCGGCGTTGGGTGAGCGCTCCTGCTTCGGTCCAGGAGCCGCACCAGATCCAGTTGCCAGAGGACGTGGAGCCGTCGTCGCGCAGGAAGGCATAGCCAGCCAACTGCTGGCCCGCTTTGACCATTTGCTGAGTGGCCGTGTCGGTGAAATCGGTGACCGCCCGGCCATTCAGTTCCTTGGCGATATCCGAGAGCGATGGATTTTTTTGGTCGACATAGGGCCAGCTTAGATTGACGATCGGGTCTGGAAACTTGCCGCCCTCTTTCTTATACAGATCGCGGACGTTCAGGAAAATGCGAGCGAGAATTTCCTGATCGAGTCGGGCATCGCCAGGAGGCGGAACGGCCGCCCACTTCCATTGCAGCCAGCGCGCCGAATTGACGAAGGTGCCGTCCTTCTCGGCGAAACCGGCCCCGGGCAGACGATAGACCTCGGTCTTGATGTTCTTCATATCGTCCGTCGAGATGCCGGGCGATTGCCAGAAGCCGCTGGTTTCGTCGGGATAAAGGTCGCAGACCACCAGCCAATCGGCCTTCTTCAGCGCGTCGATGTTCTTTTGTGAATTGGGACCGATGGCCACGCCGTTCATGCCGAATGCGAGCAAGCCCTTCACCTTGCCTCGATACATGTCGTCCCAGATGTGGACCCAGGAATACTCGCGATCCACCTTGGGCAGATAATTGTAGGCCCAGTCGTTTTCCTTGGTGGCCGCGTCGCCGTACATGGTTTTCAGGAACGATACGGCAAACTTCGGCGTGTTAGACCAATAGTTCCACGAATCCCATTCCTTGGGTTTGGATGCGGTGGGTGTGATGCGCTTCATCCACGAGGCAAAGTCATGATCTTCGGGTATCGGCACTTTCAAATATCCGGGAAGATTGTCGAAGATCCCGGCGACATCTGTCGCGCCCTGAATATTGGAATGCCCGCGCAATGCGTTCACGCCGCCGCCCGCGCGTCCTACATTGCCGAGCAGCAATTGCAGCATCGCGGCCGTACGGATGATTTGCGTTCCGAAGCTGTGCTGGGTCCAGCCGACCGCGTAAATGATCGTGCCGACCTTCTTGGTGTCGCCGTCCTTCCGAATGGAGGTGAAGAGATCGGCAGCCTTCAGGAACTGATCCTTTGGTATGCCCGTGATGCGCTCCACCATTTCCGGCGTATAGCGGGAATAGTGTTTCCTTAGGAGCTGATAAACGCAGTCCGGGTTTTGGAGCGACAAATCAAACGCGGTATCGGGCGGTAGAGACGGAGGCTTGGCGTCTGCCGTGCCCGGCCGTGCAGCGCCGTTTCCGGAGACTTGTCCCGCTCCCCCGCCAGTGGTGGAAGGGGCCGGCTGGGGCCTGGGATTTCCGGGCGTTTGGTAATTCCAGGTGGCCTTGTCGTAAGTCTGGTTGGCCGCGTCAAACCCCGAAAAGACACCATCGTCAGCCACCTTGAAGTCTGCGTGGATGAGAAACGCTGCATTCGTGTAGTTAACCAGATAATCTTTGGCGACACGCTGGTTCTCGATCGCGTAAAGGATCAATCCACCGAGGAACGCGATGTCCGCTCCGGCGCGAATCTGCAGGAACATGTCCGCCACTGCGGCCGTTCGCGTGTAGCGCGGATCCACCACGATCATCTTCGCGTTGCGCTGTCGCTTGGCTTCCACCGGCCACTTGAATCCGCACGGATGGTTTTCCGCGGGATTGCCGCCCATGATCAACATCATGTCGGTGTTCTTGATGTCGATCCAGCCATTTGTCATGGCTCCTCTTCCGAACGTTGGCCCCAAACTGGAGACCGTGGGGCCGTGTCAAACCCTGGCCTGATTTTCTATGAACGTCACCCCCAGGCTGCGCATGGTTTTGACAGCCAGGAAATTGAATTCGTTGGTGTCGGTGCAGCCGCCGTTCCAGGCGATGGTTTCCAGCCGGTTCACGGTGCGGCCCTCGGGGTCGGTGGCGATGAAGGTCTCGTCGCGAGTCTTCTTGATATGGCGCGCTACTTCATCGTAAGCCTGGTCCCACGCGATGTCTTCCCAATGGTCGGAGCCCGGACGGCGCACCTGCGGTTTGAGCACACGGCGGACGTTCAGGATATCCTGCATCAGCGAGGAGCCCTTAGGACACAGCGTGCCGCGGTTGATCGGATGATCCGGGTCGCCTTCGACGTGCACCACTTGAGCGGTAACGTTCTTGGCCTTGTCGCCGAGCGTATGAATGATGACGCCGCAGCTCACCGAGCAATAGGGACATGTAGAGCGAGTCTCGGTGGTTCGGGCAATCTTGAGTTCCTGGGCTTGCCCGTAAGCAATCTTGACATCGAAGCCGAGGACCGACGCCACCACAGCGCCCGTTCCGGCTTTGAGGAAACCTCTTCGAGTGGGATGCACAGAACCATCTCCTAAGTGGACTTTGCTGGTACTTCGGAGTCCATACTACCAGCGCGCTAGGCGCGAGTAAACAGCGTCCACCTCAGTAATTTGATGCCGAGGTGACGCGATAGATACGCGCGAAGATTATTCGGCCCTTGGTGAGGAGTTTGTATTGACCCGAATCTGGCGTCAATGGTATAAAGATTCATTCATTTTTTGGGTGGGAACCCAGGAAGGCGCTAAGTCCGTCGTGACGCAGCCAATCGATTCGCTCAACCTTTTGTCAGAACGACGGTCTCGCCGGCGTTTTCCCCTCGCGCTGGCAGTCGAATACAAGCTGTTGGGCCGAGGGGAGCGTAGCGGATTCGGCAGGACTTGCAATATCAGCAGCACGGGTATGCTTTTTGAGGTCGCCGACCGGCAGCCCTTCTACGGTTCAATCGAGTTGATGGTGAGCTGGCCATGTATGCTGGACGGCTCGTGCGCGTTGAAACTAATCGTGAAGGGGCGAGTCGTTCGCGTAGAAGGCCGGGGCATCGCCATCGAGTCCAGCCAGCATGAATTCCGCACTGCAGGCCCTGGTAGTGGCGCGAAGCGCCGGGATTTTAAGATGCGACCCACCCGACCGTGACCGGCCACTCCTGCTCTGCCCTCGCCCTCATCGTCGATCATGACTTGGGATTCGTGATGTGGCTCGGCGAGATCTTCACCGAACTGGGATGGCAGGCGGTCCCAGCGTTGCATTGCCGGCAGGCGCTCGCCTTGATCCAGCGAATTGATCTGCCGATTGCAATCCTCGTCATAAGCCCGGAACTGCGAGGCGCCGAGCGGATGATCAAGGCGCTGGTGGCGGCGAACCCGGCCCTGCGGCTTGTTCTGATACGCAATGCGGCGGCTCCTCATAGCGGCGCCCTGGGGAGCGGCCCCCAGGCGAATTCAAGTGGCATTCAGGCTCGCTTTACACTGGAACGCCCGTCACCCGGGGAAGCGATTTCTCGCCCTGCATGGGCGGCAAGAATTCGAAAAGTGCTGATCTGACGGCGGAGCGATACTGAATTCTTCTCGCTTCGCCGGCCCCGCGCACCGTGGATGCCAGGCCCTAAAACTATCGTACTGGTACGTTTAAAGGGCGTCGATAGTACCTCCGTAGAGTTGGCGGCCGCATGTCGAGGTGCGACACTAAACTCTGTTGTGGCAGTCGATTGCGCCCGTAGGCCCCTATTTTTGGGGCGGTTTCGCACTATTATAATGAATTTACAGCGGACAGGTGATATGAAAAAACTTGCAAGCATCCTATTTGTAGTCGGTTGTCTGGCTTCGTTTTTCGGATGCACGACATCAAAGCAAGGCTATGTATCCAAGGGCAATAAGCTGTTTGATGCGGGTAAGTACGCTGACGCGACCATCATTTATGGCAAGGCAATCCAAAAAGACAGAAGCTACGGAGAGGCCTATTATCGCCTCGGGCTGGCGGAGATCAAAGACCAGAAACCTCGTGAAGCTTTCGACGCGCTGTACCGGGCGTTTGAGCTGCTCCCAGCCGACTTCAATGTAAAAGAGCAGTTGGGAAGCTTGGCCTTGGAGTACTACCTGCTCGACCCGCAACGCCCGCAGTCCTACTACAAACTCATCAAGCAGACCTCTGATGAACTCCTGAAGAAGAATCCTAAGTCTTTCGAGGGACTTAGAGAAGAGGCCTATCTGGCGATGACGGACGGAAAGCGCGACGAATCGACGGTACTCTTTCGAAAAGCGTTAGAGGTGGAGCCCTCGGATCCGACTGTGACCACCGCTCTGATCCAGAACCTGATCGTGACCGGCCATGGGATGGAAGCCGAGAAGCTTGCGCTTAATCTCATTGCGCGGCAAAAATCTTATGGGGAAGTGTACAACGTGCTGTACGGCTGGTACTTAAAGAACAACCGCCCGGCCGACGCGGAGAATATCCTTAAGGCCAAAGTCGGCAACAATCCCAAGCAAGGCGGTTACCTGTTGGAATTAGCTGCGCTCTACGCTCGATTGCAAAAACCGGCGGAGATGCAGGCCGTTTTGCAGCGCCTGCTAGACGATCCCAAGGATTTTCCGCAAGCCCGCCTGTGGGTAGGCGACTTTTACGTAAGCCTGCGGAATTACCCGGAGGCAGTTCGTTATTTCGAAGAAGGCGCCCGTACCGCGAAGGACTCCGACAAGGTGCGGTACCAGAAGGGAGCCAGCGCTGCCCTTCTGGCGGAAGGAAAAGCCGCCCAAGCATCCTCCACAATCGACCAGATCGTAAAGGAGCACCCTCAGGATCAAGAAGCGCAGCGCGCCCAGGCCAATATGCTTTTGAGGAGCGGCGATCCGGCGAAGATAGAGGCAGCCGAACGCCAATTTGAGCAGCTTTCAAAAGAGAAACCCAGCGATGCGTCAATTTGGTTTAAGCTCGGACAGGGCGAGGAGCTAAGGGGCAATTTGGACGCGGCCAGAGCGCGCTATCTGGAAGCCTTGAATAAGAATTCCAATTATCTGCCGGCCCGCTACGCACTGGCCGAGATCGACCTGACTGTGAAGCGGCCGGACGAGACACTCCAACAGGCCAGCGAGATCCTGAAAGTCCGGCCGGATGACTCCCGAGCCAGGCTGTTGCGCGCTCAGGCGTTGGCGCGGACGGGAAATGCGGCATCGGCGCGCAGCGAACTTACCCGCATCAAGGATTTCCAGCACAACCCCCAGGCTCAGGTGGAATTGGGGCTCCTGGCGCTCTCAGAAAAGAAGTACCAGGAAGCCGAGCAGATTTTCAAGAAAGTCAGTGAAACTGGCGATCAACAAGCCATTGCCGGGCTGGCAACGACGTACGCATCGCAGAAACAATTCGACAAGGCCCTGGCAGTCCTGAATGCCGGATTGAGGAAATCGAACAACTCCGCGCTGCTGCTGAGCCAACTCGGCAACACCGAGGCTGTAGCGGGAAACTACGATGCCGCCGTCGCCGCGCTCCAGAAACTGATCGCCTTGCAGCCAAACTCGGCGCCAGACCGCCTCCAGTTGGCTGACATATTCACTCTCCAGGGAGATAACAACCGCGCCCTGGCGGCGAATCGCGAGGCGGTGAAGTTGGCTCCGGCCGGCCTGATAGCGGGCTTGGAATTCGCCAGGGCGCTGAGCCGGGCAGACCGCATCGACGAAGCGCGAACGCAATATCAAGCCGTACTAAAAGCGCATCCTGACGACGAGATGGCTTTGAACGATATGGCCTTCTTCATGTGTGAACACGGTGGAAACCTGGATCAAGCCCTGGGGTTTGCGCAGCGCGCCTTGCAGAGAGTGCCGGAACAGCCGAGCTTCTCCGATACGGTCGGTTGCATTTACTTGAAAAAGGGATTGAACGATAGCGCGGTTCAAGTCTTTGGCAACCTGGTGAGGAAGTATCCCAAATATCCAGCCTTCCGCTATCACCTGGGTATGGCGTTGCTCGAGAAGGGCGATAAGACGAAGGCCAAGAAGGAACTCGAGACCGCCCTGGCCGGACATCCTTCACGGCGAGACGAAGTGCGCATCAAAGAGCTGCTCGGCAAGATCAGTTAGAAGATCCTTGCGCGCAGAAGCGTATTCCGAGTCATGAACGATCGCTGGCGCGTCGAGTCGTTTTGTAAGTGTAATTCGACTCTTTATTTATTGAGGTCACGACTTACTGACTCGCATGCAATCGGCGAGTTAGGAGACAGCAGCGGAATCGCATTACTTGACATTCCCTACTTACACGCCGTCTGTGTAACAACTTAATAACCATCCCCAGACGAAACGACGTTTGGCACGCAAGCGGAGCGCGGAAGAGATTGGCTGGAGTTTCGTCGAAGCCGGCCTGGCGCGCCTGATCCGCTGGGTGCGGCCACAAAAATCTACATTGGCACGATCCATGGAACGGCTATTTTTTCCGCTCGCCGACCCACGCGGGCGAGATTGAAAGCGCTGGTGTGGGATGGCATGCGTAAAAACGATTGGAGCGCAGGCGCCTCGACTGGCCCGCGGGGCCGAAGAGCACAGCGAAGAGCGGACCATGCTGGCCGGCGAAAAGCCGAGTGGCACGGCGGAGCAAGTGGAATTCGAAGCTGCTCCGCGAGCCGATCAGCAAGCGCGATCCGCATCCTCTCCCGGCACTCCTGCCGTCCACTCCTGAATCGTGGTTCCCGGGCGATCTCCTCCACGCACGGCAGGTTGATAGGCGCCAAGTGGCCCCGGGTGCGGGAGTGAGACCACGCTCATCGGTTCAGCGCTATTTCGTGCGCGTCACGAGGCGCGCCGTGAGGGTGGGTCGTCTGCCGGAGCGCAGTGTGGAAGATTGACTGGCGAGCGATGGGTAGGCATCGCCACGGTGATGGCGAAATGCTGCGGCGCGCCGGGCGGCCGCGCGGGTCGAAGGTGTAATGAGTCACGATCTTCCCCGGCTCCGTTCTCTCGATATTCTCCGGCGCATTTCTCACATTCTGTCTGAGGGCGTAGACACCATAGCGCCGGGAGCCCTGAAGCTGGGATAGGATACCT
>Ga0182024_10022483_pt1 | contig 11365 bp, 10 predicted proteins | sample P32metaG_FD_120480 | JGI IMG/M metagenome (GOLD analysis project Ga0182024, IMG submission 120480) | Permafrost microbial communities from Stordalen Mire, Sweden - P3-2 metaG (Illumina Assembly) | ecosystem: Environmental > Terrestrial > Soil > Wetlands > Permafrost | place: Sweden: Stordalen... | reverse complement strand
TCCTTTCACCAAAATGACACTGTAGGTGACCGTTGCCAGCTCCAACTTACACATCGCTTTGGCGGCCGCAACTCTAGCAGACCACTTCTTCGGCGAGCAACTCTTACATTGAATCGCCGAGGGTGTCACAACCATGCATTGTGTACAGATGGTCTTCTTGCAATCGAAGCAAGAAAAAATGCCGGCGCCGCATGTATGCGTGATGAACAATTCATTTGCCTCTTTGACTCACACTTTAATCTTGCCCAACCAACAGCAATATTATCGATTGCGATGTTTGACAGTACTTTTGCTTTACGTGCGAGCCCACCATCATGCCCAACTTGGCGGATGTTCCATAGGGAAGCAGCGCGGCAACTGGAGAAGCGAAATCGACCGCATCGACAAGCACGCTCCCACACACCAATGACATTCCTCTGGTATGCCAGCTATGGAAGCGCATGAGCTAACTCAGCCTGAAGCTGGCAATCGAGTTTTGCAACCGCGCTTTCGCCCGCCATGTTAACCAGTTCCTGGCGATAAGTTTTTGCATCCTTGGGCATCTCGCTCAAATCTTGTTTTACCAATCGCACTTCTGGAGCCGCGACTTCTGTGCCAGCGTTCTGCAATTCTCGTAACCTCGCTGCAAGAGTAAGAGCCCTCTTGTAGCCATGATATGACTCTTTCATCGCTCCGAGTGGAACATTTATCATGCCCGTCAAGAGCTGGCCGTCGCTTCTCTTCCCAGCGTAATACTGCAGATCGGTTGGAGCCGGTCCCCAGCCGTCGAAGCACAATGAGAAGCTGTCTAACAGGAATTTATCCAATGCATTTTTTCTGTCGATTGCTGCAGCGTTAGGCATTAGCTTGTTGACCGCAACTGCAATATCTGGCGATTTGTCGATAACGCTGTCCCACAACCCGAGTGACTGCTCATGTTCTCGTTCGATTGCGAGAGCCCTCACTTCTGCTTCCCGCGCGAGCTTGGTAATGTCGTCCATCAGCCTTTTGAAATACTGAGTCCAAACCACATTGCTCTTGCTACGTTGCAAACCATCCTGGATTATTTTCAAAGAACCAGGGAAGTCTCCTTGATAGGCATATGCAGTTGCCAGTCCGCCGCGGGCGTACTCATTTAACTGATCAATCTGCAAGGCTTCTTTGTAGGCCGCGGCCGCATCCAGATTTTGGCCCTCAGCTAGATAGGCCTGGCCAATCAGCTGATGGTCGTAACTTGAGGGTTTGCTCGCCTCTACAACGATATTGAGTTGATCGAGAGCCGACAAAGGCAACTGTTCTGACAGGAGAGCGAGAGCCAAATTACGTCTGACGTTGACGCTGGCGTCGATGCTGTCTTTATCGATTTCCAGAGCTTTTTCTAGCTCAGAGATGGCTGAGCCAAGTTCTCCTTTTTTGAGAAAATCCGAGCCTCTCTTGATATAGTCGAGCGCTTCGGAATGCGGATCAGCAGTCGGACTTTTCAGATCGACAGCGAGGGACTGCGTCTTTGGAGGAACCATTAATGGATGTGTCGGGCTCATCCCGCATACGGGAAATCCATTCACATCAGGCGACTCTTTCTTTGGAATACCTGTTGATGGACGTTGCGGGCTTTTGTCTGCAAGAGCTGTTACTTGTGCAGTAGCAGTCTGTGTCGTCGGCGTACTGGCTGCGACAGGCGCTGCATACGTCCAACTGAGCACCGCGATCAGGGAAAGAGCCGCGGCTATCAAACAGATCGGTAACAGACTTTTGTTATTGCTCATCGGGTTTAGCTGGCTTTGGCAATTCTGCTATCAAGTACTGAATGCCCGCATCCGTGATTAACAACTTAGACTCACCACCTAGTTCAATAAATGCCTTATCGAGAAGCCAAAACAGCGTTGGCTCGATGTCGTTGACACTGCTTAGTTGTAGGCACTCTTCGATCGCAACGCCTGAGAGTCCGCCATCTTCGTCTTTCTTTCTAGCTGCGTACAGTACTTGCAATGTTGCCAGCCGTAATTCTTGTTCAGGCCAATTGATGTGATCTGCTCCTTTAGGATACGTAAAAGCTTCATATCTTTCATTTTCGTCCAAAGTTGCATCATATGCGGCTCTCCGTCCGTCGTCGGATAGCAGTTGCCAGGCATCAGTTAATTTTTTGAACATGTCTGGATCACCGTTCAGCTCATTGCTCGGATGATGTATATTCACTAAATATCTGTAGGCGTGCCGAATTATGCTTCTCTCTGCTTGAGGATTTACCTTCAACAGTTTGTAGAGATTCACGGGTTTCTCTGAAGCTTCGTCCATCATTTCTGATCGTCGGCGAGAAAGGAGTCAGGCTTCTCTTTTCTAAATGGGTCTTGCTTGCGGTCCTCGTGTTTCTCATTCGTCTCGACCTTCCAGCGCCAAGGCGGCAAAGGCCCTTGGCTCTTTGGCCCGAATATCAGCAAGATAACACCTGCGACCATCGCAAAATCAACGGGACTGTTCAGCATAGAGAATTGCTCCGGCGTCTGATGTCTTCCGATTATCTTGCATCCACTGGCTAGTCGTCTAGTCGTTAGATTCAGAGCCGCGGTGGTCGCGATAATCGTAGTCAGCGCCGGTGAGTTGATCAATCACCCAGATCGCCAACAACGACATGAATTGGTTTTGTCTTTAGCTGCCAACTCATACTGCTTTAGTGCGGTCGCGAGCCGGGCACCTCTGGTGGCCGGCTTGAGGGCCTGTTTTGTCGGTGAGCCCTGACTCTTTTCGCAAGACATCGATGCCGTATCCAAACGATGCAGCATCAAGATCTGTTCGTGTCAGGAATTTATTGAGTCCATTTCCGAGGCACCATAGTATCAGCGCGGTGGACCGCGGTTGGTTGCCATACGGTAGACGAAACACTTCTTCCGTCTACCGCTTGGCAGCACCACATCCGCCACCAGTTGTCAGTTCCTTTGACCCACAACCAGACCACTAGACCTCTAGCTTGCCCCTGCCTCGGAAAAAAGCTCGTCTGGGATGTCTGGATTCAATAATGCTTCATCGTAAACAGTTGTTCTTATGACACGAAGGTCTTCCTTGCTTTCAGAGCGGGTTTCAACAACATACCAAAGCCAGTGCATAAAGAGGCTAAACGAGACAAACCTAGTGGATTTGAGACTCTTCTCGATGCTTCCGGCAGCGATCACATAGTCCTCGTCAATTCTCAAAAGTGTAGATTTCGATTTGGAAATGAAAATGTGCTGACCTCTGTTAGCTTGTTGCAAATGGTGGCAATCTTCACCATTGACTATCTCCGCTCCTCGGTAGACGGAGTTTTTCATATCCGTTAACTTGTTTCCGCCAACTTCTTCCATCAGCAAAGCGGGCACGGTGTGTGCCGTACCTCCAGAGACACCGGTAGCACCAGCTATAGCCAGGATCAGATTTTTAGCAGGCGTTGCGTTTTTGTCATATCGGTATTTGTTGAACGCGCTTTTGCCATCACACCAAATCACATTGACGCCCTCGAGATCGGAACAACGCCATTCAAATCTAAAAAAATTAGGACGCCTAAAGTGTGTTGAGAAACTCAGTTTCGTGATGTCCGACTCCACGGAATCGGGATCGTCTCGCGATTGGATGAATCCCCTATCGCTGTACGACTTTAAACCGCGGTAAGTCTGGCCAACCTGAACTAAGACTGTGTCTGCTTCTTCCACCAAGCTGATTCTTTTTCACCCCTTCAGTTTAGCCGCCTTATATGTATGCTGAGCTGTCGTGCCCGGTCTGCAGCTGCCTTAGAATAATATGCCATTCTATAGCCTTTCGAGCGGCTGGTGTTGCCCACATTCACGGCATCTGCCAAAGGAATCGCTGCTGAAAATGCGGATTCCAGGAGGTAGACAATTCATCCCTTTCGTCCAACGATTCTCGTCTTGTCACCATATTTGGTGCAATCGCGCCCGGCACATGTCGCTTTGCTATTCCTTAGGTTCCCGTTGCGCCGACAGTCATTCTCCATTATGCTGAATAACGATCAACAGGTCTGAGGCACACACAATGGTTTTACGAGTATGGACAATCGAACTTGGTGATAATGAGGGGAAAGTCCACGCCGTTCCAGAAAAAAATTCGCTCTATGTTCGCAATTGGGAAAGAATGTACGCCGCGCATAAGGTTCGGCGAATCGACATGAAAACTGGCGACGAACTCGCTACTTATTCAATCAGAGCATTCACCAGCAATTTGACATTCTCTCCCGAACGGAATGCAATTTTTGCGAACACTGACAAGAGAATTTTGCTGCTAGATGCAGAGGATTTGTCTGAAATTGAGAGATGGGACTCGCGTGTCCCAAAATTCATGTCGTCCACACTGGCGGTCGGGAATGTATTGGCAATGAGGATGATCGATAGCGATGTCGTAAATGTCTATGATCTTGAAGCCAGAACAGTGAAGCGCATTAGAATAAGCGAAGGCCGGAAGGTGCGCAAAGACATCAATCCAGACACTTTCATCGCATGCTGCGAATCGGCTGGAATTATCTATCGAGTAGATCCACAAAGTCGAGAGATTACCGAGTTATTCTCAGGCCCCACATTCAGCTCTTCTGCAGTAGACCGAGAAACAAAACTATGTGGCTCGGTGAAGGTTATGTCCGCAGCGGCCGGGCCTCACTAGCTACTCTTGCTGGTGATGACCGTGAAGTTGAAGTTGTGCCGCAAACCAAGAACAGAATTCATGGCTTCTCACTGCGCGGCGGTAAAGCCATAACCAAAAGGTTTTGAAGTATCACTTCAAAATCTTTGGCCTGACACGGGGTGCAAGTCAAATCTGGGTCGGCGAAGAGAGGAACAAGAATTGTTGCTGGACTGTTTCAACTTTGAGAGTTCTTGATCCGAAAACGAACTTTCACGAACTGGAACGATTCGATGTTCCCAAAGGAGAATGGTTCCTCGATGCTGACGCACGCGCGGGGCTGATTTTTACGATGAGACTCAAACGGAAGTGGAACCCGCGTGAGCAGCAACACAATCCATATCTACTGACGTGCTGGAAGCTTTAGCGATAAGATAAAGCAGCATGCAATAGTTGCGAAACGGAATATAATCAGTACTGACACTCGTTTTGTTCTTGGCTGGCATCTGGTTCGGTCTGCTCTCTATTACCATGCGCTCAATAGGGCACCGGCCAGCCTCCGGATCTCTCGGTATTATGACCCATTGACCGAGAGTCTGTGGCATTGAGCTAGACAGCAAGTGGGTTTGATCTATTGCTGGTGTACCATACAAGAGATCCAAAAAGCCGAGAGTAACTAATGGCAGGATTTGCGCAGCCCCGCTGTTGCCCGTTTGAGGCAGAACTTCATTTCAGTGGCAGTGGCCAGCCGATCAATGAAAGACAGTAATCAAAGGGTAAGCACGGACACACTTTTTGAACTCAAAATGTAAGAAGATCTGTTGCTTGTACACCAAGTCAGACTGGACAAGGAGTAAAGTTTATCAACGTAATTGTTTAATAGAATTAGCAGTCGAGGGGTTGAGAAAGTCGATCAACATAATGTTGAGGGGCATTCGGTGGGAACTTGATTTCACCGTCTCTGACGTTCGAATGGCAACGATCGTGAACAGGGTCGACTGCCTCTGGCACGCGATTGCCACTGAATTGGCTGGGCGAATAACCAAGCAGTCTATTGAGTACAAGATTTGTGAACACCCAAATGTTCGAAGCGTCTTACTCGAACTGGCACTCGAAATTGCGGAAGAGCTAGATGCCGGAAATGGGCTGAACGCCATGCTGTATGCTAATGAGGATGATGGCAGATCTCTCAATTCAGACTAAGCCCTGGAATCCATTCCAGAAGTTTGCGTTCCGGTATCTGTTCAGCTACCTATTCCTGTATATTTTTCCATTTCCATTTAATGAGATTCCTTTCGTCAATTGGTTGACGATTCCATGGGACTGGTTTGCCACCACTCTGGTCAGCTGCTCCAGCAGTTACATATTTCACATCGCACCTGACAAGTCGCACATGGCTACTGGAAGCGGCGATCAGTTGTTCCGCTGGATTGAGTTAGCGACCTACGCCGGCATCTCCTTACCAATCGCCATCATCTGGTCTGCTTTAGACAAGAAGCGCAAGAACTATGCTCGTTTGTTTTCCTTATTGCGTCTGTGGTCGATGCTTTTTGTTTCGTCGAATATGCTCGGCTACGGCGCCTCCAAAATCATTCCCAGCCAGTTCCCGCCAATTCACGACTATTGGCAGCTGACTGAGCGGGTTGGGGACATGTCTCCCATGGGCATACTATGGACTTTCATGAGCGCCTCAGCGCCATATACTATTTTCACCGGCATTGTTGAGACAGTGACCGGAATTCTTCTTGCCCTTCCACCAACAATGATTTTGGGCGCGCTGTTGAGCATTGCGGTTTCAGTGCAGCTGGTCATGTTCAACATGTGTTACGACGTTCCTGTGAAGATTCTTTCACTGCACCTATTGATTCTCTCTTGTGTGATTGTGAGCCCGGAAATTAGTCAGCTGTTGAGAATATTTATCTTGCGAACGCCTGGCAAGCAGAAGCTTTTCGCAGTGCCGACAATATTCAAACGCGGCAAACTGAATATCACTCTCTGGCTAATCATTTGGATTTTCTTGGCCGTTCACTTTGTTTTCTCATTGATGCGGTCGGAACATTCATATCGCACATACACAAAGGGTTCGACCGAAAGCGGGAGCTTGGTGGGAACGTGGACTGTAAAATCGGTGCAGTCGGATAATGGCGATCAACAAAAGTATTTTGACAAGTGGCAAACCTTGAGCATTTCTGGCCAGAAATACGCTTCGGTCTCTTTCAGCAATGGTGAAAAAGTCTGGCTAACATCGAAAATCAGCGATGATCAGAAAGAAGTAGATCTCAGCGGCAAGCAATCTGGTTGGAGTATGCATTGCGAAGTCGAAAGACCGGACCCAGAACACATTGTTTTGAGTTCCAGCTCGAACGGCGGGAAAACAACGATCCACTGCGAGCGCTGGCAACCAGCAGACTTCCTTTTGTTGAATCGCGGCTTCCACTGGGTAAACGAAACTCCATTCAACAGATAGCCATCCTTCAAGATCCGCGTGAACTATAACGAATTCAACAGGACATAGCGGCATCTTTCGCTGGCTCAGGCTCGGGAACAAAAAAGGCTTCGATCCTTTAACCGCAGACGGCTGATCAACGACAATTAAAATTGCGGGACGCAATTTAATTTGACGTCAAACAACGGCATTTCTCCATTGCCCATTTGTACCATTCGGGTAGTGTTTGCATGGTACGAAAATGACAACGAGTAGATTGACGTCAGCCAGCCTCGAAGCGAGAGATGTTCAAATGGTACAAGAACTAATTTCACTACTGAGTGACTCAGGGACATTCTGAATTATCCAGACGAATGTCTCAAAAAAGCGTCCGAGTGTCCTCACGGATGCGGGCTTGATGCCTCCGCTTGCGGGTGGTCTAAGGCCAGATTGAGTGTAAGAACGTTTACTCTGGGTTCGCCAAGAATTCCCAGATCTCGTTCGCTTTTCACTTTGTTAATCAGGCTTACCACTTGCTCGCTGGTCATGCTTCTCGATTTCGCTACTCTTGCTGCCTGCATGACAGCATTTGCTTCTGATATATCCGGGTCGAGCCCAGAACCAGACCTTGTCACTGCATCGACAGGGATAAGAGTAGTAGGCGGCAACTGATTCTCTTGCCGATATATCTCACTCAGTTGTTTGATACCAGCGAAAGATTCATCAGCTTTTGTTTTCGGATCATCGACCACGCCGTTGATCAACTTGTCCGAAGTGGGACCAAGGTTGCTGCCTGACGATGCTTCACCGGCGTATCCGGACCCAGCTGCAGAGGGGCGGGGATGAAAATATTTGGCTTGCACAAATCTTTGCGCCAGCAATCTGGAGCCCACTACTTTGCCATCTGGCGAGGACACGAGTGAGCCGTTTGCTTGATTTGGAAATAGGCTCTGGGCAATGCCTGTAATTACCAGAGGAAAGATTATTCCCGTCAACACTGACAAAACAATCGTCGCTCTAAATGCCGGCAGCAGTACTTTCAACATATCTTTCTCCTAACCGACTGGTGCCAGGTGCAAAGCGACGATTAAATTATCGATGGCCCAGATTCCTGGAAACGGAATGATCACTCCTCCCAGCCCGTAGACCAGAAAGTTCCGGCGCAAAAGGGCAGAGCCGCTCATAGGACGATATGAGACGCCTCGCAAGGCAAGCGGGATCAAACAGATGATGATCAGCGCGTTAAATATTACCGCCGCTAGAATTGCTGATTCAGGCGAATGCAAGCGCATGATATTCAACGTCCACAGTGGTCCGTGTGAGGCGGAATTGGCTGCGTAGATGGTGCCGAACATAGCCGGTAAGATGGCGAAGTATTTGGCTACATCGTTGGCAATCGAGAAGGTGGTGAGTGCTCCCCGGGTCATCAATAACTGTTTGCCAATTTCCACAACCTCAATTAACTTGGTCGGATTGGAATCAAGGTCGATCATATTGCCGGCTTCCTTGGCTGCTTGCGTGCCTGAGTTCATCGCCACTCCGACATCAGCGGCGGCAAGGGCCGGAGCGTCGTTGGTGCCATCGCCGGTCATGGCCACCAGGCGTCCGCCAGACTGCTCCTTTTGAATCAGTTGCATTTTCAACTCAGGTGTGGCCTCGGCCAGAAAATCGTCGACACCAGCTTCGGTGGCTATGGCCGCGGCAGTGAGGGGGTTGTCGCCGGTGATCATTATTGTGCGAATGCCCATGGCGTGCAGCTGTTCGAAGCGCTCCTTCATTCCCCCTTTGACCACGTCTTTGAGGTAGATGACACCAAGAACACCGCGCTGGTTGTCAGCCACCGCCAATGGTGTACCCCCGGCCTGCGATATTTTCGTCACTTCCCTTTCCACTTCGGCAGGAACGGACATACCTTTTTCTCGAACATATTTGTAGACAGCCTCAGCAGCCCCTTTTCTTACCTGGGTGCCGTTGATATTTACTCCGCTCATTCTTGTCGTGGCCGAAAATGGAATGAACTCAGTATCTTTGTCGGAAAGTACGCGTTCGCGCAGCCCAAAACTTTTGGCCAGCACGACAATGGATCTTCCTTCCGGTGTTTCGTCGGAAAGTGAAGAGAGCTGGGCGGCATCGGCCAACTCTTGCGGTGTTACATTTGGTGCGGGAATAAACTCGACTGCCTGGCGGTTACCTAGAGTGATCGTGCCTGTCTTATCCAGCAACAGGGTATCGACATCTCCAGCTGCTTCCACGGCTTTTCCGCTCATGGCCAAGACGTTATGCTGCAAGACCCGATCCATGCCGGCAATGCCGATGGCCGAAAGCAAGCCGCCAATGGTGGTGGGAATGAGACAAACCAGCAGTGAGGCAAGCGAGAAGACATCAGGAGCTTTGCCTGTGCCTCCGGCTCTTACGGCAAAGTCAGCATATGGTAAAAGCGTGGCTACGGCGATAACGAAAACGATGGTCAGACCGGCCAGAAGAATATTGAGAGCGATTTCGTTTGGCGTTTTTTGCCGTTGTGCCCCTTCCACCAGGGCGATCATTCTGTCTACAAATGTTTCACCAGATTCCACTGTGATTCTGATTCTCAACCAGTCAGACAAAACTGTAGTACCGCCAGTAACTGAGCTGCGATCGCCACCGCTTTCTCTAATCACTGGCGCAGACTCGCCTGTGATAGCACTCTCGTTCACGGTGGCGATTCCTTCGATTACCTCTCCATCACTGGGAATAATCTCTCCAGCCTTGACCAAAACGACATCGTTCTTGTGCAAAGAAGTTGCCGGAATCATCTCCTCTTTGCCGGGCGCCGATTCCTTTCGAGCCATAGCTTGCTTGCGCCCTTGTCTGAGCGCATCGGCTTGAGCCTTGCCTCTGCCCTCCGCCATCGCTTCGGCAAAATTTGAGAACAAAACAGTAAACCAGAGCCAGGCCGTGATCTGGCCCTGAAACAGTAGAGTTTGTCCGGGCAGGGCGCAACCAATATTTCGCAGCCATAAGATAGTGGTGAGCAAACTGCCGGCGCCGACGACAAACATGACCGGATTCTTGGCTAACTTTGCCGGATTGAGCTTGATCACTGAATCTTTCATCGCTCGCGACACGATTGCCGGCTCGAACAGTGGCCGCTTCATCCTTTTGGCACTAACTTCAATATTGGGCGCAACTTCAGTTGGCATCTCGGTCTCCCACTACTTAGAACAGTTTGTGTTGATGCATCAGGTAATGCTCGACGATGGGTCCAAGCGTCAATCCTGGGAAAAAAGTAAGGGCACCGACAATAATGATTACGCTGATTAAGAGAATAACGAAGATGCCACCATCTGTGGGGAAGGTGCCACTGCTAGGGGGCACGTATTTCTTCTGGCACAAAGAGCCTGCCATCGCCAGCACGGGCACCTGCATTAAAAACCTGCCTGTCAGCATAGCCAACGCCAGGGTCGTATTGTAGAAAGGCGTATTCACATTTATGCCGGCAAAGGCCGATCCATTGTTGGCGGTAGCCGAAGAGAAGGCGTAAAAAATTTCGCTGAAACCGTGAGGTCCGCCGTTGTTGACATTATTGAAAGTAGCCCCTGGTGCATTCCAGAAATCTTGAGCAGGAAGGTTCAAGACGGCAGCGACAGCTGTAAATCCTAAAATGGAAAATGCCGCTGCCAGAACATAGAGCATGGCCATTTTGACTTCTTTCTTCTCAATCTTTTTGCCCACATATTCAGGCGTTCTGCCCACCATCAGACCAGCGATAAAGACGGTCAGGACTGCAAAGATGAGCATGCCGTAGAGCCCGGCGCCAACGCCACCAAAGATGAGTTCACCCAACTGCATGTTGAGAAGAGGAACCATGCCAGCCAGAGGCGTGAACGAATCATGCATGCAATTGACGGCGCCGCAGCTGGCATCAGTTGTGACAACGGCGAAGAGCGCCGAGTTTGCCAGACCTAAGCGAACTTCTTTTCCTTCCATGTTGCCGCCCAGATCGCCCAGATGAGCGGTGGAAGTATCAATTGACAAGGCGCTAATGTTTGGATTGCCAGCCGCCTCAAAGAAATAGCAGATAAGCACTCCAGCAAGAAACAGAGCCGTCATGGTGGCAAAAATGGCCCAGCCTTGCCTTGTGTCACCGACCATTAAGCCGAAGGTATAGGTCAATCCAGCCGGTATGAGAAAAATCATCACCACTTCGAGCAGATTAGTAAGCGGTGTTGGATTTTCGAATGGATGGGCGCTATTGGCATTCAGGAAGCCACCACCGTTAGTACCAAGCTGTTTGATGCATTCCTGTGAAGCGATTGGACCTTGAGGAATGATTTGGCTTGCTCCTTCGAGTGTGGTGGCTTGAACGTAAGGCGAGAAGTT
>Ga0182024_10022482_pt1 | contig 11365 bp, 10 predicted proteins | sample P32metaG_FD_120480 | JGI IMG/M metagenome (GOLD analysis project Ga0182024, IMG submission 120480) | Permafrost microbial communities from Stordalen Mire, Sweden - P3-2 metaG (Illumina Assembly) | ecosystem: Environmental > Terrestrial > Soil > Wetlands > Permafrost | place: Sweden: Stordalen... | reverse complement strand
GTCCTGCGTCACCGCGCCAGCGGCCGAGAGGCCGAAGAACACATCTGCGCCCTGCATCGCATCTTCGAGGGTGCGCGCGCTGGTCTCGATCGCATGGGCCGATTTCCACTGGTTCATGCCGTCGGTGCGGCCGCGATAGATGACGCCGCGCGTGTCGCACAAGATGACGCTGCCGGACGGCAAGCCCATCGACTTCAGCAGCTCGACGCAGGCGATCGAGGCCGCGCCGGCGCCGTTGACCACCATCTTGATGTCGCGCAATTCGCGGTTCGTCAGGTGCAGCGCGTTGATCAGCCCGGCCGTGGCGATGATCGCCGTGCCGTGCTGGTCGTCGTGGAACACCGGGATGTCCAAGAGCTCGCGCAGCCGCTCCTCGATCACGAAGCACTCGGGCGCGCGGATGTCCTCGAGGTTGATGCCGCCGAACGAGGGATGCAGGAAGCGGACGCAATTGACGAACTCGTCGACATCCTTGGTGTCGATCTCCAGGTCGATCGAGTCGATGTCGGCGAAGCGCTTGAACAGCGCCGCCTTGCCTTCCATGACGGGCTTGGCCGCGAGCGCGCCGAGATCGCCGAGCCCGAGCACGGCGGTGCCGTTCGAGATCACCGCGACGAAATTGCCCTTCGAGGTATAGTCGAAGGCGGCGGACGGGTCTTTTTGGATGCGCAGACACGGATAGGCGACACCCGGCGAATAGGCGAGCGACAGATCGCGCTGCGTGACCAGCGGCTTGTGCGGCGCGATCGACAGCTTGCCGGGCCGGCCGCTCGCGTGGAATTGCAGGGCTTCGTCTTCGGTGGCGTTGATCTTGCCGGTATCCATACGACCCAGCGCTCCTCGAAACAGGTTTTCTTTTATCGGAGCCTTTGAGTGTAGGCGCGGCGCGCGGCCGTCGTCAAAGCCGAGCGGATCGGTCCCGCCGCATGGCAGCAAGCTCGCGCCTTGGGGGCCCGCGCCTATGGGATTGACACAAAAAGGCGCGACATTATATTCGCGGCTCCCGGACGAGCGCGGCCCGTCCGTTGCAATCTCCATTGGCGTGTTTCCGCGCTGGTAAAGCGGCACGGAAACTTCAGTCAGCTCCCAAGGGCGGTTCCAGATGTTCGCAGTGATCCGCACCGGCGGCAAGCAATACAAGGTCGCCCAGGGCGATGTGATCGCGGTCGAGAAATTGGCTGGCGAGCCCGGCGCGACGATCGAGCTCGGCGAGGTGCTGATGGTCGGCGAGGGCGCCAGCGCCGCTTCCGGCACGCCGCTCGTCGCCGGCGCCTCGGTCAGCGCCGAGCTGGTCGAGCAGCGCCGGGCCGACAAGATCATCGTGTTCAAGAAGAAGCGGCGGCATAATTACCGGCGCAAGAACGGTCACCGCCAGTACCAGACCGTGCTGCGGATCACCGGAATCAACGCCGGCTAAGGCTCGCGGGAGAATTTGAGATGGCTCACAAGAAAGCAGGCGGCTCGTCGCGCAACGGTCGCGACAGTCCCGGCCAGCGGCTCGGCGTCAAGAAATTTGGCGGCGAGATCGTCGTCGCCGGCAATATCATCGTGCGGCAGCGCGGCACTAAGTTCCATCCCGGCAACCAGGTCGGCATGGGCCGCGATCACACGATCTTCGCCGTTATCGACGGCGCGGTGAAATTCCACAAGGGGATCGGCGGCCGCATGTTCATCTCGGTGGTGCCGCAAGAGGATCAGCGACCGGCGGAAGCCGCCGAATAGCCGTTCCCTACCGAACAGCGACACGGGGAGCGGCTCGCCGCTCCCTTTTTTATTGCCCCTGCTCTCCTATCTGCTGAAGCGCCATGAAATTTCTCGACCAATGCAAGATCTACGTGAAGAGCGGCGACGGCGGGCGCGGCTCGATGAGCTTCCGGCGCGAGAAATTCATCGAGTTTGGCGGTCCGGACGGCGGCGACGGCGGCAAGGGCGGCGCCATCGTGCTGGTCGCCCAGGACAATCTCAACACGCTGATCGACTACCGCTATCAGCAGCATTTCCGTGCGCCGAACGGGCGCGGCGGCGCCGGCCGCAACCGCACTGGCGCGGGCGGCGACGATCTGGTGCTGCGCGTGCCGGTCGGCACGCAGATCCTCGGCGAGGACGGCGAGACGCTGATCGCCGACTTTACCCGCAAAGGCCAACGCCGCGTGCTGTTGCGCGGCGGCGATGGCGGTTTCGGCAACGCCCATTACAAAAGCGCGACCAACCAGGCGCCGCGCCGTGCCGATCTCGGCTGGCCGGGCGCGGAGGCGTGGCTGTGGCTGCGGCTCAAGCTGATCGCCGATGCCGGGCTGGTCGGGTTGCCGAATGCCGGAAAATCAACGTTTCTCGCGCGCGTCTCGCACGCGCGGCCCAAGGTCGCCGACTATCCGTTCACCACGCTGCGCCCCCAGCTTGGCGTGGTACGGCTCGACGACAAGGAATTTGTCCTGGCCGATCTGCCGGGTCTCATCGAAGGCGCCAGCGACGGCGCCGGGCTCGGCACGCGCTTCCTCGGCCATGTCGAGCGCTGCGCGGTAATCCTCCATCTGGTCGACGGCACCGGCGACGATATCGTCGACGCCTACCGGACGATCCGCCACGAATTGACCGAATACGGGCACGGGCTCGCCGCCAAGCCGGTGGTGATCGGTCTCAACAAGATCGACGCGATCGACCCCGACGACGTGAAGCGCAAATGCCGCGCGTTAGCGCGCGCCGCGGGGCGCGACGCGATGGTGCTGCCGCTTTCCGCCGTCAGCGGCGAGGGCGTGCCGGCGGTGATTGGCGCGCTGTTCCAGGCGATCGAGACCGCGCGCGCCGAAACGCCCGCGATGGCCGATACGATGCTCGAGGCGGTACCGTGAAACGGCCGGCGCGCGGGGGCGCCGCAACGGATGACGGCGCCGCCGCGCTGATCGCCGATACTTTGGCCGAGGCGAACGCCGCGCTCGACGCGCTGCGCGCCAACGCCGCGGCGCTCGATGCCGTGGCCGCCGCGGGACGCGCGATGGTTGAGGCGCTGCGCCGTGGCGGCCGGGTCTTCAGCTGCGGCAATGGCGGCTCGATGTGCGATGCGATGCACTTCGCCGAGGAATTGTCGGGCCGCTATCGCGACGACCGCCGGGCGCTGGCGGCGGTCGCGATCAGCGACCCCGGGCATCTGACCTGCGTCGCCAACGATTACGGCTATGAGGCGGTGTTCAGCCGCTATATCGAAGCCCATGGCCGCGGCGGGGACTGCCTGCTGGCGATCAGCACCAGCGGATCGAGCCGCAACGTGCTCGCCGCCGCGTCGGCCGCCAAGGCGCTCGGCATGACAGTCGTCGCGCTGACCGGTCGCGCCGGCGCGCCGCTGGGTGACGCCGCCGATATCGTCATCTGCACGCTGGCCGGGCGCTATGCCGACCGCGTCCAGGAGCTGCACATCAAGATCATCCATATCCTGATCGGGCTGATCGAGCGCGCGCTGTTTTCGGACGATCGCGGCGACACAAGATGAGCGGCGCGCCAACCCCCGCCGCCGCGCTCGCCGGCGCGCGACGGCTGGTCGTCAAGATCGGCTCGGCTCTCCTCGTCGACGATGGCGGGCTGCTGCGCCAGGCATGGCTCAACGCGCTGGTCGACGACATCGTGCGCTGCCGGGCACGCGGCCAGGAGGTCATCATCGTCTCGTCGGGCGCGATCGCGGTCGGAAGGCGGCATTTGGGGCTGAGCGGCCGGGCGCTGCGGCTCGAGGAGAAGCAGGCCGCGGCGGCGACCGGGCAGATCCGCCTGGCCCACGCCTATCAGGAAGCGCTCGGACGGCACGGCATCACCGTCGCGCAGATCCTGCTGACCCCCGGCGACACCGAGGCGCGCCAGCGTCACCTCAACGCCCGCGCCACCTTCGCGCAGCTCTTGGCGCTGGGCGCGGTGCCGGTGGTCAACGAGAACGACACGATCGCGACCGCCGAAATCCGCTTCGGCGACAATGACCGGCTCGCCGCGCGCGTCGCGCAGATGACCAGCGCCGACATGCTGGTGCTGCTCTCGGATATCGACGGCCTCTACACCGCCGATCCGCGCCACGCGCCGGACGCCCGTCACATCCCGATCGTTTACGAGATCGGGCTGGAGATTGAGGCGATGGCCGGCGCCGCGCCGCCGGGCTATAGCTCGGGCGGCATGGTCACCAAGCTCGCCGCCGCGCGCATCGCGATGGGCGCCGGCTGCCATATGATCATCGCGCAGGGTCGCCCGCGGGGCACGCGCGGGCCGCTCGCGGCGATCGAGGCCGGGGCGCGGGCGAGCCTTTTCCTGCCGCGGGCCGAGCCGCGCTCGGCGCGCAAGGCGTGGATCGCCGGCGCGGTCAACCCGGCCGGCGCAATCGTAGTCGATGACGGCGCGGCGAGCGCGCTGCGCCGAGGCAAGAGCCTGTTGCCCGCCGGCGTCGCGGCGATCGAGGGCGCCTTCGAGCGCGGCGACTGCGTCGTCATCCGCACCAAGGCCGGGATCGAGGCCGGGCGGGGGCTTTCCGCCTATGCGAGCGGCGACATCCACCGCATTGCCGGGCACAAGAGCGGTGAAATCGCGGCGATCCTCGGCTATCGTGGCCGCGACGAAATCATCCACCGCGACGATCTGGTGCTGACCGAGACGCCATGATTACCGAGACCCTAACCCGCGAAAAGCCGACCGCGCTCGCCGCGACGATGGCGGAGCTGGGTCGCCGCGCGCGCGAAGCGGCGTCGCAACTCGCGCTGGCCTCCGCCGAGGTCAAGGTGACGGCGCTCAAGGCCGCCGCGGCCGCGGTGCGCGGCCGGCAGAACGAAATCCTCGCCGCCAATGCCGAGGATGTCGCGGCGGCGCGGGCGTCGGGTATCGGCGCGGCGCTGGTCGACCGGCTGGCGCTCGACCCGAAGCGGGTGGAGGCGGTGGCCCAGGGCCTCGAAGACATCGCCGCCCTGCCCGACCCGGTCGGCCGCGTGCTCGCCGAGTGGACCCGGCCCAATGGGCTTGGGATATCGCGCGTCGCGGTGCCGCTCGGCGTCATCGGCATCATCTATGAGAGCCGGCCCAACGTGACCGCCGACGCCGGCGGGCTGGTGCTCAAATCAGGCAACGCGGCGATCCTGCGTGGCGGCTCGGAGAGCTTTCATTCGTCGCGCGCGCTGGTCGCGGCCTTGCAGGACGGGCTGCGCGCCGCCGGGCTGCCCGAGGCGGCGATCCAGCTCGTGCCGACACGCGACCGCGACGCGGTCGGCCATATGCTCGGGATGAGCGGCGTCATCGACATCATCGTGCCGCGCGGTGGCGCGTCGCTGATCGAGCGCGTGCAACGCGAGAGCCGCATCCCGGTCATCGCCCATCTCGAAGGCCTCTGCCACACCTATGTCGATGGCGCCGCCGACCCGGAAAAGGCGCGCGCGATCGTGCTCAACGCCAAGATGCGGCGGGTGTCGATCTGCGGCGCGACCGAGACTCTGCTCGTCGACCGCGCGGCAAAGGCGATGCTGCCGCCGATCCTCGCCGATCTGCGCCGGGCCGGCTGCGAGCTGCGCGGCGACGCCGAAGTGCAGGCGCTCGGCAACGAGATCGGCGCCGCGAGTGAAGCCGATTGGACCACCGAATATCTCGACGCGATCCTCGCGGTGCGGATCGTCGATGGTATTGCCGGCGCGATTGCCCATATCGAACGTTATGGCTCGCACCACACCGACGCGATCGTGACCGAGGATAAGGCCGTCGCCGAGCGCTTCCTGCGCGAGGTCGACAGCGCGATCGTGCTGGTCAACGCGTCGACCCAGTTCGCGGATGGCGGCGAGTTCGGCATGGGCGCCGAGATCGGCATCTCGACCCAACGCCTGCCGCCGCGCGGACCGGTCGGCGCGGCCGAGCTGACGACGTACAAATACCTGGTGCGCGGCAACGGTCAGGTGCGCCCCTGAATAACTTCTCCGCCAGCGTTTATGGGCGACCGCACCGTCGCATCGGCCTTTTGGGTGGCTCGTTCAACCCGGCCCATGGCGGGCATCTGCATATCAGCCTCCTGGCTTTGCAGCGCCTCGGTCTCGACGAGGTGTGGTGGCTGGTCTCGCCGCAAAACCCGCTGAAGCCGGCGCGGGGCATGGCGCGGTTCGACAAGCGGCTCGCGGGCGCCGCGGCGTTCGCCAAGGGCAATCCCCGGATCAAGATCAGCGGCATCGAGGCGTCGCTTCATACCAGCTACACCGCCGACACGGTCGCCGCGCTCGAACGGCGCTTTCCACACACGCGGTTCGTCTGGCTGATGGGCGGCGACAACCTCGCGCAATTGCCGCGCTGGAAGCGCTGGGCCGAGCTGATGGAGCGCGTGCCGATCGCCGTGTTCGACCGGCCGCGGACCTCGCTGCGGGCGCTTTCCGGCAAGGCGGCGCAGCGTTTCGCGCGAGCGCGCGTCGCGCCCGGCGCCGCGCGCGACCTCGCCGAGATGCCGGCGCCCGCTTGGACGTTCTTCCACACAAGGCTCGATCCAAGTTCGGCGACTGATATCCGCAAAAAGCGGGCGAGCCGCCCGCGCAAGCCAAAGGAGCCCGCCACGGTCACAGCTCTCCCCACTCGTCGCCGTCGCAAGGCCGTGCCCGCCGATCCGCCGGCGCCGGACTTGCTGACGACGATCCTCGCCAGCCTCGATGACGGCAAGGCGGTCGACATCGTGACCATCGATCTCGCGGGGAAGACGGAGATCGCCGATTACATGGTGATCGCCAGCGGCAATTCGGCCCGCCAGGTCGCGGCACTGACCGAGCACCTGCTCGAGGCGTTGCCGAAACGGCGGCGTGCCTCGGTCGAGGGCAAAACGCAGGGCGATTGGGTGCTGATCGATGCCGGCGATGTGATTGTCCATCTGTTCCGGCCGGAAATCCGCGCCTACTACAATCTCGAAAAAATGTGGGGCGCGGCCTTCCCCGAATTCGAGGCGGCACGGAATTAGGATCGTCATCCTCGCCATCGGCAAGCAGCGCCGCGGCCCGCTCGGCGAGCTGCAGGCGCTTTATGCCGGCCGCCTGAACCCGCCGCCGGCGATCGTCGAGCTCGACGAGAAACGCAAGCTGCCGCCGGCGCAATTGCAGGCGCGCGAGGCCGAGCTGATCCTCGCCGCCCTGCCGCCGGGCGCGCGCCTCGTCGCGCTCGACGAGCGCGGCGCGCCCTGGTCGAGCCGCGAGCTCGCGGAGCGGCTCGCCGGCTGGCGCGATCAGGGCGTCGCGACGCTCGCCTTCGCGATCGGCGGCGCCGAGGGGCTCGGACGCCCGGTCATCGAGCGGGCCGACGCGGTGCTTTCGCTGGGCGCGATGACCTGGCCGCATCTCTTGGTGCGCGGCATGCTGCTGGAACAGCTCTACCGCGCCCAGCAGATCCTCGCCGGCCATCCCTATCACCGCGACTGAGCGCGTCGGCCGACACGTGGAGTGTATCGCGGCGGCGGGTGTTTCGCGTATATATCGCCTTGCAACTGCCCAGGTTTCCTGTCGATGTCCACCCGTCCCCGCCCGGTCGTATTATGCATCCTCGATGGCTGGGGCGAGCGGCCGGATGCCGCCGACAACGCCATCACTCGCGCCAAAACGCCGGTCTGGCACCGGCTGGTGGCGCGCTGGCCGCATTCGCATCTCGAAGCCAGCGAGCATTATGTCGGGCTGCCCGACGGGCAGATGGGCAATTCCGAGGTTGGCCACACCAATCTCGGCGCCGGGCGCGTCGTCATGCAGGATTTGCCGCGCATCGACGCGGCAGTGAAATCGGGCGAGCTGGCCAAGATGCCGGCGCTCGGCGAGTTCGTCGCCAAGGTCAAGGCGAAAGGCGGCACGGCGCATGTCGTCGGGCTGATGTCGCCGGGCGGGGTGCATTCGCATCAAGGGCAGATCGCCGCGCTCGCCCGCATCATCGCCGATGCTGGGGTCGAGGTCGCGGTCCATGCGGTGCTCGATGGACGCGACACGCCGCCGAAATCCGCGAAGGGCTATCTGCAGCAATTCGCTGCCGACACCAAGGGCGCCGACGTCAAAATCGCCACGATCGCAGGGCGCTTCTATGCGATGGACCGCGACAAGCGCTGGGATCGCGTCGCCAAAGCCTATCGCGCGCTGACCGCGGGCGTGGGGGAGAAAGCCCCCGATCCGGTCGCCGCCCTCGATGCCGGCTATGGCCGCGGCGAGACCGACGAGTTCGTGCTGCCGACCGCGATCGCTGGCTACAAGGGAATGCGGGACGGCGACGGGCTGCTGCTCGCCAATTTCCGCGCCGATCGCGTCCGGGAAATCGCCGGCGCGCTGCTCGACTCCGGATTCTCCGGCTTCGAGCGCGAGCGCACGGTCAAGTTTTCCGCCGCGCTCGGCCTTGTCGAATATTCCGAGGAGCTGAACCGCTTTCTCGCGACGCTGTTCCCGCCGGAAGATCTCGCGGACACCTTGGGGGAAATCGTCTCGCGCGCCGGGATGACCCAGCTGCGCATCGCCGAGACCGAGAAGTACGCGCATGTCACGTTTTTCTTCAATGGCGGGCGCGAGACCGTGTTTCCCGGCGAGGAGCGCATCCTGGTACCGTCGCCAAAGGTGGCGACCTATGACAAGCAGCCGCAGATGTCGGCACCGGAAGTGACCGACAAGGTCGTCGCCGCGGTGAGGTCGGGCAAGTTCGACATCATCGTGCTCAACTACGCCAACACCGACATGGTCGGTCATACCGGCATCGAGGACGCGGCGGAGCACGCAGTCGAGGCGGTTGATACCTGTCTCGGGCGGCTCGTCGAGGCGGTCGAGGCCGAGGGCGGCACGCTCGTCATCACCGCCGATCACGGCAACGCCGAGATGATGCGCGACCCCGAGACCGGCGAGCCGCACACCGCGCACACGCTGAACCCGGTGCCGTTCGTCGTCGTCAACTCGCCGGCGGCGATCCGCCATCTCGAAAACGGCCGCCTCGCGGACGTCGCGCCGACGCTGCTCGCCCTGCTCGGCCTCAAGCGGCCTTCGGCGATGACTGGTCATTCGCTGCTCGGCGACGACGCGCGGATGCGCGCCGCGGACTGATCTGCCCGTGGTGCGTTTCGGTCGCGGGATGAGGGCCGCCTTTCTCGCCGCTTTTATCGCGCTGGTCTGCGCCGTCTTGCCCGGCGTGGCCGCGCCGCCGGCGCCGCTCGACGGCGAGGTCGCCCAGCTCGCGGCGATCCGCCAACAATGCGTCGCCGCCGCCCTCGCGGTGCAGCAGCGCGAGCGCACGATCGGCGCGCTCGACCTCGCCATCCATGTGATGCAGAGCGGCGTCGACGCCAAAAATCAGGAAATCGCCGCCAGCCGCGAGCAGCAGGAGACGCTACTGGGCGCGCTCGAACGCATCGCCCGCGCGCCGCCCGAGGCGCTGGCCTTCGCCCCGGAAGGCCCCGTCGACCGGCTGCGCAGCGCCATCCTGATCGCCGCGGCGGTGCCGGCGCTGACCCAGCAGGCGCGCGACCTCGGCGGCCAGCTGTCGGCTCTGGCGACCGTGCGCGGCCTGATCGACACCCGCCGCAAGGAGATCGACGACGCGCGCGCCGCGCTCGCCAAAGGCCGCGACACGCTGGCCCAGTCCGTCACCCGCCGCAACACCCTCGCCGCCCAGCTGTTACACGACGACGGCAAGCCGGCCGCTTTGGGGCAGCTCGGCGACCAGGCGAGCGATCTGTTCGACCTGATCAAGCGGGCCGACGCGGCGACCGACCAGCGCGACAAGGATCGGTTGATCCTGCTTCACACGACGCCGCCGGTACGCGCCAAGGGGCCGCAGCCGGTCCTCGACCCGACCAAGCCCAAGGACCTGCGCGCATTGGACGCGCCGCACGCCGAGATGGTCTGGCCGGTCTCGGGCGAGCTCGTGCACCGCTTCGGCGAGGCGGACCGTTATGGGCGGCCGAGCCAGGGCCTGACATTGCAGGCGGTGCCGAACGGCGTCGCGGTCGCGCCGTTCGACGGACGGGTCGCTTATGTCGGGCCATTTCGCGGCTATGGGCTTATCTTGATCATTCGCCATGCCGGCGGATATCATTCGCTGCTGGCGGGGTTGGGCCGTGTCGGTGTAACGACGGGCCAATGGCTTTTGGCGGGTGAGCCGGTAGGCAGCCTGCCCGATGCCGACGACAAGGGCGCCAGCGCGACGTTCTATCTCGAATTGCGCCGCGACGGGCGTCCGGTCGATCCCCAGTCGCGGCTGGGAAGTCGCGATCAGAAGACCGAGGATACTAGGGTGCGCGAATGAAAAGACTGGGGCTGATCGCGACGCTTGCGGGCGCGCTGTTGCTGCTGCCGCTGCGGCAGGATGTCGACGCCGCGTCGACGACCAACACCGCCGAGACCTACAAGGAGCTCAACCTTTTCGGCGACGTGTTCGAAAAGGTGCGCGGCGACTATGTCGACGAGGTCAGCGACGACTCGCTGGTCGAGGGCGCGATCAACGGCATGCTGACCGCGCTCGATCCTCATTCGAATTATCTGAACGCCAAGAATTTCACCGACATGAAGGTTCAGACCCGCGGCGAGTTCGGCGGGCTCGGGATCGAGGTATCGATGGAGAACGGCCTCATCAAGGTCGTGTCGCCGATCGACGACACGCCGGCCGCGCGCGCCGGCCTGAAGCCTGGCGACCTGATCGTCAATCTCGATGGCGCGCCGGTGCAGGGCATGACCCTGCCCGAGGCGGTCGAAAAGATGCGCGGGCCGATCAACAGCGACGTGACGCTCCGCATCCGCCGCGCCGGGAAGGATCCGTTCGACGTCAAGTTGACGCGGGCGACGATCAAGATCCAGTCGGTCCGCTCGCACCTCGAAGGCGATAGCGTCGGTTATATCCGCATCACCAGCTTCAACGAGCAGACCGATGTCGGGCTCGAAAGCGCGATGAAGAATTTGAAGCAGCAGGCCGGCAACAAGCTCACCGGCATGGTGCTCGATCTGCGCAACAATCCGGGCGGGCTGCTGGATCAGGCGGTCGCGGTGTCCGACGCGTTTCTCGAGAAGGGCGAGATTGTCTCGACGCGCGGCCGGCGCGCCGACGACGCGCAGCGCTACAACGCCCATCCCGGCGACATTTCCGGCGGGCTGCCGATAGTCGTGCTGATCAATGGCGGCTCGGCCTCGGCCTCCGAGATCGTCGCTGGCGCGCTGCAGGACCATCACCGCGCGATCCTGCTGGGCACCCGCTCGTTCGGCAAGGGCTCGGTGCAGACCATCATCCCGCTGCCGGGCCACGGCGCGATGCGGTTGACGACCGCGCGCTACTACACGCCGTCCGGCCGCTCGATCCAGGCGAAGGGTATCGAGCCCGACATCCTGGTCGAGGAGCCCGCCCGGATTGTTGCGCAGATCGAGCACGATGCCGGTGAGCTTGCCGT
>Ga0182024_10022481_pt1 | contig 11365 bp, 9 predicted proteins | sample P32metaG_FD_120480 | JGI IMG/M metagenome (GOLD analysis project Ga0182024, IMG submission 120480) | Permafrost microbial communities from Stordalen Mire, Sweden - P3-2 metaG (Illumina Assembly) | ecosystem: Environmental > Terrestrial > Soil > Wetlands > Permafrost | place: Sweden: Stordalen... | reverse complement strand
GGTCTCGATGACGTACGGGATCAGATTGGTCGGATTCATACCTTTTCCATTATAGGTGGCCTTTTTTAGTCGCGCTGTCGGAATCCATAGACCGCCAGGCTCATCATCAGCACCCCGAAGGCGACCAGCACCGCCTCTTCCGGCCATACCGAGAGCGGATGACCAAAGATCGTGAGCCCGAGGCTGTCCAGGACGCGTGAGGGGACCCCTGATGCGGTGAGCACGGTGCGCCGGAGCGCATCGATGCCGTAGCTCGCGGGGTCGAAGCGAGTGAGCACGGAGAGCCATGCCGGCAGATTCCCGCCGAGCGGGAAGAGCGCACCCGCCAGGAAGAACAACGGCATCATCAGGAAGTTCATCACCATCTGGAACCCCTGCATGGTGCGCATGCGCGCCGCCACCGCAACCCCGAGTGCACTCAGCGCAAAGGCGAACAGAAAGATCATCGGGATCAGTTCGACGACGCCGAGAAACGTCAATTTCACACCGACGAGCGGGGCGAGGATGAGGATGACAATTCCCTGGAACATCGCCTGGGTCGCGCCACCGAGCGTCTTGCCGATCGCCACTGCGGACCGATGGATCGGAGCGACGAGCACCTCTTTCAGGAACCCGAACTCACGATCCCAGACGATCGACATCGCGCCGAAGATCGATGTGAACAGGACGGACATCCCGATGATGCCGGGAAAGATGAACTGCACGTACTGCAGTGAGGACCCCGGGCCACCGAAACCGCCCGTGCTGCCTCGCAACGACGAGCTCAGTCCGCTCCCGAAGACAAACAGAAACAGCACCGGCTGCGCAAGCGATGCAATCACCCGCATGCGGTCACGCCAGTAACGGATGAGATCGCGCTTCCAGATGATGTAGATCGCGCGCATCGTCGCGCCGCGAATGTTCACTGCGCGTGCCTGCGGAAGGGTCGGAGCGGTCAGGACCTGTTCAGTCATCGGCGCCCAGCTCCCCATATGCGGCCCATGTTTCGCATCGTATCCAGCGACGTGCTGCCCTGCTCACGAATGGCGCGACCGGTGAGCTTGAGAAAGACGTCATCGAGGCTCGGCCGCCGCGCGCTCACCGCGGTGATCGGCACACTCAACTCGGAGAAGAGACGCGGCATGAACGACGCCGAATCCTGGACTTCGACCAGAAGGGTGCCGTCCACGTGCGTGGGCTCGAGATGCAGCACCCTGCGGATCTCTTCGGAGGCGACCGCCGTGTCCGGGGTCGTGATCGTGACCACATCGCCGCCGACTCTCGTCTTGAGCTCAGACGGCGTCCCGAGCGCGACGATCTTGCCCTGGTCGATGATCGCGATCCGATCACAGAACTCGGCCTCGTCCATGTAGTGCGTCGTCATGAAGATGGTGATGTGCTCGCGAGTCCGCACAGCGTGCAGGTAGTCCCAGATCTTGTTGCGTGTCTGCGGATCGAGACCGAGCGTGGGCTCGTCGAGAAACAGGACCTGCGGGTAATGGAGGATGCCGCGCGCGATCTCCAGCCGCCGCCGCATCCCACCCGAGTAGGTGAGCACGGTGGAGTCGGCCCGGTCGGTGAGCTCGACGATCGAGAGCGCGTCGTCGATGCGCTGTTTGCGCGTCGACGCGGGAAGACCGTAGAGGTAGGCATGGAAGTCGAGGTTCTCGCGTCCCGTCAGCTGGCCGTCGAGCGACGGGTCCTGAAAGACCAGGCCGATACGCGCCCGGACCGCACTCGGGTCCTTGAGGACGTCGATGCCGGCCACCTGGGCAACGCCCGAGGTCGGCCGGATGAGGGTGCAGAGGATGCTGATCGTCGTCGACTTCCCGGCGCCGTTGGGGCCGAGGAAGCCGAAGATCTCACCGGCGCCGACCTCGAGGTCGATGCCGCGGACCGCCTCGACCTTTCCGTAAGTCTTGACGAGGTCGCGAATGCTGATCACCGGCTGGGGCATGCCCGGCACAGCTTACCCACGCATGCCGGAGATCACGCCTCAGGTCGCGACGAAGGCGGAATCCTCTGCCGGGGTGACGATCTCGAGCAGCCGCTGGCCGGCCGCGCGACGGCGGAGATCCCGGCGGGCGAGATCCTCGAGGCGCTTGCGCTGGGCAGCGTCGACCCGTCTACCTTCGGCGACGGCGCGGGCCTCGCGCTCAACCTGGGTCTCGTCGACCTCGATGCCCTCGGCGGCGGCGAGCCCGTCAAGTGCCAGTTCGAGCCGCACCCGGCTGGTGGCCGACTCGCGGCGCTCGGCGCGGATCGCCTCGATGGTCTGGCCGCTCATCTCTATGTAGCGGTCGAGTGGCAGGCCGAGCGACGCCAGCCGGTACTCGAGATCCGCCAGCTGGCGCTCGATCTCCCGCTCGATCATCGCTTCCGGGACGTCGACACGGACGTAATCCCGGAGCGCCTCGAGCGCGGCGCCCTCGTGGCGCTCGCGATCCTGCTCGGAGGCTTCTACTGCGAGCGCGGTTCGGTAGTGCTCGCGCAGGTCTTCGAGGGTCGGCCCGTGGCCGTCGAGCACGGCGAGAGCATCGTCCTCCGGAGGCAGGGTGCGCTCGCGGACCGCGTGCACCGTGACATCGATCGTCACTGTGGAGCCGCGGAGCTCCTCCTGACGGTAGTCCGGAGGAAGGGTGGTCTCGAAGCTGCGCGACTCTCCCGCCGTCAACCCGATGACGCCGTCGACGATCGCCGGGATCACGAGCTCGCGATCCAGCTCCAGCTCGCGTTTCTCACCATCACCCCCGCTGAGCACCTCCTCGCCGCGGCGCATCACGAGCGTGCAGCGGATGACATCGCCCGCCTGGGCGGCGCGGTCGACGTCGGCCAGCTCGGAGTGCCGCCGGCGCGCTTCCTGGATCGCCTGGTCGACGCTCTCTTCGGTGATCTCGGTGGTTTCCATCGGGACGCGGAGGCTCAGGTAGTCGCGCAGATCGACCTCCGGCTTCACGGTCACCGTCGCGGTGAACTTCAGCGGCTGATCGCGCTCGAGCTCGCCCAGGTCGAGCTCGGGATCGCCGACCGGCTCCACGCCGGTCTCGTCGACCGCCCGCCGGTACAGATCGGGAACGAGGTGATCGACGGTCTCGTGGCGAATCGTCTCCCAGCCGATCGCGCGCTCGACCATTGCGTTCGGCGCCTTGCCCGGGCGGAAACCGGGGATGCGCACCCGGCTTGCCAGGCGGCGGAGCGAGGCCTGGACAGCAGCCTCCACCTCGTCAGCGGTGGCCTCCACCTGGAGAGCTACCTGTGAGGCGGCCTTGCGTTCGAGCGTGACAGTCATTGATGGGCCCTTGCCTGGCGTCTCGGTCATCTGGGTACTCACGTTTCTGGGTTGGCGCCGTGCGCGGACCGAGACTCGAACTCGGACGGGTCACCCCACGGGATCCTAAGTCCCGCGCGTCTACCGATTCCGCCATCCGCGCCCGGTCGGTCGAACCGGCCGGAAGCCAGTTTAGTGCTTGAGCCGTGGGCGCAAGCGCGATGCCGTCGAGGGTGGACCATCAGCCTCCAGAGCGTCGCACTTTGCGACAGCACCATCGCTGGACAACCCCCGCTCGGGTGCCTACTCTGATGATGTCCACCTACCCGCCGACGGAGGATCTGGATGGAGCCGAATCACTTGGCCGCAACGACAGGCCCGCAGGAGATCGTTGCGAAGATCGACCAGAAGGCGCTCCGGCTGTCGGCGCTTCTGCGGGAGATAGACAACCACCCTATCGAGCTGGAATCCGTTCTACGGGACCAGCTCGATGACGTTCTGGAGATGCTGGCGTGCCGGATCGCCGCCACCAGGACCCTATTGCACTCCAGCCTCGAATTGACGGGGGCCGGATCACCCGCATAACCGGCGTCTTCGGGCGCCTCAGGATGGCGACTGCAGTAGAGGCTGCGGCCGCCGTCCTGATCGTCATCGCCGCGATCGTCGTGAGGTTCTGGGCGCTCCAGAGCCAGCCGGGCGGCCTGTACCCGGACGAGGCGGCCGAGGGCCTCAGCGCGCAGAGCCTGCTGACGATCCCCGGCTACCACCCGGTGTTCTTCAACAGCGACGGCGGACGCGAGGCGCTCTACGCGTACATCGTCGCTGCGGTCTTCAAGGTGTTCGGGTCGTCGGTGCTCACCCTGCGGGGCACCGCCGCCGCGGTCGGCGTCGCCGGGGTCATTGCCGCCTACGTCGCGGTGCGCCGTTTCGGACGCGGCCCGGCCCTGGTGGCGATGGCTTGGACAGCGGGATCGCTGTGGATGATCGCCGTGTCCCGCGACGGGTTCAGGAACATCCTGACCGTCCTGGTGGGAGCCGGCGCGCTGGCCGCGCTGCTGCGCTGGGGGGACCGGCCGTCACGGACGACTGCCGTCATCGCGGGCGTCGCGGTAGCCCTTGGGTTCTGGACGTATCAGCCACTGAAGTTGCTTCCCTTGCTCGCGATTCTGTGGTTGCTCTGGATGTCCCTGCGTGACCGCGAGCGGTTTCGGATCGTCCGTGCGTCGTGGACATGGGCAGGCGCTGCCTTCGTCATCGTGGTCGCGCCGATGGTGTACACCGCGATCACCGACTTCTCCGCGTACTTCGGACGAGCCGCCTTTGTCTCGGTCTTCAACAGCGGGTCGATGTCCACGGACACCTACCCGGTGCACATCCTCAAGACCCTCGGCATGTTCCTCTTCACCGGGGATCCGAACCCCCGCCACGACGTGTCGGCGCTGCCGCTGCTCGGTCCCGTCCTGGTGGTGCCCTTTCTGCTCGGCATCTGGCGCTGCTGGCGGCGCCGCGATGACCACGGGCACGCGCTGGTGCTGCTCGGCCTGCCCGTCTTCCTCATCCCTCCGCTGATCGCCAACGAGGGCGGGGCGCCGCATTTTCTCAGGTCGCTCGGCCTCGAACCCTACGTCGCCGCGTGTATCGGCCTCGGCTGCGTCGAGGGCATCGCGATCGTTCGCCGGCTCACTTCGGGCGTCTCCGGCTCGGAGAAGTCGGTGACCCAGACGGGCTGGATGGTCTGCGCGATCGCGCTCACGGCGCTGGGCATCGCGTCGGCAACGACCTACCTCACCCGCCCGGTCGCCGATCGCTACGCGGCCTTCACGTTCGCCGACGTGGCTGTGGCGAACGTCGCCGTGGACAATCCGACTGACGGCGGTCCTTCCACGCTCGTGATCCTCGACAGCTACGACGCCATGGACGTTCAGTTCCTCGACGCAGGACGGCTGCCCACCATCGTCGCCCCGATGACCAGGATCGCCAATCCGGCCGTGTTTTCGCTGATCGTCGCCCCGTCGCGTGCTGATATCGCAGCCGCCGTCGGCTCGGGCGTCGCCGCGGAGGCCAATGTCGCGGCGACGGACCCAGAGGGCAACCCCGTCGTCTTCGAGGTCGTGCCCCAAGCGGGTGTTCCGACTGTGCCCTGACCGAAATGCCGCGCGCCCCTCGCGGACGCGGATCTATGGTGGGATCGATGCTGCGCGGATACACCCACAAGATCTGGCTGGTCACGGGCGTGGGGCTCGTTGCCCGCCTCGCCCTGCTGGGATATCAGCCGCTGTGGCGAGACGAGGCCTTTACCGCGCTTGCAGTGCAGCGTCCGCTCGGCTCGATGATGGACGTCGTCCGCAACGACAGTGCCCCGCCACTCTTCTACCTGGTCGAGCGGCTCTTCGCGGTGGTGTCAACCAGTCCGGCCATGCTCCGGCTGTTCCCCGTTCTCGTCGGGACCGCGACGATTCCCCTCGTTGCGGCGCTTGGGCGCCGCGTCGCTGGGGACGCCGGTGGGGTCTGGTCGGCCGTGATCGGGGCCGTCGCACCGGCGCTGTTCGTCAGTTCGCTCGACGCTCGGATGTACATGCTCGCGACGACGCTGGTGCTCGCATCGACTCTCTGCCTCCTGCGTGCGCTCGATCGGCCATCACCGCTGCGCTGGGCGCTCTATGTGGCGATGTCGATTCTCGCGGTCTACACCGTGTACTTCGCGCTCGTCGCCGTGTTCGCGCAGGTGGTGACGGTGGCCGTGCTCCATCGACACCGGCGTGCCACGGTTGTGCTCGCCGGTGCACTCGGTGTCGCGACCGTGGCGAGCCTGATTCCGTGGATCGTTGCCGCACGCGCGCAGCTCAGCCACAGCGCGGGAGCATTCTGGGTACCGAAGCTGAGCGTCACCAGCCTCTTTGGCGGTCTCGAGCAGTTCTTCACCGGCCCACCGCTCAACACGTGGGTGACGGGATTCGCGGCGCTGCGAGCCCTGGAGCTGGCCGGTGATGTCGTCGGCTGCCTGGCAGTCGCGGCACTGGTGCTGAACCGAAAGCGGCTCAGCGCCGCGGGTGCTGAGACGGCGGCATTCCTCGCGCTCGCGGTCGCTGTCGGCGTCGGCGTGATGATCCTGGCGAGCTTCTATCACCCGCTCGAGGATGGGAAGTACCTGAGCAGCGCCTGGGCGCCACTGTATCCGCTGCTCGGGGCAGGGCTGGCGACCCTGCGCTGGCGTCCGGCTGCGTGCGGCGCCGCCGCCGTGACCACCGCGGTGGCCGCGGCCACCGTCCTTGCCGTCACCAATCCGGAGACGCCGCTCGCTCTCGCCGCCATCACCCGATCCGGAGCGCCGGGCGACATCGTGACGGCGTACCCAAGCGAGTACCTGCTCGTCCTCTATTACGCGGATCGTGATGTCGCCGCTCGGACGCGCGTGCTGGCAACCAACGTGCCGTGGTTCTGGGGCACGGCCGTCTACCCACCGGGCGCGATCGTGCACACCGTGCCGCAGGTGTCAGTTGGTGGGCGAGATGCGTGGTACGTCTATGAGCCGGGCGACCCACTGCCTTCCGATCCGGGCGGATACATGGTTTCCGGCACCCGCTGCTGGACGGGTGTCTGTGTCACCATGCTCAACCCTGTAGCGGCCGGCGCATCGGTCGCGCGATCCGGCCACTAGCGAGGGGAGGACCTCATGAAAGGCTTTCGCGACTTTCTCAACCAGGGCAACGTCGTTCAGCTTGCAGTCGCATTCGTCGTCGGCGGAGCTTTCGGAGCCGTTGTCACCGCGCTCGTCGTCGACATCATCAATCCGATCATCGCCATCCCGTTTGGCAAGCCCAACTTCGACAAGCTGGTGCTGACCATCAGAGGCAGCGACATCCAGTACGGCACCTTTCTCACGGCGGTGGTCGCGTTCGTGCTCATCGCGGCGGGTGTGTACTTTGTCTTTGTCGTGCCGTACAACCGTCTGCAGGCACGCACGCGCTCCGCCAACCCTGGGGAGTCGAACACCCGCGCGTGCCCGGAGTGCTTGAGCATGATCCCCAAGGCGGCACGCCGCTGCTCGTCGTGCACGGCCGCGGTCGAACCACAAGCGGCATAACCGAGCGGAGCGATCGTGCCCGAGGTCCATGCGGCTCACCTCGACGAGTTGTCACCTCGAACCATCCTCGGGATCCTGGCAGTGCGGCAGGACGTGTTCGTCGTGGAGCAGGACTGCGCATACCCGGACATCGATGCTCGCGATGGTGAAGACACGACCGTGCATCTCTGGATCGAGGATGACGGAGGTCGAGTGGTGAGCACGCTCCGCCTCCTTAGCGACGGCGAATCCGGCTCTCGCATCGGTCGCGTGGCGACGCTCCCATTGTCGCGCGGACGTGGCTATTCGAGTGCGTTGCTCACACGGGCGATCGAGCTGTCAGCATCACCAATAGTGCTGAGCGCGCAGGCGTATCTCGTCGACTGGTACGCGCGCTTCGGATTCGAGGTGTGCGGTGAACGCTGGATCGAGGCCGGCATCGAGCACGCGCCGATGCGCCTCGACGTCATGCGGTGACGATGTTGACGATCCGGTCGACGACCGCGACCACGTTTTCCGGCGCGCGTCCGTCGAGCAGTTCCACGACACGCGGATGTGCCAGCGCCAGCGCTGTCAAACTGGCCTCGGACGTCCCCGCCTCGACCTCGAGCTCTGCGCGGCGCTTGCCGTTGACGGTGATCGCGACACTCGCCCGTTGCGGAGCGGCAAGGGCGGCCGCATAGGCCGGCCACGTGCCGCGCTCATGGACCGAGCTGCCGTGCCCGGTGCGATCCCAGAGCTCCTCTGTGACAAACGGCGCGAAGGGCGCGAGGAGCTTCAGGAGCGTTTCCGCGTCGATGCGCCGGCCATTCCCGGCCGTGGCCTCGTGGTCGAGGTCGCGGGCGAACTCCATGAGAAATGCGATCGCCGTGTTATACCGAAGCTCGGCGATGTCCTCCTCCACCTGCTTGATGAGCCGGTGACGCCGCCGCTCTTTCGCCTCATCGCCGGTGTCGTCATTGGTGGCGAGCTGCGTGGCGCGCCACGTTCGGTTGATGAACCGCGTCATCCCGGCGATGCCCTTGTCGCGAAAGTCGCCGCCGAGCGTGTACGGCCCGAGGTACATCATGAACAGGCGAACCGTGTCCGCGCCATACCGCTCGATGTACTCGTCCGGATTGAGCACGTTGCCCCGGCTCTTCGACATCTTCGCGCCGTCCATGATGATCATGCCGTGCGCGCGGAACCGCGTGTACGGCTCGGGGGCAGGGACGAGCTCCATGTCGTACAGCGCGCGCATCACGAAGCGCGCGTAGAGCAGGTGACGCACCGCGTGCTCGTTGCCGCCGATGTACATGTCGACCGGGAGCCACGTGTCGGTCCGTTCCTTGTCGAAGGGGACATCCTCGAAGTCGGTGGATGGGTATCGCAGGTGGTACCAGGCGGAGTCGAGAAACGTGTCGCTGACGTCGGTCTCGCGCCGGGCGGGCTCGCCACACTTGGGACATGGGACGTTCACCCACTCCTCCACCGTCGCGAGCGGCGAGAGGCCGGTGCCACGCGGCCGGAAATCCTCGATGTCGGGGAGCAGGACGGGGAGATCCTGCTCCGGCACGGCCACCGGGCCGTCCTTGGGACAGTGGATGATCGGAATCGGCGGGCCCCAGTACCGCTGTCGAGAGATCAGCCAGTCGCGCATCTTGTACTGCACGCTGGGTTGGCCGCGACGCAATGCGATGAGTCGCTCGACGATGCGCCGCTTGCCCTCTTCGGACGACAGACCGCTGAACTCGCCGCTGTTGACCATCGTCCCCACGCCGGCATACGCGGCCTCCTCGACATTGCCGCCGCTGATGACCTCGACGATCGGCAGTGAGTGCGCGCGGGCAAATGCCCAGTCCCGTGGGTCGTGTGCCGGTACCGCCATGATCGCGCCGGTGCCGTACCCGCCGAGCACGTAGGGAGCCGCCCACACGGTAAGACGCGCGCCGGTGAGTGGATGGATTGCGTAGGAACCGAGTTCCATGCCGATGGAGAAGTCCGGTTCGGCAGACGACGGTGGGAACTTGTTCCGCCACGCGTTGACCTCTCCCATGCGCTCCGGTGGGACGAAGTCCTCCAACTCGGGATGGTCGGCACCGATCACCAGGAAGGTGGCTCCGAAGAGCGTGTCGGGCCGCGTGGTGTAGACGGTGACGTCCTTGCGCCGGCAGCCCTCGAGGTCGAAGAGGATGGTCGCGCCCTCGCTGCGCCCGATCCAGTTGCGCTGCATGCTCTTCGTCGACTCCGACCAGTCGAGCGTGTCGAGCGCATCGAGCAACTGCTGCGCATAGCGCGTGATCTTGATGAACCACTGACGGAGATAGCGCGTCTGCACCACCGTATGGCAGCGCTCGCACCGGCCCTGCTCGACCTGCTCGTCGGCGAGGACAGTGAGGCACGATGGGCACCAGTTGACGGCTCCTTCGCGCCACTCGATGAGTCCGGCATTGAAGAGCTGGACGAAGATCCACTGCGTCCAGCGGTAGTACGAGGGATCCGCGGTGTTGACCTGGTGACTCCAGTCGAACATGGAGCCGATCCGCTTGAGCTGGTTCTCGCGGAAGTTGGCCACCGCTCGGCGCATGACAACGGCCGGATGCTCGCCGATCTTCATCGCGTAGTTCTCGGAGTGGATGCCGAAGGCATCGAAGCCCATCGGCTCGAAGACGGTGTCACCCATGAGCCGCCGCCAGCGACCGTAGATGTCGCCGCCGGCGAACGGGATGATGTGGCCGACGTGCAACCCCTCCGCGGACGGGTAGGGAAACATGATCAGGTTGTAGAACGGGCGATCGGGGTCGTCCAGCTGGGTGTGGTAGTCGCCACGCTCGTCCCAGATCCGCCGCCAGCGTGCCTCGACCGTCGCGTGGTCGTAGACATCGAGGCGGGCCGGATCAGGTTCGACCGGGGCGATGACGGTGTCCATGACACCAAGGGTATCCCGAGTCCACGCCCAGCCCAAACGAGGGTGGGGTTGGGATGGACGGGCCAGAGAGCGCTCCGGCATCCGCGAGTACACTCGGGCGCTCATGGAGCGAGAGCACTCCCCCATCGAGATTCGCGACGCTCACGGTGCCCGGGAGCTCCGGCGCTTTGCTGAGGTGGACGCCGAATCGTACGCCGGGAACGCCGCGACCAACATGCGCTATCTCGAGGCCGCGGCGTCCCGAGCGTCGATTCGACTCGCGCACACGGAGGGCGAGATCGTCGGCGGATACGGCCTGTTGCCGTTCGGTCAGTTCTTCGGCGGCAGGTCGGTACCGGCGCAGGGAGTCACGGCGGTCGCAGTGCATCCCGCATGGCGTCGCCGCGGCATCGCGGGCGCGCTGATGCGCGACTGCATTGCCCTGTCCCGCGAGCAGGGTGCGGCGCTCGCTCCCCTCCACGCGGCGACGGTCCGTCTCTACCGTCGCTTGGGTTGGGAGGTTTGCTTTCAGACACTCCGGCAGATCGTGCGGACGGCGGCGCTGGTGGGGCTTTCCGGGTCGGGCACCGTCCGAGCCACGCCGGACCGCGCTGCCATCGAGGCGATGCGTCACGCCCACCTCGCTCGGTGGGACGGTCCCCTCGATCGGCCGGACTGGTACCTGTCCGTGGAGTGGGATCCGGGTGGCTCGGAGACGTTGCGGTCCGAATACGGCTGGTACGAGGGCGACGACCTCACGGGCTACGTCCGTTACGAAGCCGAGCGTGACGCGGGAGGCTGGATCCGCCTTCGCGTCCAGGAGTTCATCTGGACGACGCAGGACGCGTTGCGCGGTCTGCTCGGATTCCTCGGCGGGCAGGAGTCGCAGAGCAGTGACGTCGTCTTCGTGCACTCCGCGGTGACCGACGCGTCGCCGCTGCTCTGGCTCCTTCCCGAGCCGCACCGGACGCTGGAGGTGCAGGCGTTCCTCTGCTGGATGCAGCGCATCGTCAACATCGATGCTGCGATGCGCGCACGAGGCTGGCCGGAAGGAGCCGCCGGATGCGTGGAGCTCGAGGTCACCGACCCCATCACCGGGGTGGAGCGCGTCGTGCTCGAGGTCGAAGGGGGCTCCGGACGGGTCACGCCGGGAGGCAGCGGGGCGATC
>Ga0182024_10022480_pt1 | contig 11365 bp, 10 predicted proteins | sample P32metaG_FD_120480 | JGI IMG/M metagenome (GOLD analysis project Ga0182024, IMG submission 120480) | Permafrost microbial communities from Stordalen Mire, Sweden - P3-2 metaG (Illumina Assembly) | ecosystem: Environmental > Terrestrial > Soil > Wetlands > Permafrost | place: Sweden: Stordalen... | reverse complement strand
CCAGTCGCGCGAATGTCTGGTAACGGCGCTTCCCGCCCGCTGTGGAGCACGCACGGGGAAGTCTTCTTTCCGAACTGATAGCCGCCGCTCAGCCTCGCCAACAGGGGCGGCCTTTCATGCCCCAATTCGGCCATTCCCCATGCTGACATCTTTAACCTAACCAGCTGACCGGATGATCCCCGAAATAGAAGCCGAGCCCGACCGTCTCCGTCCCGTCTCTCACGCTCAGCGCCGGCGCAAGGATACCGTCGCTGATGCGACCCGTGCTAGCATCGGCATAGTTTTGTAATCCGCCGCCGACAGACGCATTAGTTTAGCGGCGTGACGTGCGAGGACGACGATGAAGTCGTGCTTTGTCATTAGTCCGATCGGCGAGGCTGGCTCGGATGTTCGCTCGCATGCTGATGATGTCTTCGATTTTATCATCAAGCCGGCTGCCGAGAGGGCCGGGTACAAGGCGCAGCGAGCCGACCACGACAGCGCGCCCGGGATGATCACCGAGCAGATGTACGACCACATCTTGATTGACAATTTGCTGATCGCAGTTCTGACCTACCACAATCCCAACGTATTCTATGAAATCGCTATCGCCGAGGCTGCGGCGCGTCCGCTGATCCTGTTGATCGAAAAGGGCCAAAAGATCCCATTCGACATTCAACACCGGCGGGTCATCAGTTACGAATTGTCCATCCGCGCACACAGCACCGGCACTTATGTCGACCAGCTCGTGCGGAGCATTGCCGAGCTGGAGGCAGGCAATTCCGCGTCGAAAGTTTCGTTCCGTGCCAGCCTTACTCCACTCGGCTCCGGCCAGTCGGCGTGGCGCATGTTGCCGCGCTCGGAAGATTTCGCTTCTCAGGAGCGGATATCCCTTGTGGATAGCGCGACCTCTATCCTCTGGTATCAAGGTCTAGCTTTGTCCTCGTTCGCCAAGCTGCCGGGTTTTGCCGACGCCATCCGCAGAGCCTTGGCGCGCTCGGTCGAGGTGCGCGTGTTGATCATGGACCCAAACAACCCGGCGCTGGGCCACCAGCTGCGGACGTCCGCCGACAATTACGTTTCCTTGATTCGCAGCCAGATCAAGGAGGGCATCAAATTCTGGCAGGGCTTTGGATCGGCGGGCAAGCTCAATATTCGATTGCGCCGCGACGGTACGATGTTTGCGGCGTTCCAGCTTAACGACTCTCAAGTGGTGTGGACGCAGTACAGCTACATCATGGACACTTCCGACAGCCCCAGCATCGTCGCGCCGAACCATGCGCCCTTCTATAAGTCGGCGCGCCAGGAGTTCGAGTGGGCGTGGGATGCCGCCGCAGACCAGGCACCGCGCAGCCGGCGCGGAGGGCGAGCCAAATGATGCCGCGCATCGCGCGCGGTCCGTGATACCCATGCCGCTTCCACTGCTGGTTCCGCTTCCAGAAGGCGCGTGATACCGGCGATCAGGCTTTGTTGTGCTCATGTTGTCCGCCCTCGGCGCTAGAGAGTGGCTCAGCGCTCGTTGGAAGGGAAGGTCGGGTCCCGGTCGATTTTGGCGGTTTAATCGCGACCCTGGGAAGGTCCGCTTTCGGCGGATACTGTTGAAAAAGTCGCCGCTAGGCAAATTTCGACCAATTTGAGGAATAATGATTCAAGGCGCTCGGCACTATTGAAATAGATATGCCGACCTTACTACTAATCGAGACCTAATATTTCTACAGAAAAACACTGGCCGACTTCTTCAACACTATCGGCGCAAAGCGGGCGGTCACTCAATTCGACCACGGCGACCGGTTCTGCCCCCTTTCGGGCATTGCGTGTCGTCATTCTGGTTCTTCGGAAAATACCTAGTGGACCGGCGCTGACATAGGATTCCGCCGGGCTAGCAGATTTGCGAATCTGACCTGAAGCCCTTCGTCTGGGCTGGCGATCCCGACGCGATGATCGAAAAGTCAGAGGCAGGAAACAAGTGTTGGAGTCGATCCTCTAGAATGAGGTGCTTATTATGCCGGTTTAGTCGCGGAGCCAATTTCGCGCGCTGCGCGGCTGGGTGTGCTGCACCGCCGCCAACACCGCGTCGTAAGGGTCGAACCCCGCCGAACTGAAGGGGATTATTAATCATATCTTGCTTTACTGGGTCCTCCGCTCCGGAGGATTCCCGGTTTGCCCGGTTCATTTGCCAGCGACCCACGTCGTCGCGCGAAAACGACGGTCACCGCCATTGTCATCGTCGGCCTTCTCCTCGTGGGGTTGTGGGCTGCAGCGCTTGTCTCAATCACCGTTGTCGCGGCGCCGCACGAACATGCGCGGGTGGTCGGCGCAATTGCCGCCGCGACAACGCTGATCCTGCTGGGTTTGGCTACGTCTCTCCTTCGGGGGATCCGCCGCCAGACTGTGAATGAACACGCTTTGGCCGAGGAGCACGCCAAGCTAGAAGCCAGCAACCAGCGGCTTCGAGAAGTACAAGAAACCCTGAGCGACGCGGTCGACAGTATCTCGGAGGCCTTTGTCATCTTTGATCGTGACGACAAATTTATCATGTGCAACGAAGCGTATCGGCGCCTTTATTCGAACCACGAGGCAGCACTAACGCTGGGACAGAACTATGAACGCCTCATCCGAGAAAGTGCGGCCAGCGGCTTCTATCTTTCTGCCGTCGGACGCGAAGAGGAGTGGGTGGCAGAGCGACTGGAGGGTCATCGGAACCCGTCGGGCGCGATCGAACAGCCGCTTTTCGATGGCCGCGTCCTGCTGATCACCGAGCGGCGTATGCGCGATGGAGGTACGGCAGGGTTGCGAATCGACATCACCAAGATGAAGGAAGGCGAGCAACGCCAAAAAGAGTTGGAATATCAGCTCTTGCACTCGCAAAAGCTTGAGGCGGTTGGCACACTAGCCGGTGGGATCGCCCATGAACTCAACAATGCATTGCAGCCAATTCTCGCGCTCTCTCAGATGGCCCTGCAAGATTTGTCGTTCACTAGCGAGTTGCGGGAGGATATCGAGACAATCAATTTGGCGAGCCGGCGAGCGCAAGGCCTGGTCCAGGGCATCCTCGCATTCAGTCGAAAACAGTATACACCCAAGACAAAGATCGACTTGGCGCGGCTTGTCCACCGGACCCTTGCGATGCTGCGCTCAACCCTGCCGGCAACGACGCGGATCGAAGAGGTGATCGCTCCTATACCGCCGCTTTTGGCCAACGCCGACCAGCTTCAGCAGGTTATCGTTAACCTTGTGACGAATGCGTCACACGCGATCGGCACCACATTCGGCACCACATTGGGGACGATCACCATCGCTGTCGACAGCGCCCTCCACGAGCAAGTCTGCGAAGAAAACGGCGAAGAATTCATCCGAGTGCGGATCGCAGATACGGGATGCGGCATGGATGCCGCGACGATCGAGCATATCTTCGAGCCCTTCTATACGACCAAGGAGGTCGGCGTTGGAACCGGTCTCGGGCTCTCTGTCGTCCACGGCATCATTACCGATCACGGCGGTCGAATCGAGGTAAACAGCACCCCCGGCAAGGGGACAGTATTCAGTATCTATTTGCCGCTGTCGGCAGCGCCCGAGCGCTTGCTTGAGACAACCGCATGAGAGCCGTTGCGAATACGGCGACGACAATCGTCCCTTATCGACGATGACAATCTTGTGACCCGCGAGGGCGATACGATACCAACCGTCGCGAATGGCGGTTGTCGGCAAAACCTCTCAACCGCATGGAGCGCGAAACCAATGAAAATCCTCGTTATCGACGACGATCACCTAGTCCGCTACACGGTCTCCAGGATTCTCCAAAAAAGCGGCCACGACGTGGTTACGGCCGCGGATGGCGCGCGCGGAATTGAGGTGCTGGGTATGGAACGTCCAGATGTCGTAATAACCGACATCATTATGCCCGAACAGGAGGGCTTCCAGACAATCGTGAAGATCCGGCGCGACCACCCAGGGATCAAAATCATCGCGATTTCCGGAGGTCTGCGGCGAGAGGCAGGCAATCTCGACGTATTGTCAATGGCGGAGAGTCTCGGCGCAGACAGTGTCATCGCAAAGCCGTTTGAGCCGGAAGAATTGCTGGCGGAACTAGCCAAGCTCGACTTCCGCGCTCCAATGCCAACCCCTGTTGGAGAATAAGGTCGGGCCAAGCAGGTTGCTCGGCTTTTGCCCGGCTGTGGTTTCGATAGTAACCGACCCGCGTTGCCAACGGGCACGGTGCAGCAGTACGAGACGCGCTCCATCAACTCGCGCACTTGAGGGCGTGACGCCAATTCGGCGGTCTCTCGTCGTCAGCTAGCAACGAGATTTGCATATACTGCTTATGCGAGCATTGAACACGACGGGAGCCTCAGCCTTATGGCGGATATCCTGGTCATTGAGGACCACGCGGTAACGCGTAATCTCATCGTTCGCATTCTCACCGCTGCGCGTCATAGGGTGACTGAAGCGAAAGGCGGGACGGAAGGTCTTGCCGCATTTCGGCGCGCGCGGCCGGCCTTGATTATCACCGATATCGTCATGGCGGACGGTGAAGGGATTGAGACGATTCGCGAGATGCACCGCGAAGCACCTGCAATTCCGATATTGGCAGTGTCCGGCTGGGGCGCTTCCTATCTTCGTACCGCAAAGCTGCTGGGCGCGTCGGCGACGATAGAAAAGCCGTTCGATTCGGACGAGTTGTTGGCGATAGTCGGCGATCTACTCGCCCAAGGCTTCGGCTAATGGCCGTGCTGCCGGAGCCACAGCCGGTGGGAGTATCTCCAGGACGAGTGGAAAATCTTGCCGAGGGTGACGCTGAACTTTGGCGGTCGGTTCGGGGTTCGGGGTTCGGGGTTCGGGGTCGGCGCGCCGCAATTCGGGCCGCGGCGCACTATCCTCGCCGACCCAGCAATTCTAATCGGGCACGGAGGTCGAGCTCGGCGGTTCCCTCGTGCCGGTTGGACGGCAGTTATCGGCGCTTCTGCGACATCCAGATTGGGCGCTACGAACGACCGCTTCGAGGCCCATTACGGCCACTCGCCCAGCCGACAACTACGGCAGATCATGCCCCCATTCCAGTCATTGCCCCCCGCGCCGACTGACAGGTCCCGGTCTGATGCCTGGGGCGAAGGTGCTTTAGAATCGCGAAGCTTGGGGCTTCGGGGCTTGGCGATGTGTATCGCTTCATCCTCTCCTGCATGCGAGCCGCGATCACGGGATTATCGCGCAAGGCATAGGCATCTCGCTGCCAATCCGTTCTCGCGGGTACTGCCCCCCTGTCGCGCTGCGCACAATTTACCATTGTCGCAGGCGCCCGCACGAGCGATCCTGCCCCACTCTCGGCCCGGTTGAGCTGGCATGCAGAAGGGAACTCCATGGTCACGCAAACGTCCGAGGCCACCACTCCGGGGGTAGGGTATATTTCCCCCACGCGATCGCAGCGAACCCCTCCGCTGTCCTGGATCGGGTTGTTTGTCGGGATGATCCTCTCGATCGCAATCCCCACGACGTTTAGTCTCGTGCTCCTCTTCCTAAATGGTCGTATAGATTTAGCACAACTGAAACGGACTCAATTCCTAGTATATCAGGTCGGGATCCCGATTGCTCAATGCGTTGGTTACTTCATTATATTGGCAATCATTGGTCACCTGCAGCCGCGTTGGGCCGGTGTTCTTGCGGTCACCTTTTTGGCGGCGGCGGTAGTCGCATTTCTTCTCCGAGGACAAGCGCAGACGGCGATGGCCACGGTGTTATCCCTAGCGCTTCCGATCCAACTTTTGGTGATCGGTCTCATACTTGTGGAGGCAGTGCTCGTTAGTCGCACTCGGGACTCAATCGGCGCTGGGACCTTGGTGGTTACCGCGGTCGCACTCCTAATCCTCCCAGGCAAGACAGTTTATATAATTATGCTGATGCTCGTGCCCTCGATGCATCCCGCCAATGCCCACGAGGTTTTAACGATCCTGTTCTCATTGCTTCCTTTCGACTTCTTGAAGTGTGTGCTTGCGCCTTTTCTGGGACTCTATCTTCCTAGTGTGTTCCGCCGGCGATGGCGATTCAGGGAGGCGGGTCTCGTCTCCCACCGCAACGCACAATTCACGGAATATGGCTCGGCTCCCGGAAGCCGAGCGAGCATTGCTCATAACCTGGATGACAACGCCCTGTTTTGGGCATATGTGCTTCCCGATCATACACAAGGTAAGAAGATAATCGAAGAGGAACTCGAAAAGCGTGGGCACTCACAAGCTGAAATTGAAACCTGGACGCCGGACCCGTCCGAACTCGCGGTACCCAGTGCCGTGGATATTCCCGTTTCTTTGACCAAGTATATGAAAATATTACGATCACGGGAAACCTATTTGTGGTTTTATACAAATATTGCGATATGGATCGTTTCTCTGTCGGCCGTACTCTTGATTGGTTCCTTCTTCCTGCCCGGCTGGAACTCTAAAGCATTCACCTATATTGCACTCGGTGAGGCGGTCATTCTGTTTCTTGCGGTCGGAGTGCACTTTCGCAAACGAGCTCTGCGGATTCTGCTACTACGGCCATTCGGCGAAGAGAAGATGACGGCAACGCTCAGAAACTTCGTATGCGAAAACGTCGGGGGGATTGATAATTTGTCAAGTGTGCTTGACTCACTCTTCGGCCAATACTCCCAACCTCCTGTCTTTATATACCGCAACGATGGTCGGGTAGTTTCCAAGGACGCAGAACCATTTGAGGCGCGGCGGACACAGTTGATGGAGGCAGGGCTCGCCAGCTGGGGCTAGTCTTCGATCGCTAGACCCAGCAAGCTTAAAGATTTTCTTCTTGGTGTAGCCCTCAAGAAGCTACTTCGAACCTGCCATGTCTTCTCAACAAAGCGGCCTATCTCCAAAGCGTAGGTCGCGGACGGAGGGTTTTCTGGGCCGTCGCGTCACAGGCCAGGCAAAATCGGGGAATGATCCAAAACAACTGAGCGGATCCTGAACCGGGCTCCGCGACGGCCGCTATCGGCGCTTCTCGGTCACTCAGCTTGTGCAACTGGAACGGCTCTTCCTGCCCCAAAGCCGACTCCGCCGACCGCCGAACCAAACGCGTCCAACTAGGTGGGAAAAGGTCATTCGGCTGGTCTTAACGCGTCCGTCGCTGCGCTCACTGTGTTTACCCTTCGTTATGTGATTCAAGCTACGTTTTCCCGAGTAAATTGGGGGAGTGCGTATGGCTGAAAGCAAACCGACCGACGGCCAATTGACTGTCTTGGTCGCACAAAAAATCGTCGCGCGATGCCTAGAGGTTGCGGGTGCCACCGATGCAGGGAGCGTTGTGCTCTCAGCTACTCTGTTTGGCGCGACCGTTAGGATGGAATTTGAAGCAGAAATGCAGCGGCGCTTCGGTCCGGGCGGGACCGGTGGCATTGTCTTTTCTGACGAAATGACAGACATCATGATCGCCGGAGGTAAACCAGACATTTGGACAGACCTGAGCAAAGGTTTTGAGGCAACAGTTGACCCTAGGTTAATTGCTGAAAAGCGCGCCACCGCCGGAATACTATCTCCGTTTCCAGTGGTTCGAATGAAGGGGATTTCATTCGACTACAAATCTTGGATCGCACCGCGTTTCGAACAGTTGTTTCCCGAATTCAAAGCGCTGACGGATCGTTTGGGTAAGCCGGTCCAAATGTTCCCGTCGCTCATGTTGGCCACACGCAGCTTGTTCTCTATTGTGAAGGCTCCGACGCAAGCCGAACTGGCAGTCCTCGCCCTTGATGTCATGCTTGGCGTTGCCAGACTGCCGGTCGGTGCAAAACAGCAACTCGTGCCGAATGCGCAGCTACCAATGGTGCGCAGCCGCTCCACGGCGCCCCAATTGCCGCCACAAAGTTCCCAATCTGGTTGGCGTTCTATTTTTGGACGTCGCGCATAATTGCAGCATATCTTTCAAGTTAACCCAACAACACTTGCCATGACCTCATGAAGATGAGGCCGCGTCCAACGATCCGTCAACCGAGCCTGGGGTTAATGAAACGTCCCCGCGGGAATTGTGAAAAGGTGAGCTGATGAAATTCCTCCGGGACTTTTTGCAGCACGAGGCCGATACCGATAAGATGCGTGAACGGGCGCTTGGTGCGGATCGTCCCTACGCTATCCTGACTCCTATTATCCCGATTCGCTTCGACGAGGCGGATAGCTGGTTCGGCGGCAAGCCGAGACTGCCGAAAGATATTTCCTGGCCGGAACATAAGGGAATACCACTGCGTTTCGTATGCCAGCTCAATCTCTCGCGTCTTCCGGCGGAGATATGGTCAGGGGCAGGGCCGCGCGACGGTTGGCTCGTTGTATTCGTTCATCCTGAAAAAAACGCCGCGGCAATCCTCCACGTTCGCGGCGAGATCGAAGAATGTGAGGGGCCAGGGCAAATGGCGGCGCAATGGGCTAGAACATACATACCTTACGCGGCCAAAACCGATTTCCTTCCTCACTGGCCGGTCAGCATTGATGAAGGACAGCATGCGTCGACAGAAGCGGTAAACATCGCCCATGTTGCGAGCGGACCGAAGGACGAGAAGCCCGACTTGGCAAACCCGGCCATCCACCCCTTCGACACGAAGACGTTGGGTGTTCTGCTCGATGGTCTGGAAGAATTCTTCATCCGGCAGGTGAAGGATATGTGCCGCTTTCCAGCGATGAAGAAGGTCCGCGACGGTGACCTTCAATGGATGCTCGAAGCAAAGGCGTTGGCGTTCCAGAGCCTTGATAATTTCTACAGAGCCGAGGGCATTCTCGCACCTGCCAGATTTCAATTCGACCTGGAAAAGATTGCTTCGGAGCTTCGCAAAATCGCTAGCCTTCCGACTTACGAATTCAAGTATCTCAAGAACGACGACGATGGCTATTGCTGTTTGGAGTGCCGCCATACGTCGCTTTGCGAATTGCCGATTATCTCGAGCACCCCACCAATGTGGTGGGAGCAATATACTTCCCGCCTCTATTGGAGCTGCATCAACGCATACACGAAAGACCCGACCGCCCTGCATCGGGCGCTGCGCGAACGGATGGAGCAGATCTGGCTTCATGAAACACAGGGGTTTCATGGCGCTATGGGACACGCACCCGCAGGGCATATTTACACCCCGCACGGCCCAGAAACTGACACCGAAGTATTGTTAGAACTTCCGACGAGCAGAATGCAGGGTTGGATTTGGGGAGATGTCCATTCGATTGTTCTGCTGATCAAACGTAAGGCCCTGTTGCAGGGCGACTTTGCCGATGTGAGCGTTGACATCACTAACTAAACGGTTTGTACCTTCACCAAATTAGGGAAACACTGAAAAATCCGGCTGCGGGCAGTGGCATCGGGTAGAATCTGCCGTTAAATGGCTAAGGCTCCACTACGGCCACTGGAGATAAGCATGGGTAACACAATCGGCAAATCGTTCGGATGGGGTGCACTCTTTGGCACAATCGCTGCGTTCACGACGGCCTCGTGCATGTCGTACTTCTGGGCTACGGGCAAGACGGGAGGCCCCGGCCACCTGGTAACGTTGATGATTTTGTGGGTTCCCGCAGTGACGATTATGGGAGGCATTGCCGCTGCTGTACTGTTTGCAATGGTCGGAGCGATCGTGAGTCTCGCAGGGATCCGGCCATCGCCTCTCAGTTATGCCGTTTTGGGCAGTCTTCTCGCACTTGCGGTCGTGATTTTCCCGTTTGGTTCATGGCTCGCGGGCGGAGCGCTTCGAGCGCTGCAAGGCGCGCAAGCGACGTACCTATTGTTACCCACCGGTTTGCTGCCGGTAGCGATTGCGGGGCTTTTCACCGGGTGGAGAGTGGCTGCGGCTCACACTGGCGCGTCGCCATAACCGTTGGGGCCGTCCGTTCCGGCCAGAAGGCCAAGTTCCACCGTCCACATGCCTAATGAAAACAGCCAAATCACCAGCAGTTGCAGTAGGCCAAACTTGTGCGGACCAGCCATCGCGGTCACTTCTAACGAGAACAACAATACGACCAGCATCGAGATGAGGCCCACATAGAATGCAGACCTGTTGCGGTCGTGGGCGCGTTTCACGTTGACCGCAAAGGCCGGATAGAACATCAGCCAGAAGGCGACGAACGTCATCACAGGCAGTTCGGAAGCCCCCAGACCTTTCACACTCGGGAAGGGAAGGCTTTCCCCGATCAGCGTTGCCGCGCCCACAAGTACGCCGGCCGCTGCGAGCAGCATGCCTTGGGCCTTCCACCATGTTTTGCGATTGATGCGGCCAACAAGCCTAAAGCACATATCGTTCATTTATGAATCCTCAGGGCTTACCATCCGCTGAAAATTAGTCTGGCAGGCAAAGCTTTAAGGGATATTGAGCGCATCGCGAAGCTCACAGTGAAGAACCGACTGCCGGCAAGCTACGGGGACAAGGATTTTGTCAAGGCCGGGGGCCTGATGTCCTACGGAGCCAACTTGAACGATCTTGGCCGGGGCGCCGCCGCCTGTGTCGACAAAATCCTGAAAGGGGCCAAGCCGGCGGATTTGCCGGTCCAGCAACCCACCAAGTTTGAGCTCTTTACCAACTTTAAAACCGCTCAGGAGCTGGGTCTCGTCATTCCACCGTCGCTGCTAGCCAGCGCCGACGAGGTGATCGAGTAGGCGGTCGATGAATGACCGGTTCTGGCACCAAGCGAGGCCAGGTCGATTGCGGCCCCGCGAACGGCCGGAATCGGCGCTACCTCGCCATCGCACCGCGTAACGTCGAATGACTGATCGCCAGCCCTGAACAGCCATCCGTCGCCGCAATCGTGGTCTTCAAGTCATGCCCCGGAGCATACCTTGCCGACGGAGCGCGAAATCGCTTGCCGGTGGTGGTGCAGACAGGCTTCACAATGGGATAAAGGACATTATCAGATATAGGGACGCCTCACGAGGCCCGACCCTAAATGTCGCTTATAGACCTCTCAACGGCCGTTCATCGGAACCGGCGCGATCGGCAAGGTTTGCCCCATTTCTGCCATGGCTGACGACGAAACCAAGGGTCTCCGTTCGCGGAAGGCGTGTTGTAGCAATGGAAGGATGTCACCTTCCCGTTTTGAGCGTGGAGGACATCGCAGCACCATGCCCCGCGCCGATTCGGGTCGCGTCACTATGAAGCTTCAGCGGTTTTCGCCGCCATCGTCGCGTGGGCCCACCAGACGAGCTCATCCAAAGCCGACTTCGTGGAGGCAAGCAGGTGTGCCTCGATGTCTTCGATGGGCTTGTTTGCACCCATCGGGGAGGTCGACATGAAATCGGCGCCGCCAATGTTGACGGTGGGTGCGGTCGAAACCATTCGCAGCGCACTCGTGATTTGGCGTAGATGCTCAATCGCCCGCGCCGCTCCGGCCCCGCCGTAACCAATGGCAGTGAACGGCTTCCGTCCCCACTCCTTATAGGCTTG
>Ga0182024_10022479_pt1 | contig 11366 bp, 10 predicted proteins | sample P32metaG_FD_120480 | JGI IMG/M metagenome (GOLD analysis project Ga0182024, IMG submission 120480) | Permafrost microbial communities from Stordalen Mire, Sweden - P3-2 metaG (Illumina Assembly) | ecosystem: Environmental > Terrestrial > Soil > Wetlands > Permafrost | place: Sweden: Stordalen... | reverse complement strand
GCTGCTCAATGGCGAGATCGCAAAGCCTCATCGAGAGGAACTTGTTCTCGATGTTGTCCCCCGAGGAAGTTCCTTGGGGATCCAGAGGAACAGTCCCACCAAGCTCTACGGCGTCGTGGAGGGCCCGAAAGGCCTCCAGATTCTTCAGGGGGAAGAGGAGCTGGTGTCATGAAAGAGATAATTACAACGAAAAGGGGATCTATGAGTATGAACTTATTTGGGAGGGCGAAGGCGTCTCGCAGGGCACTGATAGCCGCCGTTGCTTTGACGACCGTAGCCAGTATGTCCATCATTGTGTCGAATGGCTCCGCGTTGGCGGCATCGAAGAAGATCGGCGGGTCGGTATCAGTGTGGAACGAATTTTCCGGCGGCGAGGCGACGGGTTTTGCCACAGCATTGAAGCCATTCGAAAAGTCGACGGGGGTAAAGGTGACCGTTCGTAACGGAGGTTCTTCCCTGCCCACGCTGCTCGAAGCAGCGGTAGCGGGAGGAAAGCCACCGGACATCGCGGCAGTCCCGACGCCTGGGTCGTTTGACTTGCTCGCAGCGGGCCATCGGTTGACGCCGCTGAAGTCAATTTTGGGTAATGAAGTGAAGAACTTTTCCGCCGGGTGGAACGCGGCGGCAACGTATGGCGGCAAGTTGTACGGCGTCTGGCTTGATTCTTCATCGAAGAACACCGTCTTCTACAACCCAGCTGTGTTCACGGCCGCGGGTATTTCTTCAGCACCAACGACCTTTGAGCAGTTCATCTCCGATGCCACGACGATCAAAGCGGCCGGTTACACGCCAGTCTCCTACTGCAGTGGAACCGCCGGCGCGGGCTGGTCGGCAACGGACCTCTTTCAAAACCTGTTCGTGAAGGCGAATGGTGCGGCTGCGTACAACAACCTCGTGAGCGGGAAGTTGAGTTGGGCGAGTTCTGACGTCACCAAAGCATTTACCGATTACTCCTCGCTTCTCGGTACCAACGGAGCAAACGTGGGTGGCATCAGCAATGCTCTGGGCACAGATCAACTGTGGCCCACGTGCATCAACCCCGTGTTCCCCACCGCGGGAGCACCGACGGCCGCCATGGTGATCGAGGCTTCCTTCGTGGAGCAGAGCCTTCCAGCGAACTACACGCCGTCTGACGCATCAACGTGCACCCTGACCCAGTCGAAGCCGTGCTACGACTACTTCCCGTTCCCAGCGGCCACCGGCAGCAAGTACGCGACGAACGACCAGTCGTCGGGAGACGTGGCCATGTTGCTGAAGTCGACGAAGGCATCTCGAGCGTTGATCAAGTACATGGGTTCAAAGCAGTTCGCGACGGCGTGGGAAGAGGCTCCCGGGGGGACGATCACTCCTAATCTGGCAGTGCCGGCGAGCGCCCTCAAGAATCCCGTGACCGCGAGCATCGTGAAGAACCTGAATAGCGCGTCCGCAACGGTGTTCAGTATGGACGACGAATACGGTGGCACGCTTGAGCCGCAGATGTGGTCGAACATGCTCGCCTGGGTTGGCGGCACGGACACGACGGCTCAGTTTGAGTCCACTATGCAGAGCGAAACGAAGGCTTTCTTGGCCTCAAACGGTTAGTCGTACTGAGCGTCATCGGCGTGCGTGTGGCTCTTCGAGCTACGCGCACGCCGATGAGGACACGGTGGCTGTCGTTATTCAGCGCAGTCGTATTTTTTTGAGTGGGGTCCGTGAGCGGAAGCACAATCAACGCCAAGATACGAACAAGCGGGCGTCGCCCGTGGATGCGCGAGCACGCGATCTCGCTCGCCTTTTTAGTGCCCGCCGCGATCTGGTTGTTATTCATCGTGATCTGGCCCACGATCAATACGGTCCGACTGAGCCTCTTCAATGAATCGGCCACGAAGTTTCTCGGGCTCACCAACTACAAGACAGTGTTTTCAACGGACACAATCCTTACTGCCTTTCGCAACAACGTCATCTGGGTACTGATTTTCCCGTTTTTCGTCACCTTTCTTGGTCTCATCTTTGCTGTGCTCACTGAACGAATTCGTTGGGCCACGGCGTTCAAAGCGTTGATTGTTATGCCGATCGTGTTTAGTACTACGGCCTCAGCCCTGGTGTGGGCGACCATCTTCGATAACAGCCCGCAGATTGGAGCGGTGAACGCGGCGGTATTGACAGTGAGCGATTGGTTCAACCCACCTGGCGCATACCCAGTGAGCGCGGCGGCCGGTCAAACGGTCGCCGACCTCGTGGGGAGCAATGCGCACGCCAAGAAGAGCAGCAACAGCATCGTCAGTATCTCCTCGGCTCGAGCGGGGGGAACGATCAATATCGGCCTGGAGGATGTCAGTCCTACGACCCTGGCGCTCCTCAAGGCCCAAGACGCGGTGACGCCGCAGCCGATGTCGGGCGCCATCACCGGGGTCGTCTGGCGCGCGTTTTCACCGAGTGATCCGACGAATAAGAGCGATGTCCTGCCCGGGGAGTTGGGCCTTCCGATACTTCACCTCTCGTTGGTCAACTCTCAGGGCGTGAGCGTAGCGACGACCACGACGACGACTAGTGGCCAGTACAAATTTTCAAATGTCGGAACGGGTTCATATTTCGTCGAAATCGTGTCCTCCAATTTCAGTTCGGGCTTTACCGGTATCTCGTGGCTCGGCGGCGGTTCGATCACGCCCGTTTCTGGGTTGGGTCAAACCGCACAAGCACTGCTCTCAGTTCCACTCGCCGATATGGCGATGATCATCACCTACTTGTGGATTTGGGCAGGATTTGCGATGGTGCTTATCGGGGCCGGGCTCGCGTCGCTGAACCGCGAGGTCCTCGAAGCCGCTCGAATAGATGGAGCGAAGGAGTGGCAAGTTTTTCGCAGAGTGACCGTCCCGATGTTGGCTCCCGTCTTGGCCGTCGTTTTGGTCACGATGATCATCAACGTGCTCAAGGTCTTCGACATTGTCTTGAATATGGCGTCCGGTGCTTCGGTCAACGCAACGCCCACACTGGCGGTGGAAATTTATAACGATGGCTTCACCGGTGGAATTCACTCGGGCGTTTCGAGCGCCATTGCGGTCATACTCTTCTTGCTCGTACTTCCTGCGATGATCATGAACTTAAAGCGGATCAAAGGAGTGTGATGACAACGACTGCTCAGACGAGTGATCCTACGAAGCGCCGTCACATACTTCGGCGAATGTTGCCGGCACGGGGACCATCAAACATAGTCCTCGGGATTATCGCCATCGTGTGGCTGGTACCAACGGTGTCGCTGCTCGTCATCTCACTGCGTCCAGAGGCCGCCTTCGGTGTGAGCGGTTGGTGGAAGGCACTGCTGGATCCGTCCAGCCTCACCTTCTCGAACTATCGAACCCTCTTCGGCCAGGGGTTTGTCGCTGGTGGACTCTTGGACTCGTTGATGACGTCGATAGAGATCACGGTACCGGCCACGTTGGGGGTGGTTCTCTTCTCGTGTTTCGCCGGACACAGCTTGGTCTTTGGCAGATGGCGCGGGCGCGACGTCGTGTTCTTGACCGTCGTGGCGCTCATGGTGGTACCGCTACAAGTTGCCCTCATCCCGGTCGTGCAGCTCTATCGCGAGTTAGGGACTCTCTTCGGCCTAAACCCCTTCGGGACGATTCCGGGGGTGATCATCTTTCACATAGCGTTCGGCCTCCCGTTTGGGATTTTTTTGATGCGCAATTTCATGAGTGGCATCCCGAAGGACCTGTTGGAAGCAGCCCGCATGGAGGGCGCGGGTGAGTGGAAGGTCTTCTATCGGATTGTGCTGCCACTCGCCCTACCGGCCTTGGCGTCGCTCGCAATTTTCCAGTTCATCTGGGTGTGGAACGATCTGCTCGTGGCTCTTGTCTTCTTGGGAGGAAACGTCCACACCCCCCTCACCGTGTTTCTCTACGACCAAAATCACGAACTTCAAGCGAACTACTGGATTATTTCCACGGGCGCCATCGTTTCGGTCGTTGTGCCTCTCATCGTGTTCTTCTCCTTTCAGCGTTACTTCGTCCGAGGCGTCCTCGCGGGCGCCGTTAAATAGAGGGTCCCCATGGCAAGCGTCGTCTTGAGAAATCTCACCAAGCAGTATTCCGGCAACAACGCACCTTCGCTCGAAATGCTCAACTTGGAGGTTGACGACGGCGAGTTTGTGTGCCTCGTTGGCCCTTCGGGCTGCGGCAAGACCACGGCGCTGCGTATGATCGCCGGCCTCGAAGACGTCACGAGCGGCGAAATCGAAATTGGTGGTCACGTCGTGAACGATCTTCCATCGAGAGATCGCGATATCGCGTTGGTTTTTCAGAGCTACGCGTTGTACCCGCATTTGACCGTGGCCGACAACATGAGTTTTGGCCTGAAGTTGCGTAAGGTGCCCAAGGCTGAGATTGAAGAAGCCGTGCAGAGAGCCGCCAAAATCCTGGATTTGATGGATCTGCTAAAGCGTAAGCCTGCCCAACTTTCGGGTGGCCAGCGTCAACGCGTAGCCCTCGGCCGCGCGTTGGTGCGCGATCCGGCCGTGTTCTTAATGGACGAACCGTTATCGAACCTCGACGCAAAACTTCGCGTACAAACACGAGCGGAAATCGCTCAGTTGCACCATCGACTCCAGGCGACCATGTTGTACGTGACGCACGACCAGGTAGAAGCTATGACCATGGCCGACCGCATTGCGGTCATGAACCTCGGCGTTTTGGAGCAGTACGGGACACCCCGCGAACTGTACAACTTCCCGAACAATCAGTTCGTCGCTGGTTTCATTGGATCGCCGTCAATGAATTTTGTGTCAATGCGAATCAATCGAGACGCTGAGCGTGTATATCTCACTGGCATGAGTGCAGACTCGAATATCAAAGTCACGCTTAACGACGAGCAGTCAGACATTCTTCGCAAAAGTGACGGTAGCGAAGTTGTGGTCGGTGTTCGACCGGAACACCTGATCGAAGGAACAATCGACGACACTGGTTTTAGTGCGGTGGCCAAAGTGGAAGTCATTGAGTTCCTGGGCAACGACGAACACATTCACGCTACGAGCGCTGATACTGACCTTGTCGCGATCTTGAATGCGCATTCCAGCGTTCGCCGGGAAGATTCGATCACCTTGAGCGCTCCGCATGACACAGTCCATTTCTTTGATCCAGCATCGGGTCTTCGGCTGAACTAGTCAGGCTAACGAGAGCTCTTAAGCGGTCGACAATTACATCGCTTTCTTCTGCTCCACGGCGGGGCTGGCTCCGTATCGGTGACCAGCTTCACCGAGCTTCTTAGTCGCGATCGCGCGGCCCGCGTACTCACCCCCACGCGGGTTCGAGACCGGGGCGAGACGAGATGTGCACGATAACCCCGGAGCCCCTCGCGGTGCTTATCCTTAGGGAACTGAACGTCATATAAAGACCGAGCGTTCGCAATGTCGCGCAGAACGCACGGGCGCATGAGTCGGAGCCCCGATCAAGATGCCGAATGATCGACGGCGAATGACCCAACTAGAAATCACCTAAATAACGCGGACCCGATCCCGATCGTGCTGCCTGGTCGTTGCGATTGGCAAGAGCGCAAGTGCGAAGAGATAGACATCCGCATCCGATGCAGTTGGTCAACCCACCTCGCAGGGCTTCCAAAATTTCAATACGCTCGTCAAGCCGCTGACGCCATCCCCTCGAAAGTTTCTGCCATTCCCTTGCGTTAGGCGCCTTGTCATCTGGCAATTCGTTCAGCGCCTCCACGATCTCATCGAGCGTGAGTCCGACCTTCTGGGCGATTCGTATGAAGGCGAGCCTTCTCAGTACGTCGCGGCGGAAAAGTCGTTGGTTTCCCGGCGTACGCTGGGCGCGCACCAAACCCGCCTTCTCATAAAATCGAACGGCAGACGCGGCGAGCCCGCTGCGTTCAGCGACCTCACCAATGGTTAGCAAATTCTCGACCATCACGACTCCAAGTTTCTCAAAGTATGACTTGACTTAAACATTACTTTAACTTGTAATTTGGAGTGTGATGCAGTATCACGAAGAGAAAGTTGACTGACCATGCCGGTTGCCATTGTCACGGGGGCTTCGCGAGGATTCGGGCGAGCACTCGCGAGGTCTCTGGCTGTTGACGGATGGAGCCTGGTCCTGGACGCGCGGCGACCTCAGGAGCTCGAGAAGGCGCGAGCGGAGTTCGCGTCTCTCGGTGCCGAGGTCATAGCGATTTCCGGCAACGTCAACAGTGCTGACCATCGTGCCGCCGTGATCGAATCGGCAGGAGGTCTCGGTTCGTTGGACTTGCTCGTGAACAACGCGAGTACTCTCGGACCGAGCCCTTTGCCATCACTTGAGACCTGCGGCCTTGAAGAGTTGAGGAATGTCTTCGAGGTGAACACCCTGGCTCCGTTGGCCCTGATCCAACTGGCCCTCCCGTTGCTCAAGTCGTCTCACGGAACGGTGGTTTCGCTGACCTCCGATGCCGCCGTGGAGGCCTACGAGGGTTGGGGTGGGTATGGATCTTCTAAGGCAGCGCTCGATCACCTCCATCGGGTACTGGCCAAGGAGGTCACCGAGGTGCATTTCTACACGTTCGATCCCGGCGACATGCGCACCGAAATGCATCAGGCGGCGTTTCCTGGCGAAGACATTTCTGATCGTCCCGAGCCCGAGTCGGTCGTGCCCGCCATGGGTAGCCTGCTCGGTTCAGGCGCGCCTTCGGGACGATACGGCGCTTCGGAGTTGGCCTCATGAGCGTGCTCACTGACCGGTACGAACGGTTTAGCTTCGAACTGCCGACGTCACAAGAGGCGTCGGAACCACCCGAAGCGCGAGGCCTGACTCGCGACGGTGTGCGAATGCTCGTCGCCCATACGACGATCGGCTCGCTGGTGTCGAGCACCTTCGGAGACATTCCCAACTTTCTCGAACCCGGCGACCTCGTCGTGATCAATACCTCCGGAACGATTCCCGCGGCAGTCGACGCCGTCGCGGACGACGGCACCGCGCTCGTGGTTCACCTCTCGTGCGAACTCGAAGATGGCCGATGGGTGGTCGAACTTCGAAAGAGAGTCGACGGATCGACCGCTCGATGGTCCGGTCCGGTTCCGTCGCCGCAACTGCAACTGAGAGGAGGGGCCACCCTGGATCTCGAGGAGCACTATGGGGCGGGGGACCGCCTGTGGGTCGCCACCCTGCGCCTCGGTGAACCGGTGCTTCGTTGGCTCGAGACACACGGTCGGCCCATTCGCTACGGCTATGTTCACCGTCGATGGCCCTTAGAGATGTACCAGAACGTCTACGCGACCGAGTACGGGAGCGCCGAAATGCCGAGCGCTGGTCGGCCCTTCACGACCGACATCCTCACCCGACTGGTGGCCCAAGGGGTGGGCGTCGCACCGGTGCTGTTGCACACGGGTGTGGCCTCCCTCGAAGACGACGAGTTGCCGTACCCCGAGCGCGTGCGGGTCCCTTCGATGACGGCGGAACTAGTGAACGCCACCCACCGCCTCGGACATCGGGTGATCGCGGTTGGCACTACCGTCGTTCGCGCCCTCGAAAGTTGCGCGACTCCGGAAGGAGGGGCGGTCGCCTTCGAGGGCTGGACCGATTTGGTCATCTCGCCCGAGCGGGGCCTGCGCGTCGTTGACGGCTTGGTGACCGGATGGCACGAACCCGTCTCGTCACACCTCATGATGCTCGAAGCGATGATGGGGCGAGACCTGCTGGAAGACTCGTACCACGCCGCACTGGTGCTGGGCTATAAGTGGCACGAGTTCGGCGACTCTCATTTGGTCTTGCCCTAAATCGTTGGACTTCAACTACGACGCGACAATGGGGAAGTGCTGGTCTAGTTCCCTACGGGTCGCCTCGTCAATATGAATCAGTCCCGCTCGAATGTTTTCGTCCAAATGTCCGCGCGTCCGAGTGCCGGGGATCAGCAAGACGTTGGGCGCGAGGTCGAGCAGCCACGCGAGCGCGATTTGCGCCGGCGTCGCAGCGAGTCGCGTGGCGAGGTCCACGAGTACCGGACTCGTCAGGACCGCGTTTTGAGCGCCGCGAGGCCAGCCGAGAGGAAAGAACGGTACGAACGCGATGCCGCGCGACGTGCAGTCGTGCAAGATGTCGAGCGCGCGCTGATCAGCGAGGTTGAACAGATTCTGGACGCACACGATCGGCGTCTGAGTGAGCGCTCGGTGTAGGTGCTCTCGAGAGATGTTGCTCAATCCAATCCCGCCGATGAGCCCTTCATCGCGGGCCCGCACGAGAGACGCGAGTTGAGCGTCGAAGCGACGACCCGGTCTCGAGTCGTTCATCAGACGTAGGTTCACTGCGGCCAGTTGAGGCACGCCGAGCGTTTCCAAGTTCTCTTCGATGCCGGCGCGTAACTGATCCGGCTCGTCGTAGGCGAGGACGGCGCCCGCTTCGTCTCGGCGCGCCGCCACTTTGCTAACGATCGCCAAGTCGCTCGGATACGGGTACAGCGCTTCGCGGATGACCTCGTTGACCGTGCCGGGTCCGTAATACTGCGCCGTGTCAAGGTGGTTGATGCCACTCCGGACGGCGGCGCGCAGCACGCGCAGCGCCTCGTCGCGGTCCCTCGGCGGTCCGAAGACGTTGTCACCCGCGAGCTGCATGGCGCCGTAACCCATTCGACGTACTTGAAAGCGACCGAGTGCGAAGGTCCCCGAAGATTCGATAGCTGAAGCATTGTCCGCTAGGTCAGTTGACTCACCGTCGTTATGCACGGCGTGTTCGTTCTCTTCGGGCACGGTCAGTCACCGTAGGCAGGAAGGATGGCGCCACTCACCGGTGCGGCCGCGTCACTTACCAAGAACGCCACGACCTCCGCAATTGCTTCGGGGGCGACCGCGCGCGCCAACAACTCCTTCGGGAGGATGGCCTGGTTCTTCGCGGTGGCGATCAGTTGAGGAGCCACCGCATTCACGCGGATGCCGAAGGGGCGCAGCTCGAGGTCGAGGACCCGGGTCAGGTGGACGAGGGCAGCTTTGCTCACTGCATACGCCACCATGCCGGCCGTCGGCTCGAGACCGGGGCGAGACGAGATGTGCACGATCGCCCCGGAACCCTTCGTCTTCATGTAGGGAGCAACCGCCTGACTCAGCCACAGGGCCGGTGCGAGGTTGACGTCGATCATGAGGTGAAACTGGTCGGGCGTCGTCGTCAACGCGTCGGCGACTTCAAAGGCACCGAGGGTGTTGACCAACACGTCGGGAACGCCGATGTGTTGAACGATCCGTTCGAACATCGGCGCTACGGCCTGTGGGTCAGTGGCGTCGGCCACCTCGCGCGCGATGCCTTCGGGCAGCGCTTCCAATCCGCGCTCATTGCGATCGACCGCCACGACCGTCAGGCCTTGGCTGGCGAGCTTGACGGCAGTCGCTCGGCCGAGTTCCCCGCCGCCCCCGACCACGACCGCGATGCGGCCCTCAGATGGAGTTTCACGTGACATGTTCTTCACCTAACTTTCTGTATTTGTTGAGATTGTGGAGCCGGAATTTGGCGGTCGCACTGATATCGCACAGAATATGAGTTGCTTGGCAAAGCAAGTTAAAATTAAATTGTAGAAGTGCCCGTCGTCGATCCACTCTCTTTGAACGAGGATGCGCTTTGGCGTGCCGAGATGCGAATTCTTAAAGTGCTCCCTCGACTCCTCGACAGCGATCTCATCCAAGGCGTTGGCCTGACAGCAAGCGAGTACACCATGATCATGCACCTCTCGGAAGCCCCGAATCGCCAATTGAGAATGGCGGACCTCGCGCGCGCGACAGATTTCTCGGCGAGCCGGACCACTCGCTTGGTGGACGATCTCCGATCGCGCGGCCTTGTGTCGAAGACCGCAAGCTCGTCTGACGCAAGAGGTAACGTCGCGAAGTTGACGCCTCAGGGCATGGCGAAGATGAGAACCGCGTGGCCGATTCACCTCGAAAGCGTTCGACGTCATTTCTTTGATTACATCGAACCAGGCGACGTCGAAAGAGCCGCCAAAGCTTTGTCTGAAGTGGCTGCCCGCCTCGAAGATAAGTCCGACGAACCGCGAGTGCGACGCTAGGTCATTCGTCCCGCAACGGGGAGGGACCTTAAGTAGCAGCGGGATAGAGAACGGTCTCCCGTGGCCCAAACCGAGCGTCGGCAATAGAGCTTCATCGAAACTGGCGTCGGCCAAATAATAATTGCTTGCCCACGCAAGCAAAATAATGTATGGTCCTGAATGTTGGTGCGAGCGTGAGGGCATTTCACTCCGAGAAAGGAGCGTCGTGAGTTCGGCCATTTCTGTGCGCGCACTCTTCTCTTTTGAGGGTTCCGGTGTGACGGACATTGATCGCGTGGTCAATGTCCGCACTGCCAACTCGTCCGCGGTACACAAGGTATTGCTCGTAGAACGGTCGCGGCGGCTGTCGTCAATCAAGGTTCGTCAGTGCGTTGAAACGTCGGCAAGGCTCGGCTGCTCAGATTCCCGCGTGCAAGCGCGAGGTCAAAACAAGGTCGACAACTTGGGGAACAGTCTCGACACGAGCCCAGTCACGCTGAAGTTCACACGCCAACGCCACCCAGCTGATTGGCTGCGCTCCCGCTTGCACGATCCGCTCAAGACCGGCTCGGTGGGCCTCGGGAGACGTTCCTCCGACAGCGTCGACGACGGGGAAGACCTCGTAGCCTTCTCGCATCGCGTCAAGAGATGGATAGGCGAGGCAGACCTCAGTCCACAAGGCCGTCATGATCAACTTATTGCGGCCCGTCGCCTCCACCGCCTGGCGAAACTCGACATCCTCCCAGGCGTTGATCTGAGTTCGGTCGAGCTCGATGGAATCTGCAAGGACGGCTTTCAGTTCCGGGAGTGTTGGTGGCTGTCCGTTCGCGACAACGTTCACGGTCGACAGCACGATTGGAAGTCCGTAGGTCTTGGCAAGGCGCGCCACCGTGATGATGTTGCGGGTCAGCAACTTCGTATCCATCGAGGTGACTGTCGCCAATTGAGCCGGCTGGTAGTCAATGATGATTAGGGCGCTATTGGCCGGGGTCAAGAGCGGGTCCGTCAGCGGATCTCGAATCGGTTCGCTGGTCATTGATATCTCACTTTCTGTTGAAAGACTCCATTGTGCGATGAAACGTTTGTGGCAAGCATCTAGGAAACCCATAGTTCCAATCACCTGGACCGGCATGCATGATCGACATCTCGAGCCCCTTCTCGGGACGGTGTCGCACCAGCCGACCACTCTCGCAGCGATGGTTCGCGCTGGGCGTGGTATCGGACTTTTGAATCTGCTGGCCGCGAAGAGGGTGCCAACCGAAGGAATCGAGGTGCGGCTCACCAGAGATCGAGTGCCCCGATTCGATAGGCGTATAAGGGCTATTCGCAATACAGCGTTGTTCTTGGGCTTCACCGCAGGTAGACATTCCCTCGACGACAAT
>Ga0182024_10022478_pt1 | contig 11366 bp, 11 predicted proteins | sample P32metaG_FD_120480 | JGI IMG/M metagenome (GOLD analysis project Ga0182024, IMG submission 120480) | Permafrost microbial communities from Stordalen Mire, Sweden - P3-2 metaG (Illumina Assembly) | ecosystem: Environmental > Terrestrial > Soil > Wetlands > Permafrost | place: Sweden: Stordalen... | reverse complement strand
TGTGGCGCTGGTGATCGGCGCCAATGACGTGGTGAATCCGGCCGCGCGGCACGACAAGAACAGCCCGATTTACGGAATGCCGATCCTGGATGTCGACCGCGCCCAAACCGTGATGGTGATTAAACGCAGTATGAATCCGGGATTCGCGGGCATCGACAACGAGCTGTACTACATGCCCCGAACGTTGATGCTGTTTGGCGACGCGAAGTCGTTCGTCGGCGAGATCGTGAAGGAATTGCCCGCGGCCGCGTAGACCAAGATTTAGCCGCAGATAAACGCCGATACACGCGGATTCAAGGCAAATTTTTATCTGCGTTAATCTGCGTGCATCTGCGGCCAAAATGGATCCCCGATTTGTTATAGTATTGGTGAATGCTCGCCGCGAAGCAGCATCATTTTCGGCATCGCCATCACGGCCATGCCAACGCGACGGGCTGATTCCTCAACGGAAATCACAATCGATCAAGTTTCGAGAGCCCGCCGTAGAAAACGGTGGGCTTTCTTATTTATGGAGAAGCGATGGAACTCGATTTCAGCAAGCTGGACGGCCTGATACCCGCGGTGATTCAGGACCACTCGACGGGACGCGTCCTGATGGTGGGATTCATGAACGAAGAGGCGTTTCGCAAGACGGTGGAGAGCGGCTTTGCGACGTTCTTCAGCCGCACGCGAAATAAGTTGTGGATGAAAGGCGAGACGTCGGGTCACCGGCTGTCGGTGAAGGAAATCGCGACGGATTGCGATCGCGACACGGTGTTGCTGAAGGTGGAGGCGCTGGGGCCGGGCGTGTGCCATGAAGGTTATGCGAGCTGCTTTTTTCGCAAGCTCGACGGCGGCGATTGGGTGACCACGGAAGAACGCGCGTACGATCCGGGCGCAGTCTATCAAAGCTGACTGACGGGGTTGATCATGAAACTGAAACTGGGAATTCCGAAGGGCAGTCTCGAGAACGCGACCATCGATTTGTTTCGCCGCGCGGGTTTTCAGATCACCACCAGCAGCCGGTCCTACTTTCCGTCGATTGACGATCCGGAGATCGAGTGCATGCTGATTCGCGCGCAGGAGATGGCGCGGTATGTCGAAGACGGGGTGCTCGACGCGGGACTCACGGGCCGCGATTGGGTCGCCGAGAACGACGCGAAGGTGGAGACCGTCGCCGATCTGATTTACGCCAAGCAAAGCTTCGGCAAGGTGCGATGGGTGCTGGCGGTGCCGGACGCATCGGCGTTCCAGAGCGTTCGCGATCTGGAAGGCAAGACCATAGCCACGGAACTGGTAGCGGCAACCCGAAGATATCTGGCGGCGAACGGGGTGACGGCGAAGGTGGAGTTCAGTTGGGGCGCGACGGAAGTGAAGCCGCCGGAGCTGGCCGATGCGATCGTCGAGGTGACGGAGACGGGATCGTCGCTGCGGGCGAACAAACTGCGCATTATCGAGACGGTGATGGAATCGAACACGCAGTTGATCGCGAATATCGAATCCTGGAAGGACGCTTCCAAGAGACGGAAGCTGGAAGATATTCGAATGCTGCTGGAAGGCGCGATCAACGCGCTGGGCAAGGTCGGGCTGATGCTGAACGTGGAGCGGCGGAATCTGGCAGCCGTGCTGGCGGTGCTGCCGGCGTTGAAGAATCCGACCATTTCGACGCTGAGCGACGAGGCGTGGCTCGCGGTAAACACGATTCTCGACGAATCGACGGTGCGCACGATTCTGCCGAGGTTGAAAGAGGCCGGTGCACAGGGAATCGTCGAATATCCGCTGAACAAGATCGTGATGTGATGATCAAGATCGTCGATCGCGAAGGCGCTCGCACTTTAGCGGCGCAACGAAGCCGTTCGCTCGCGCAGGCCGAGGATGAGGTCGCGCCGATTCTGGCGGACGTGCGCGCGCGCGGCGATCGGGCGCTGCTCGAGTATGCGCGCAAGTTCGACGGGTTTGAAGCGGAAACGGTGCGGATTCCCGTGCGCGGCGCGCTCGATCCGTCGATTGAGCACGCGGTGGAGATTGCGGCCGGGAACATTCGCGGCTACGCCCGTACGCAATTGCCGAGGGAAACTTTCGTCGAAACCGCGGACGGACGCCGCCTGGGACAAATCGTGCGGCCACTCGATTCGATGGGCGCCTATATTCCCGCCGGGCGTTATCCGCTCCCGTCGACGCTGCTGATGACGGTGATCCCGGCGCAGGTCGCCGGCGTCGCGACCACTTGCGTCGCATGTCCCCACCCGAGCGCGGAGATTCTGGGGATCGCGGCGTGGCTGGGCGTGACGGATTTGTTTCAAATGGGCGGCGCGCAGGCGATTGCGGCGCTGGCGTTCGGAACCGAGACGGTGCCGAAGGTCGCGCGCATTGTGGGGCCGGGCAATATATATGTTGCGGCGGCGAAGAAGCTGCTCGCGGGCGAAGTGGGAATCGATTTCGTGGCAGGGCCGACGGAAATCGTGATCATCGCCTCCGACGGCAATCCGGCATGGCTCGCGGCCGATCTCCTCGCGCAAGCGGAGCACGATTTCGACGCGTCGGCGATTCTGATCACGACTTCGCGCACGCTGGCGAAGGCCGTCGCGGAGGAAGTCGAGCGGCAGCTCGCGACGCTCGCGACCGCGAAAATCGCGCAGGTCTCGATCAGTCACAACGGCGCGATCATCGTGGTCGATTCGCTCGAAGAAGGGGTCGAAATGGCGAACGAGCTTGCGCCGGAGCATCTCGCGTTGCATGACGCATCGCTCCTCGCTAAGATCCGCCACGCAGGCAGCGTATTCCTGGGCGAGTACAGCCCGGAAGCCGCGGGGGATTACGCATCCGGGCCGAATCACGTGCTGCCGACGTCGGGCGCGGCGCGATTGCGCGGCGGATTGTCGGCCGCCGATTTCGTCAAGGTGATTTCGGTGCAGGAGCTTTCGCGCGAGGGACTGGCGGAGCTGGCGCCTGCGATTACGACGCTCGCGCGCGCCGAAGGGCTCGAAGCGCACGCGCGTTCGGTGGAGATTCGCGCCGATGTCTAACGTGGACATTAAGCCGCGGGGGATCGAGCCGCGGGACGCGGTTCGCAAGATGGCGCCATATTCACCCCCGACCGGCGGGCGCGCCGGGAAACTACGCCTCGATTTCAACGAGAACACCATGGGCTGCTCGCCGCGAGTGATCGAGGCGCTCGCGAAATACGCGACCGCGAGCCAGCTTTCGATCTATCCGGAGTACGCGGGCGCGATCGGGGATCTCGCCACGTTTTTCGGTGTTTCGCGCGACGAATTCACGCTGACCAACGGGACCGACGAAGCGATTCAGATTTTAATCAATACGTACGTCGACCGCGGCGAAGACGTGGTGTTGCTGCATCCCTCCTATGCGATGTACCGGTTCTACGCGGAATTGGCCGGGGCTTCGATTCGCGAGGTGGACTATCGAGCCGGCGATCTCGCGTTTCCGTTTGAAGAACTGATGGGAGCGGTGCGGCCGGCGACGCGCGCGATTTTGATTGCGAATCCGAACAACCCGACGGGGACGGGCACGGACGTCGCAAGCCTTCGTGCGATTTTGAAGGCCGCGCCGAATGCGATTGTGCTGATCGACGAAGCGTATTTCGAATTTTCGGGTGTGACCGCGCTCGCGCTGATTCGCGACTATCCGAATCTATTTGTGAGCCGGACGTTTTCAAAAGCCTACGGAATGGCGGCGATGCGCTGCGGCTGTCTGTTTTCCGCGCCCGGGAACATGCACTGGGTTCGGAAAGCGCAATCCCCGTACAGCGTGAATACGCTCGCGGCCATCGCCGCGCGGGCCGCGATCGAGGATCGCGAATACGTGGCGCAGTACGTGGCGGAAGTGCTGGCGGCGCGGGAACTTGCGTGCGACGGATTGCGACGGCTGGGAATCCGGTATTTTCGAAGCCAGGCGAATTTTGTTTTGTTCGACGCGGGCGACCGCGCGATTGAAATTCGCGACGCGCTGCGCGAGCGTGGCGTCCTGGTGCGCGACCGAAGCTACGAAATTCCGGGATGCGTTCGCGTGACGATGGGTACGCGCGCGCAGATCGGGCGATTCTTGGAGGAACTGGAGAAGCTGTGGAATCGTTGAGGCTTTTTGACCTGATCGTGTTTGACATGGATGGCGTGTTGACGGAAGTCTCCGAGTCCTATCGCGAAGCCATCGTCGAAACCGTCGAGCACTTTACCGGACAGCGAATCACGCGCGATTTGATTCAGGAATACAAGAATCGCGGCGGCTGGAATAACGATTGGGCGCTGTCGCAACGGATCGCGGAGGATTTGGGAAGCAAGATCGCATACGAGAAAATTGTCCAGCGATTCAACGAAATCTTCCTCGGGATCAACGGCGATGGATTGATCCAGCGCGAAGGCTGGTTTCCCAAGACGGGCTTGCTCAAACGTTTGACGGAGCGGCACGCGCTCGCGATTTTCACGGGACGCATGCGCTACGAAGCCGACATTTCGCTGCGCAGGTTCGCGGCGGAGGTGAGCTTCGATCCGATCATCTGCTCCGACGACGTGATTCAAGGCAAGCCGGCGCCGGAGGGTCTGCACGCCATTCAGAAAAAGCGGCCGGGGTGCAAAATGCTGTATGTCGGCGATACGGTGGATGACGCGCGATGCGCGCGCGCGGCGGGCGTTCCGTTTGCGGGAATCGCGGCGGAGAATCATTCGCGGCGCGGCGATCTGATCGGGTTGTTCGAAGCAGAGCGCGCGATCGCGATCCTTGAAAACATCAACGAGATCGAATCCGTGTTGTGAGACGCGCCCGATGAGAACCGCCAAAATCGAGCGCAATACGAAAGAGACGCGCATTCGCGGCGCGCTCAAGATCGAAGGCCGCGGACGTTACGACATCGCGACCGGCATCCGTTTTCTCGATCACATGCTGGAGCTTTTCGCGAAACACGGCGCGTTCGATCTGACGATTCACGCCGAGGGCGATCTGGACGTCGATCAGCATCATACGGTGGAAGATGCCGGCATCGTGCTGGGGCAACTTTTCGCGAATGCGCTGGGCGATCGCCGCGGAATCAATCGCGCGGGATATTTCGTGCTGCCGATGGACGAAACGCTGGCGGTGGTCGCGGTGGATTTGGGCGGACGGCCGGCGCTGGCCTACAAAGACCTGGTGCGGACGCGGCTGGTCGGCGATTTGCAGGCTGAATTGGTGGAGGATTTTCTGGGCGGATTCGTGAATCATGCCGGCGCGAATCTGCACGCGAAAGTGCTGTACGGGCGCTCGAATCATCACAAGATCGAGGCGATTTTCAAGTGTTTCGCGCGGGCGATGCGATATGCGTGCTCGAAAGACGCGCGGTTGAAACACGAGCTGCCGTCAACCAAAGGGCTCTTGTGATTTCGATTCTCGATTACGGCGCGGGGAATTTGCGGTCGGTTGAAAATACGCTCGACGCGATCGGCGCAGAGCACGAATTGATTCACGATGCCGCGGAGATCGCGCGCGCGACGCAGATCGTGCTTCCCGGCGTCGGGCATTTCGGTCAGATGATGCGCGAGCTCGACCGGTTAGAGGTTCGTGATCCGTTGGTTGATGCGATTCGCTCGGGCGTTCCGTTCCTGGGCATCTGCCTGGGCTTGCAGGCGCTGTTCACGGGGAGCGAAGAAGCGCCGGAGGCGCGGGGATTGGGGATTTTCGAGGGGCACGTCCGACGCTTTCGCGGGGGTCTGCGGGTTCCGCACATGGGCTGGAACAATCTGCGGCGGGTGCGCGAATCCAAATTGCTCGAAAAAACCGCGGCGTTGCTCGAAAAAACCGCGGCCGGGCCGTACGTTTATTTCGCCCACAGTTTTTTTGCGCCGGTGGTGGACGCGACTGCGGCGGCGTGCGAATACGGAAGCGAATTCAGCGCCGTGATCGAGCGCGGGAATCTGTTCGCGGTGCAGTTTCATCCCGAAAAATCGGGACCGGTGGGGTTGCAGATCGTGAGGAATTTCGCGTCTCTGTCTTAATAAAATCGTTATGCTCATGAAACCATCATGCTGGTGAAGCGGATCATTCCGTGCCTGGACGTGAGCGCGGGGCGAGTGGTGAAAGGCGTAAATTTCGCCGGCCTGCGCGATGCCGGCGATCCGGTGGAGCTGGCCGGCCGTTATGACCAGCAGGGCGCGGACGAGCTGGTGTTTTTGGACATCACGGCGTCGAGCGAAGGGCGCGCGACCGTCGTCGATATGGTGGAGCGCGTGGCGCGGGAAGTTTTCATTCCGTTCACGATCGGCGGCGGGATTCGCAGCGTGGACGACGCGCGCCGGATTTTGCACGCGGGCGCTGAAAAAGTCAGCGTCAACACGGCGGCGGTGCGGCGGCCGGAGCTGATTCGCGAGTTGAGCGAGGAATTCGGCGCGCAGGCGGTGGTGCTGGCGATCGACGCCAAGGCAATCGGCGCCAGGGCAATCGGCGCGCAGGGCAGCGGACCGGAGAGATGGAACGTGTTCACGCGCGGCGGGCGCGACGATGAAGGTATCGACGCAATCGAGTGGGCGCGGCGCGGCGAATCGCTGGGGGCCGGCGAGATTCTGCTCACATCGATGGACACCGACGGCGTTCAGACGGGATTCGATTGCGCGCTGACGCGAGCCGTGGTCGAAGCGACGCGGGTTCCGGTGATTGCGTCCGGCGGGGCGGGCAAGCCGGAGGATTTCGTGGAGGTCTTTGAAAGCGCGGGCGCGGATGCGGCGCTCGCGGCGTCGATTTTTCACTACGGCACCTACACGGTGGGAGATCTGAAACAATTTCTCGCGGCGCGCGGCGTGGCGGTCAGGAACACATGATTATTCCGTCGATCGACCTGATGGGCGGCAAAGTCGTGCAGCTGGTGCAAGGGCGCGAAAAGGCGCTCGAAGGCGATGCGCCGGAGGAGATGCTGCGCAAGTTCGCGGCGTTCCCTGAGATTCAGGTGATCGATCTGGACGCGGCGATCGGGAGCGGCGAGAACGGGGAAATTCTGGAGACTCTCGCGTCAAGAGCGAAATGCCGGATCGGCGGCGGCGTGCGAACGGCGGAGCGCGCGCGGCGGCTGATCGAGCAGGGCGCGCACAGGGTGATCGTCGGGACGGCCGCATTTACGCCCGCGCTCGCCGAAATTGCTGATGCGATCGGGCGGGACCGCGTGATTGTCGCGCTCGATTCGAAGGCCGGCAAAGTGGTGGTCAGGGGTTGGCGCGAGGCGACAGACTTCACTGCAGAAGAGGTTATCAACCGATTGATGCCGTACTGTGGCGGGTTTTTGTGCACCTATGTCGATAACGAAGGAACCATGCAAGGAACCGATCTTGACTGGTTCCGGCGCTTACGCGCGTCGACGCAGCATGAACTCACGGCGGCGGGCGGAATCACGACGCTCGAAGAAATTCGCGAGCTCGACGCGATGAGGGTGCATGCTGCGCTGGGCATGGCGATTTATACCGGTCGTCTGGATCTGGCGACGCTCGCGGAAGAAAAATCGTTCGGGCCACGAATGCACACGAATAAACACGAATAGGATCTTGGTTGCCCTTCGGAGTAGGCTTGTTACGCGGTCACACCATGAATATCCTGCCAGTTTTGTTCGGATGCGGGCTTGCGATGGCCGGCCCCAGCCTTTTTTCAACTTCGGCGAGCATTGTCGGGGACTGTGTCAATCAGAGCACCACCGGAGCGCGTTCGGCATCGCTTTCCGTCAACAACGGCGTTATCCTGACGCCATGCGCGGACGGAAACTACATCGTCGCCGCGGCCTCAGCCCAGTCGAACGGGTCGGTTTCAGTGAATTCCGACATCATCCCCATCCCAGGGACACCCTCCACTTCGCTTACTTCAACCGCGGCTCTCATGGACACCCTGACGTTTTGCCCGTCCGGGGGCTGCGTAGGACCGGCCGGAACGTTGCTCGGCATGGGCACGCTCACAGCGACCCTTTCCGACGGGGAGAATATATTTGGCGCAGCCGATTTATCAGATTATGCTTCATTTACCGAGAACATTAACGATCCGGTGAACAGCGTCACGGCGAGCGGCACAGCGGAATTGGCTGGCTCTGCGGCGGACTGCAGCGGCGTCTCAAACTGCACTGTGTTTAGCGGCGGGGCTTCAGTGCCGCTCACCGTGAGTATCCAGTTTGCAATCTATGCGGGGGAAGCGTACGAGGTTCAGACTATGATGACCTCCTTCAGCATCGACGAAGGGGGCTTTCTGCTGAGCGATCCGCTGAGCTTGACGCTGCCGGAAGGGGTCACGTTTACCTCCGCGTCCGGCGAATTTGCATCGATCCCGGAGCCCTCCTCATGGATGCTGGTTGCAGGCGGCCTGGCGTTATTCCTCGGAAAGCGCGGCCGCATCAACCCTGCCGGGATTCGTCCCACATCAGACGAATTTCCTTAGCGGGGTCGTTCTCGACGCGGGTTCTCAGATCGAACAACATCGTCGGCCGCTGATCGGCGTTGTAGCCCGGCCAGTGCGGAATCTGCTTGCAATTGGGATTGCCGGTTTTCGCGAACTGGACCCACACCGACGCCATCTTATCGGCCATGATGTGCGATTCCGGCCCATCGCCGAGGATCGGCGGGAGGGTGTTGTGGAAGCACAGGCTGACATCGGTGCCGTGGATCGCGCCGAACTTGCCGCCGTACGCGGGCGACGGCCAATCCCAACGATAGAGATACGCGGCGGCCTTCCCCTGCGCGGCTTTGCGCTCCGCCATGGTGGTCGCGTTGCGGCGGCCTCCGCGATCGGTCGCAATCTTGGTCTTGATCAGAAAAGGCCTGGTGTTGGGATAGGCATTGCGATAGACCTCCAGCACGTGATCGACTTTGTCCGCGCCGACGCCGGGCTGTTCGGCGACCCATTTCTTTAAGCCGGCTGCATTGAGATCCCAATCGGTCATGCGCAGTCCGGCGTCGTCGAGCGCGGTGCCGATGATCATGGGGACATCGGCGGAAACCTCGGGTGCGGTGGGATCGAAAGGATCGCGCGGAATAATTTTTCCATCGACCGACGGTCCGCCGATTCCGCCCGCGGCGATCAGCTTCTCAAACGGCACATTTTGCAGATCGCGGGCGCGCGATTTATCGACGCCCACTTTGGCGAGCAGGGTCTCGGCGGATTGCGTGGCCATGTCGCGATGGGGGAGGCGCAGCGTCGATCCGCTCTGCACTCCGGCGCGATGAAACAGGCCTTTCGCGGACGGCATGCTGAGCAGCGTAGAGGTTTTCGCTCCGCCGCCGGATTGTCCGAAGATAAACACGTTGCCCGGATTGCCGCCGAAATGTTCTATATTGTCGCGAATCCATTCGAGAGATTGGACGCAATCCATCATTCCGGCGACGCCGGAATACGCGAAATCGGGGCCGGCGAGATCGCCCAGGTAGGTATAGCCCAACGCGCCCAAGCGGTGATTCACGGTGACGACCACGACATCCGCGAAACGCGCGAGCGATTCGCCGTCATAGCCGGGAAGATTGCCGGAGCCGGTGGTGAATCCGCCGCCGTGATAGGAAACCAGCACGGGACGCCTGGCGTCGACTCTCAGGTCGCGCGTCCATATATTGAGATTGAGGCAATCCTCGCTGAGGCCGCCGCGTTCTTTGTCCCACTCGATCGCCTTTTCGTAATCGCCGGGCTTGGTCACCAGCGTTTGCGGCGAAATGTGGCCGTATTCGGTGCATTCCCGAACGTCGGCCCACTTGGGCGCAGGGGTGGGGGGCATGAATCGATTTTTGCCGCTGGTATCGCCGCCGTAGGGAATGCCCCGGAAGATTTTTATGCCGCTCGAATCGAGACCGCGGACCTTGCCGCAGTTGGTTTCGGTGACGGGCGGACCGCCGGTCGATTTCTTGGGCGCGGCGAAGAGGGCGGGCGCGAGCAGCGCAGCCGCGGAACTGGTTTTCAAGAACTCGCGACGTTTGAGCATACGTGGACCTCCCGGTAGTGGGTCGGTTCGAGAATTTGACCGGACTTCCCGAAAAGCAGATCCCTCGCTGCGCTCGGGATGACGCGGGGTACTGGTTCAATTTGGTCAAACCGACCCACTACCGACCTCCCGTCCGACAGGTAGAATTATATACGATTCGGCGAGGTGATATACTCGCCGCGAACGGAGAAAATTCGATGCGCCGAAGACTCTTTGCTTTTCCGTGGGCACTCCCCGTAGCGGTGCTCGCGAGCGTCGCCGCGATTGCGCAGATTCAAAATCAGGGACCGGTCAAGATCGAGACCGGGCGCGTTTCGGGCGCGCTCGCCGGCCCTGATAACACGATTTCCGTTTACAAAGGCATTCCGTATGCAGCGCCGCCGGCCGGCGATCTGCGCTGGCGCGAGCCGCAGCCGGCCAAGGACTGGGGCGGCGTGCGCGAGTCGACCAAGTTCAGCGCGATTCCTCCGCAGCGCGAGAGCGCCGATCCGCAGAGCGAGGACTCGCTGTATCTGAATGTCTGGACGCCCGCGAAATCGGGCGGCGACGCGCTGCCGGTGATGGTGTGGATCTACGGCGGCGGGTTCACGTACGGCTCGGCGTCAACGCGCATTTACGATGGAACGCAACTCGCCGGACATGGAGTGGTGGTGGTCTCGTTCAACTACCGGCTCAACGTGCTTTCCGGGTTCGCGCATCCGGCGCTCGACAAGGAATCCGGTCACGGGTCGGGCAACTACGGGTTGCTCGATCAGATCGCGGCGTTGAAGTGGGTGCAGCGCAATATCAAGGCGTTCGGCGGGAATCCGGGGAACGTGACGATTTTCGGCGAATCGGCGGGGGGATTGAGCGTTTCCGCGCTGGTGGTATCGCCGATGACCAAGGGCCTGATCCACAAAGCGATTGTCGAGAGCGGATCGGGCGCGCGCTTGACGACGGAGGACGCCGCCGAACGCAATGGCCAGGATCTGGTGAAGCAGATGGGTCTTGAAAATGATCCGAACCTGCTGGCGACGCTGCGGGCGAAGGCGTGGAAGGATCTGCCGAATGCGCAGAATTATCGCGGCGGGCCGGTGGTCGACGGCTACACGTTCACCGACCATCCGATCAATTTCTGGGAGAAAGGCACGCAGCAGAATGTGCCGATGCTGATCGGCTACAACCACGACGAAGCGACATTTTTCATGGCGCGCGATGGCGATGTTCCGAAGACCGTCGAGGCGTTTCAAGCGTCGGTGAAACAGCGGTTCGGCGATGCGGCAGGAAAAATTCTGGCGCTGTATCCAGCGAAGACCGAAGAAGAGATTTACTGGGCCGAGATCGCCATTCGCACGGATTCGCGATTCGGGCTGGGCGCCCGCGCGCAACTGCGCGGGATGTTCACGGTGCCGGCGAAGACGTGGATGTATCACTTCAGCCAGATTTCGCAGCCGGCGCGCGATCCGCATCGCGGCGCGGCGCACGCGTC
>Ga0182024_10022477_pt1 | contig 11366 bp, 11 predicted proteins | sample P32metaG_FD_120480 | JGI IMG/M metagenome (GOLD analysis project Ga0182024, IMG submission 120480) | Permafrost microbial communities from Stordalen Mire, Sweden - P3-2 metaG (Illumina Assembly) | ecosystem: Environmental > Terrestrial > Soil > Wetlands > Permafrost | place: Sweden: Stordalen... | reverse complement strand
TACTGCAAGCCCAGCATGTCCGCCTCCGACTCGAACGCCTTGGAGAACTGCAAGTAGCCGATCGGGATCATGACGCTGGCCGCCTGGCGGATGCCGTATCCGGCCCAGCCGCCCATGAAAATCAGCGGGATGGTCGCGAGCTGCATCACCTGGCCGCGGGTCGCCTGCCGCGTGCCGTGGCGTGCGGCGACGTGCGCGATCTCGTGCGCCATCACGCCCGCCAGCTCCGCTTCACTGTCCGCTTTCAAAATCAGGCCGGTGTAGACGAAGAAGAACCCGCCGGGGAGCGCGAACGCGTTGACATCGTCGGCGTCGATCACTTTGATGGTGAACGGCACTTTCGCGTCCGAATTCCGCACCAGGTTCTGGCCGACGCGATTCACGTATTCGGCGATCACCGGGTCGTCGACAATCTTGGCCTGGCGCTCGACTTCCTGCGCGAGCCCCTTGCCGAGGGCGATCTCTTTTTCGAGCGAATACCAGTTCAAGCCCTTGCTGACATCGCGATTGCCGATCTCGTCCGGGTCCTTTTCCTTGTTCTGCGCGACCGCGGACCAAGAGACCAGCGACAATACCACCCCTGTCGCCAAAAAGCGCTTCATGCGTGCGCTCCTTTCTTTCATCAGTATACTCCTACAAATCCCCAATCAATTCCCGGTCCGGCGCGCGGCGCAACGTCGGGCGATTGGGATCGTCCCCGGGCCCCGGCTTGCGCCGGTTCTCGAGCGCGGAGAGGCGCTCCTTGACGCGCGTGAATTCCGAAGTCGTGACGACGTACTGCGGCTGCGATTTAAGCAGCTCCTGAATGTTCTTCTGGACCGTCACGATGCGATCGCCAGTGGGCGGATGCGTGGAAAAATACTTCGCGATCCGGCCCGGCTTAGCCTTGCTGAGCGCATCGATCTTCTCAAAGATATCGACCATGCCATTGGGATCGTAGCCGGACTTGTAGAGATATTCGAGGCCCAGCAGGTCCGCTTCGGATTCGAAATCGCGATCGAAGCTCTGTAACGTCATCGGGATCGCCGCGCTGGCGCCCTGGCGCGCGCCGTAGCCTGCCCAGCCGCCCATGAAGATCAGCGGAATGGTCGCCAGTTGCGCGACCTGCCGGCGCGTCGCCTGCCGGGTTCCGTGCCGCGCCGCGATGTGCGCGATCTCGTGGGCCATACCCCCGGCCAGCTCGGCTTCGGTCGCGGCGGTGAGGATCAAGCCGGTATTGACGTAGAAAAACCCCCCCGGCAGCGAAAGAGCGTTGGGGCTGTCGTCGCGGATCACCTTGATGGTGAAGGGAAACTTCGAGTCGGAGTTGCGCACCAGGTTCTGACCCAGGCGGCTGACGTATTCCGCGATCACCGGATCGTCGACGATCTGCGCGTTGCGCTCGACCGCCTGCGCCAGCGCTTTGCCAAGCGCGATTTCCTTGTCGATCGAATACCAGTTCAGGCCCTTGCTCACGTCGCGGCTGCCGATCTGGTCGGGATCCTTCTTGGGGTCTTTTTGCGCGTCTTTTTGGACGTCCTGGGCGGGCGTGGTTATGGCGGCGATCACGAAAACGGCCGCAAGGGAGGAGAAACGGCGCACGAATCGCATGCACTTATAACGTATGCTCGGGGATGTGGGTTTCGAAAACTTAATCTCTTATCGCGATCGTTTCCCGGTTACGGAAAATCTTATCTACCTCAATCACGCGGCGGTCGCGCCCCTCGCCCGGCCGGCCGCCGAGGCGATGAAATGGCTGGCCGAGGATGCGCTTCAGCATGGGTCGCTCCATTACGACCGGTGGCTCGACGCTTACGACGGGTTAAGGCGCGCCGCTGCCAGGTTGGTCAACGGATTACCCGAAGAAATCGCTCTGATGAAGAATACGTCGGAGGGGATCGCGACGGTCGCGATGGGACTCGATTGGCGCGCGGGCGATCGCATCGTCGCGTTCAAGGAGGAATTTCCGGCGAACCAGTATCCCTGGCAGCGCCTCGAGGCGAAAGGCGTGCGGATCGAATGGCTGTCGGTCACCGATTCACTCGATCGAATCGACGACGCGGCGCGCGGCGCAAGACTGCTGGCGATCAGTTTCGTGCAATATGTGACCGGTTTTCGCGCGAATTTGACCGCGATCGGCGAGATATGCGAGCGCCACGGGGCGATTTACTTCGTCGACGCGATTCAAGGCCTGGGCGCGTTTCCGCTGGATGTGCGGGCGGCGAAGATCGGCGCGCTGGCGGCCGACGGCCATAAGTGGATGCTGGGCCCGGAGGGCTGCGGGATTCTGTACATTTCGCGCGAGTTGCAGGAGCAGGTGGCGCCGGTCGAGTTCGGCTGGACCAACGTCGCGGGCTATAACGATTACGGCTCGCGCGACATGACGCTGCGGTCAAACGCCGGACGTTACGAGTGCGGGACCCTCAACACCATCGGCTGCTTCGGGCTGCGCGCGTCGATCGAATTTCTGCTGGAAATCGGGATCGAGAGGATCGGGAGGGCGGTCGAAGCGCTGGGCGATCGGGTCGATGCAGGCGTGCGTCAAAAGGGTTACCAGGTTGCGAGCCGGCGGACACCGGAAACCGGGGCCGGAATCGTCTCCTTTCGCAAGGAGGGGATCGATCCTCCAGCACTTGTAGCGAAGCTGCGCGAGCAAGGAATCATCGCCGCGGCGCGGGCCGCCTGGGTGCGGATGTCGCCGCATTTCTACATTTCGAGCGAAGAGATCGATCGAATGCTGGGTTGTCTTTGAATCGTTTGACATCCGGTCGCTTGACATGTACGGCAAATTGCCGTAGAGTATGGGCATCATGAAACGTGGACCGCAACCTGCCCGTCTGGAGGCGCGTCTGCCGAACGAGGTTCTCGCGCGCCTGAAGCGCGCTGCGGAAATCCAGGGACGCACGCTCACTGATTTCGTCGTGGCCGCAGCCGACGAGGCCGCCTGCCGCGCCATCGAGCGGACGGAAATCCTCCGTCTTTCAGCCGAGGACCAGCGCCAAATCGCCGAAGCGATCCTTCGGCCGCCCGAGCCGACTCCGGCGTTGAAGAAAGCTGCCCGCCGCTATCGTGAGCTGTTCGGCGCGGGATGACATCTCCCTTCCGTTTTGAGCCGATCGGCGAGCAACATGACCGCGCGACGTTTCATTGCGGAGAGGACGCGCTGGACCGGTATTTTCAGACGCAGGCAACCCAGGACATCCGCCGCCGGGTCGCAAATTGCTTCGTCGCCGTCGAAGCGGCGACCGGCCAGGTTGCTGCCTATTACACTATTTCCGCTGCGAGCATTCCATTCGTTGATCTCCCGCCGGAAGAAACCAAACGGTTGCCGCGTTATCCCACTTTGCCGGCTGTTCGGATTGAGCGCCTGGCTGTCGATGAGCGGTTTCAGGGACGAGGTCTGGGCGCGGCCTTGCTGATGAACGCCGCGCACCGGAGTTTGCATGCCGATGCCGCGGCTTACACGCTTCTGGTGGATGCCAAGAACGATCGGGCGGCTGCTTTTTATGAGCGTTACGGATTCCGTCCTCTGATCAGCCAGCCCCGGACGTTGTTTCTCCCATTGGCGACAGCTCAAAAAGCCTTACGCGAAAAAGGCGCTCGCTGAAGGCAAGGCCGCCCCGAGCATGGGATTATCGCCGCAGCGCGGGCCTTAGATCAGGAATGTTGCCGACGGCGTTTTGCGTGGCGAAGAACGACGATCATTCCGAGGCCGGCAGAGAGCAGAACAAAGCCTGACGGCTCCGGCACGCTGCTAACGGGCGTGTTGAAAGTCAGCGAAAAATTGGGGTCATTTGCGCTGTTGGCATCTAGCCCGATGCAGTATTGACCGGGCGCCAGGTTCGCACTGGCAATTGTACCCGTGAAGCTGTCGCCGCTATTCAATGTGTTGGACGCACCGCCGCCGCAAAAGCCGCTGGCAAGGCCTTCCGTAAACAGGTAGGACGCCGTGCTTGAGGCGCCCGTGATTGAAGCGGTGGCGCTAAATGCACCTCCGGCCCAGTAAAACCCGTAATAATCTTCCGACCCCTGTCCACCAATTGTTCCGCTGACTCCCGCCACGGGGGAACCACCGAGCAGAAATACAGGCGCGGAAGTCGTGCCACCCTGGAAGCCGTTCAAGGTCTCGGTCCACGTGCCGGTGAAGCCACTGCTCAGGCTCCATCCCCCGCCGGCAACGTTGGTGTTGCTGCCATTGCCACCGAACACCAGGTCGTCTGCGTTCGGGAAGCCGCTTCCGCCGATAAACGTGGGGTTGTTGATACCGATATATGCGCCCCCGGCCAGGTACGGGGAAAAGGTGAAGCCAGTAGTTTCACCGGTCATTACCCAGCCCGTGATGGCCGCCCTGCTGTCGGTTGACAACGATAGGGCTGTCAACTCGGTGGCGGCGTTAGCGTCGGTGGAGGCGAAGGAAGGAGTCAGTCCAAGCGCGTCGCCGATTGTCCAAGCGGTCAAAGAAGACGACTCGCTGGCGGACGACAGGTTCGCGCCGAGCGGGGCGCTGAATGTGAGCGAAGCGATGTTGTGATCCGAGAAGGAGTTTGCCGGGCAAGTGCCGTTGAGCGAAGTGGTCCCATTGCACACGGTGAAAGCATTCCCCGTGTAATTGTAGGTGACGGTGCCCCCGAACGCCGTGGTGCACCATGCAAGTATCAGCCAAGCCCTGAACATTCGTGTCTCCCCCTTACAGCGAAAGTACAGTTCGCCCGGAGCAACCGCTTAAGCTCCAAGCCGCAAGTATCCTACCACAAATGCAGTGGCGCAACCTGAGGTGATCCGGCGTTATCTCCACGGTGGGTCGTCGGCACATCGGAATCTGATCACTAAGGTCGAACATGGAGCGCCCGGAGCCGGCAAAATCATCCGTGTCCCAGGTACATCAGCCAGCTCAAGCCGAAAATTGCGGCGACGAAACAGCCGAAGCAGTAGGCGGCGTAGCGGAAACGCTCGCGATCGGTGCGCTTGGTGATGATGCCGAGCACCACCGAGCAGAGCAGCGCGAAAAGCAACGAGGCCTCGAAATGCGAAAGCGTCATTTTCGGCATTAGTCTTTTTTCCCGGTGGCGATCTCGTAGGCGTCGACCATCGCCAGGATATTCAGCAGCCCGGCCGCGACCAGAAACTTGGTTCCGTAATCATGCACGTGGCCCGCGAGATCGGGCTGATTGTAGCCGAGCCAGAAGGTGAGCAGATACAGCAGGCCGCTCATGAGATTGCCGATGAATCCGCCCCAGTAGATGACCGTGGTCAGCAGGTCGCCGGTCTGCGGCTGGAACAGCGCGCCGCGCATCATCAGGCCGAGCAGGAACATCGCGGCGACCGAGGCGGCGAGCAAAGCGCCGCGTCCGGGCCGCTTCAACAAAAAATGTCCCGCGCCTGGAATCAGCCACGCCAGCGCGACCACGAGACCCCATTTGGCCGCTGGAACCGTCGCAATTTTGCCGCTATTTTCCGCCACGGCTTCATTCTATCGCATCATGAAGGGGATGCGACTTTGGGACCCGATACTCGCGGAGATTTCCAAGCCCGAAAACTGGCTGCGCTGGTCTGAAGACGCGATTCACGTCGTGATTATTCTGGCAGGCGCGTGGGTGCTCACACGGGTCATCCACCGGATGCTGCTGCGCCTGCGCGGCTACATCCTCGCGGTGATGGACAAGCGGGGGGACGGCGCGACCGGCGAAATGGAAAAACGCGCGACCACGATTGTCGCGGTTTTGAACAAAGTGACCGGAATGGTGATCTGGGTGTTCGCGCTGGTGTGGGCGCTGTTCGAGCTGGGGTTCAGGATCGAACCGCTGCTCGCGGGGCTGGGCGTCGCCGGAATCGCGGTGGGATTGGGTGCGCAGACGCTGATCAAGGACTGGCTGGGCGGCCTGTTCATCCTGATCGAAGATCAGCTTCGCATCGGCGACGGCGTGTTGATCAACGGAATTGCCGGCACGGTGGAGGAAATCAACCTGCGGACCACCATCCTGCGCGGCGAAGACGGAGCGGTGAACATCATTTCGAACGGGTCCATCACCTCACTTGCCAACAAGACGCGCGGATATTCCTATTTCATTTTCGAAGCCACCCTCGCGCATGGCGCCGACGCGGAGCGCGCGCTCGAGATCCTGCGGGAGGAAGGCGAGCGTATCGAGCAGGAGCTGCCCTACAAGAACGTGATTCTGGCGCCCATGGAGGTCATGGGGATCGACCGGCTGGGCGATCGAGGCGTGACGATCAAGGCTCGCATCAAGACGCTGCCGGCGCAGCAGGGCGCGCTGGGCCGGGAGCTGAATCGCCGGGTGAAGGCGAAGCTGGATGCCGCCGGGATCGCGTTTCCGCACATGATCCCGGCGGGCCCGCCGCAGCAGTGAAATTCGTACCGGCTACTGGACCGAGATGACGGCGGTATTCGGCGCGCTGGTGACGGTGCCGTCGGCGCTAACCATCTGCACGCTGATTCCGTCGCCGGTGGGCGCATTCGCGGGAATCTGAATGTTCACCTGGTAAACCCCCGGGAATCCCGGCGCCTGTCCAGCGAAAAACACCTGCGCGCTGACGTTTCCGATCAGCACCGCGGGCAGCGCGGCCGAACAAATGCCGTCCGCGGCGGGACACGTGCCGCTGCCATCGGGGACCGCGGGCGTCATTGCGCCCAGACCGGTCGCGTAAAAGTACGCGATATCGCCGCGCGGAATCGGATGGGTAGCGAGCCCGATATTCGCGTTGGCGGGGCCGGCGACCGCTCCGAACGCGACGCTTCCCTGCGTGATGTCGACCAGCACCGCCGTGCCCACTCCCGACGGGATCGAGAAAACGCCGGGCGCCTGCGGCACCACCGGGACGGCCATCGGCGCGATTGGCACGTTGTTAACGGTGACGACCATCGTGACGCTGCCCGATGTCTGGCCGGCGGCCAGCACCTCGAAGGGGAGCTGCGCGTTCACGAGGCTGGCGGCCGGAATCACGTCGCGCAAAGGCGCTGGCACGCCGTTAAACGTCACCGAAACGCCGCCGAGAGAAGTCGAAAAAGGAACCGTGTCCGCGTCGGCCTGCGAGGTCCCGAGGCCGGTACCGAAAATCGATACCAGCGATCCCGGCGCAACGGCGGTGCCGTGCCCGCTCGAATCCTTCGCAAAGCTGGCTGCATTCAGAACACCGCCGGGAGCCACGGAAGGCTGGGCGGAAGCTGTCACGGCAAGAAATAAAATTAGTCCGGTCAAGGCCGCTGTTTTTAAAATGCGTTCTTTCATAACCGCAGAATAGTGTAAACCGCGCAAAATGGCTAGTGAGGATTCGACGCGCGCTATTGCGAGATTAACGCGGGCGCAAGCGCTGGTCCAGGCGTTCCAATGTCGCCGCGACCTCCGGATGTTTCCCGCCATCGCGCGCGACCGCGGCCTGCGCCTCAGTACGAGCCTCCGCGGTGCGGCCTTCGAGTTCCAGCACCTGCGCGAGCAGCCAGTGCGATTTGTAGTACATCGGCGCGGCAAGGATGGCTTCCCGAAGTGTGCGCTCGACAGCGCTTGCGTCGTTCGTGGAGGATTCGAGCGCGGCCAGGTTGAGCAGCGCGTTCTGCCGGTCCTCGGCGGTGTCAGAAGCGTGGCTCGCGGCCGCCATCGCGTATTGCCAGATGCGAAAGCGCGCGACCGCATCGGCGGGAGGCTGGTTGGCGTTCAGCGCGAGAAATCGCCGCGAAAAATACACGTCGGCGGCGACGTTCCATCCCCGCGCGCGATCTTCCAGCCGCGCCGCGCGATTCGGGGCCTTGCTATCGAGCACGCCATGGTCGAGCGCGTTACGCGCGGCGGCGAGCAGTGCATCGCCCGTCGCAAGATAGACCGCCATGCCAAGGAACGGAATCGCGAAGAGCGCGCTCCAGCGCGGCAGCGCCAAGCGTGAAACGACGGCGGCTTCGTTGGCGAAATCGGTCACGAGCATCGCGGCCACCAGATAGAAATACAGCTCGGTGGTCAGCGTGAAGGTGGTGAATTGCAGGCTGGCCAGCATCGCGACAAACGCCCCGCCGATGGGCCCTCGCGCGCGGGCCGCGCGGGCAAGGCAGAGCGCCACCAGCGCGACCAGCGCAATCAACCCGAAAATGCCGGTCGCGTCCAGCGCGTCGAGAAAAATGTTGTGCGGCGATTCGTGATAAAAATCCGGATAAGCGCGCGCCAGCGCAAGCGATTCATGCTGCGGAAAATCGATCGCGAATGTCTCCGGGCCGTAGCCCAATACCCACCGCGCACTCGCCATCCGCAGCGAATCCCGCCATAGCAGCAGGCGCGAGCCGCCCAGAGGATCTTCGCTCGCCCAGAATGCGCGTGCACGAAGACGCTCGCCCGCGGGGGTGAAGTAGAACGCGGCGAGGCCCGCCAGCAACACGGCGATCGCGGCAATAAAACGCCAGTTGATTCGCTCCCGGAGAACGACGAACGACGCACCGAGGACGAATCCGAGCATGGCAGCGCGCGTGCCGCTGAGAACGATGGCGAAGATCGCGAGAATCGACGCTGCGATCGCCGCCGTCCGCCACGTCCGCGCCGTCTCTCCGGTCAACATGGCCGCGCCGGCAAATGCGACATACAGCAAATAGGTCGCAAAATAGGCCGCGTGGCCCAGCGTCGAAGGCGGCCGCACGATCATGAAACTGCCTTCGCCGAAATGATAGCCGGCCGGCGAAAGGAGCGGATCGACTCCGAAATATTGCAGGATGCCGTAGATCGAAATCGGAAGCGACGCAAGCACGGTGACGCGGAGGAGCATTCGAAGCGCGCGTTTATCGGCCGCGAGCTGAGCCGCGCCGGCGACAGCGAGCACCAGCACCGCGATGACGGCGATCGCGCCGCTGCGCCGCCATATCCCGCCGGACCACGATAGCCGCGGGTGCGTCGAAAAAATCGCGGCGGCGATGATGACGATCGCCTGCGCGGCGGCGATCATCGCGAACCATCGGAGCGGCCCGGTGGCAGGATCGCCGCGGAAATCCGGACGCTTGCGCGGAACCAGGCACACCAGCGCCGCGCCCGCCAGAATCACCACAACTTTCGGGACGATATCGAAGGAAAACGACCACCACGGAAGAATGAGGATCGCCGCCAGAGCCGCCACCACGGGCAGCAAAACCGTCATAGTGTTAACACTAACCTATACTCCCTGCCGGAACGCCAACTATAATCCGGTCAGGAGCGCACCCAGGTGTTCACTTCAGCGACTGGCGATTACACAGCCGAGTCGTTTCAGGCGTACGAATATCTCGACTATCTGAGACGTCGCTGGAAGTTTATCGCCGCGGTGTGCGCGGGCGCGGGCGTGCTCGCGCTCACCGTGAGCCTGCTGCTTCCCAGGGAATTCACGGCCACCGCGACGCTGGTCATCGATCCGCCGGCAGGCAACGATCCCCGCGCCGCGGTCACCGTGAGCCCGGTGTATCTGGAATCGCTCCGCGCGTTCGAAATGTTCGCATCGAGCGACACGCTGTTTGAGCGCGCCATCGACCGGTTTCATCTGCGCGACTCCAACCCATCGAAAACCAGGGAGTCATGGAAGCGCAGCATCCTGAAAGTCTCGAAGATAAAGGACACCAAGATTCTCGAAATCGCGGTGACGCTTCACGATCCCAGGCGGGCGCAGGCGGTTGCGCAGTTTCTCGCCGAGGAGACCGTGAACCTGAGCCGGACGGCGAATCTGGCGACGGACCAGGATCTCGCCGACGATGCGCGCAGGCGTACGGCTGCGGCGCAAGAGATTCTGGAACAGGAACAATCGGCGTGGCGGGAGTTCAGCACGCGCGAGCCTTACGAATCGCCGCGCGCCGAGCTCGAAGCGCTGGAGGGATCGCGCGACGCGCTCGAGCACGACTTGACCGATTCGCGCGCGAACCTGGCGGAGCTCGCGGGCCAGACCTTCGATGCGCGGCTCTCCGGTGCCCGGGCGCGCGTCGAGAGCCTTGAAAAGCAGGACGCGGAGATGGCGCGGCTAATTCAGGCCAAGTCGGCGCTGCTTTCCGATCGCGAAGCGCGCGGGGATCAGATTCAGCAGCGGATGCGCGCGGCGCAGGTGGCCTTTGAAGCCGCGGCCGGGCGCGAGCGCGACATCGAAGCGTCGGCGGGGATGCGCAGCGAGCGGCTGCGCGTAATGGACCCGGGCGTCGCGCCGGAACGGCCGAGTTCCCCGAACATCGCGTTGAACGTCGCGCTCGGGATCGCGGTCGCGCTGATCGCGGCGGTCACTTATCTTACGTTGACCTTCAGCCCGCTCTCGTTCCGGCAGCGGTCATGATGGCGGCGCGGGTCCCGGGCGGTGGCGCCGGCCGTCACGCCGGCCGTAACCTCGACCGGCGATTTCTGGCGGGCGCGGCGCTCGCGATATACGCGGCGGCCATCGCCATCGCGCGCGGCCCGGCCATGTGGGCGCTGGCCGCTCCGCTGATCCTGATTCCCGCGGGCGTTTGGCTGCTTCGATCCCCGAACGCGTGGCTGGGCTTGTTCTTCGCGGTCGCCTTCCTTGCGCCGCCGCTGCCCGTCGCATTCGGAAATTCGGGGCCGCACCCGGCCATCGCGATCGCAGCGATCGGCGTCGCCATAGGACTGATCCGTTTGCGCCAATGGCGATTCGAGCGCGGTTTCCTCCCCGGTGCGATGGTGGTGTTCTTCGCCGCGATGACGGTCAGCCTCGCGCCGGCGGCGATTTACTCAGGCACCGATCTCGCGCTCGAAAGCCTGGCGCGGATCGGCCTCGCGGCGATCTCGCCGTATGTGTTTTTCTATGTCTCGGCGGGACCGGGCCGCGTGTTGAACGTGAAGCCGGCGAGCGTGCCGCTTGCGCTGATTTACTCGATCGCGGTCGCCGCGGCGGCCTTCGCGATCCTCGATTTCTATTTCCAGTTTCCCGCTCCCGCGGCTTTCGGTCCGCAGTTCATCTGGCTCGACACGGGCGTCTATCGCCGCGCCCAAGGCTTGTTCTACGAAGCGAGCACGCTCGGAAATTTCTGCACATTCTTTCTGGTGATGATCGCCGTAGCTCTCATACATCGCTCGACGTCTTTCAAAAGCACGGCGGCGCGAATCGCATTGCTCGCCGGCGGCGCGATTCTCGCGACCGCGCTGATCTTGTCTTACTCGCGATCGTGCCTGGTCGCGCTCGGAGTCGCGCTGGCCGCTCTCGCCGTACTCGAACGGCGCAGGATCAGGTGGACGCGCGTGACGGCGATAACCGCAATCACGGGCGCCGTGGTGATCGGCGCTCTTGCGCGATTTTTTCCTGCCTACGCAGAACTGTATTGGACGCGGCTCAGCGCGTCTCTGAATCTGGCGCTCGAATCGAACGCGCGTGTATTGAGCGGCCGCGCCGAATCCTGGCGCATGCTGCTTCAATTCCTCGCGGATCATCCGTGG
>Ga0182024_10022476_pt1 | contig 11366 bp, 10 predicted proteins | sample P32metaG_FD_120480 | JGI IMG/M metagenome (GOLD analysis project Ga0182024, IMG submission 120480) | Permafrost microbial communities from Stordalen Mire, Sweden - P3-2 metaG (Illumina Assembly) | ecosystem: Environmental > Terrestrial > Soil > Wetlands > Permafrost | place: Sweden: Stordalen... | reverse complement strand
CATGAAACCGATGAGCGTGAAGAGTCCGTTGCTGGCGGAGACAGTGTTAGAGAAGCCCTCGCTGGTGCGCATAAGGCCGTAGATGAGCCAGGGCTGACGGCCAAGTTCGGCGGTCATCCAGCCAGCGGTGTTGGCGATGTAAGGGAGGGGAAAGCTGAGCAGCAACGCCCAGAGTGCCCAGCGAGATTTGTAGAGCAGACCGCGCCAGAGGAGAAGGGCGGAGACAACCATCAGCAGCGCAAACCAGGTCCCGAGGCCGGCCATGATGTGGTAGGCGTAGTAGAGGAGCGGTAAAGCGGTGGGCCACTGGTCGTGGGGGATCTGGTCGAGGCCTTTGACTTCGGCCTTGGTGGTGCCGTAGATGAGAAAGCTGAGCAGGTCGTTGACGACGATAGGATTGTCGATCTGGCCAGTTTCCTCGTTGGGTTGGCCCATTAGAACAACACCCGCACCGGTCTCGGTTTTGAAGAGCCCTTCCATCGCTGCAATGGCGGCCGGCTGATTGCGGGCAACATATTTGCCGTGCAGATCGCCGGTAGGAAAAATGATGAGAATCGAAGAGATGAGGCCGGCGATGACGCCCACCTTGAGGAAGATGCGCCCGTAGTCTTCGATACGGCTGTCAAGAAGATAGAAAGCTCCTGTGGCGGCCATCACGAAGGAGCCGGTGATCACCGCACCAGTCATGTTGTGTGCGTATTGCAGCAGGCCCCAGGGGTTGAGGAGAAGCTGCCAGAAACTGAGGACCTCAAACTGACCGTTGGGGAGACGGTCATAGGCGACGGGATGCTGCATCCATGCGTCGGTGACGATGATGAAGAAGCCGGATATCCAGGAGCCGAGAAAGACCATAACGGCAGAGAACCAGTGCATGAGTTTGGAAATGCGCTTTTCACCGTAAAGAAAGAGACCGAGAAATGCCGACTCGAGAAAGAAGCTGAATACACCTTCCATGGCCAGGGGCTGACCGATGACGCCGCCGGAGAGACGGGAGAAGCGCGCCCAGTTCGTGCCGAACTCGAACTCCATGGGAATGCCGGTGACGACGCCGAAGACAAAATTGATTCCGAAGATGCGTCCCCAGAAGCGCGCGGCACGGTCCCACTTCTCGCTGCCGGTTTTCAGAGCGACAGACTTGAGCACCACGATGAGCAAGGCGAGGCCCATAGTGAGTTGCGGAAAGAGATAGTGGAAGGTGATAGTGAAGGCGAAGTGCAGGCGGTGAATCAGTTCGGCGGTCATCAGGACTCCTGTTGCGGATCACTGCGCCTGAGTGAGAAAGGTGTTAGCAATCTTACATCGGCGGAAGACTACGCAACGGTGACTCTTGCACGAACCGCAACGACGAGCTTTTCCGTCCAGACAATTCAATTGATATAAAACGAGATTCCTAGATTGCTGCCCTGGCTCGGGGACAGTATACGTCTCGCTGCCTGTATGGGAACTGCTCTTGATTCCATATCGGTCGATGAACATCCGTAGGGTGTCTTTCTCCCAGCTGTCGCCGAGGCGTTGGTCCGCGGGTCCGCAGATGGATCCTTTGCCCCGCGAATCCCAATCGGACGCCGTGTCAAAGCCATTTCCGAGTTTCGTTTCACGTTTTTTGTAACGGGTCGGCCATTCCGTGACTTTACTCCTATGAAAGTGCCACCCAAGGACATTTCACCCAATGAGATCTCGCCTCTATCTATTTTTGGGTCTTTTTCTTCTGTTCACTATGGGCCGATTGACCGCCTCGGCGCAGGAACCGCTTACACTGCGGCAAGCAATCAATGAGGCCCTGCGGCAAAGCCCCGAGGCTGCAATCGCGCGTGCAGGCAATCAGGAAGCCAAGTCCGCAGCCACATTGGCACGCGCCCAATTGCTCCCGCAACTCAACTTCACAGAAGATATTTCGCGCGGCAACGACCCGGTGTATGCGTTTGGGACGAGGTTGCGGCAGCGGCAATTTACGCAGGCCGACTTCGCATTGAACGCTTTGAATCGCCCCCAACCGATCGGCAACTTTGCAACGCGCTTCTCCGGTTCCTGGACGGCATTCGACTCCTTCAAGACGCAGAGGGAGATTCGCCGCACCGATCTTTTCAAAGAGAGTTCTTCCTCATCGGCCAAGGCGGTTGACCAGCAGATTGTGTTCCATGTTGTCGTGGCGTACCAGTCGGCGCTCTATGCGCAGAGGGAGATCGAAGTCGCCCGGCATGAACAGGAGACGGCCGCGGCACTGTTGACGTCAGTAGACGATCACGTGAAGGCGGGCCTTGCGGTCGAGTCGGATCGGATGTCGGCTCAGGTAAATGTCGCCGCGCGCAAAGAGGAACTCATCGCGGTCCAAGGCGATCTGGAGTTGGCGTGGGCTCAGTTGCGCGAGGCCATCGGAGCTCCGAACCTCGAAGTATCCGAGTTGAAGCCGGTTGAGCCTCACTCATTTCCTCAGCTGCCGCTGGAGCAGGAGATGGCCATCGCCGCAAAGACACGGCCCGATTTGATAGCTCAGGGACAGGCGCAATCAGCGCAGGCAAACGCTGTGGGAGCGGCAAAATCGAACTTCGGCCCTCGCGTGAGCGCCTATGGCAACTGGGAGGAAGATCGCGCGTCATTTGCAGGCTCGGGTGGGAACAACTGGGTCGCAGGCGTACAGATAAGCGTCGACATTCTGCCCATCGGCAAGCGCGCTCAGCTTGCTCAGGAGAGGGCTGCGCAACAGAAGATCGATGCGCAGCTGGCTGCCTCGCAACAGCAAGTCCGCCTCGCAGTAAGCCAGGCCCATATTCATCGACAGACGGCGGCATTCACTCTTGAAACAGCCCGGGACGCGATGGATCAATCGGCCGAAAGTCTTCGCATTCTCAAGAATCGCTACGGCGCGGGTCTGGCAACCATCTCCGACCTGCTGCCCGCTGAGGATGCTGAGCGGCAGAGCCAATCGAATTACTGGCACGCCGTCTATGGCAACGCCATGGCTTATGCCGAATTGCTTTTTGCTACGGGGACACTGACTCCCGATGCGGCGGAGGAATTGCAATGAAGATTCTTTTGTCTTGTTGTTTGCTCGCCGCTTCGTCGGCGATGTTGGCCGGGTGCCATTCGAGCGAGTCCGCACCCGCTGTGATCACGCAAACCGTGCGGGCGCGCGTGGTGGAGAGCCGGTATCAGCAGGCACTCGTAGTCGTTCGCGCCACAGGAACCCTTCACGCACGGGAGTCGGCGATCGTTTCCGCGCAGGTAGTCGGGCGCATCGAGCAAGTGCTGGTGCGGGAAGGCGCCAACGTGCGGGAGGGACAGACGCTGGCATTGCTCGACGACGCAACGCTGCGCGCTGATGCGCACCAGGCGGAGGCCGGACTGATGGCTGCACAAAGTCAACAGGCTGCGGCACAAACTGACGCCGATCTTGCATCAAGCACGCTCGAACGCTACAAGCAATTGCAGGTGCAGAAGAGCGTGAGCCCGCAGGAATTGGATGAGGTAGCGCGGCGGGCAGAAGCGTCGGTCGAGCGTATGGAAGTATTGCGTGCGCAGAGCGAGGCAGCCAAAGCACAGGATAGCAGCGCCCGCGCAATGCTGGGCTACACACGCCTGCGCGCGCCTTTCGCAGGTGTGGTAACGGCGCGGTTGGTAGATCCGGGAACGCTGGCTTCCCCGGGCGTGCCGCTGCTGCAACTGGATAGCATCGGGCCGTTGCAATTGGAAGTGAAAGTCGATGAATCGGCAATTGGCGCAGTTCGCAAAGGGATGAAGGTTTCTGTCTCGATCGACGGCGCGACGACATCGAATGTCACGGGCACGGTGGCGGAGATTGTTCCAGCCGCCGACCCTGTAAGCCATAGTTTCACAGTCAAGATCGATCTGGCTTCCTCGGATAAGTTGCACGCCGGAATGTATGGCACTGCAACGTTTGCCACCGGCACGCGCCAGTCGATTCTTCTTCCGCGCTCCGCCGTGGTTCTGCGCGGATCGCTGGCCTGCGCCTACGTCCTCGACAGCAACGATATTGCACAGCTTCGCTACCTCACACTGGGCGCGGCGCAGGAGAACGATGTTGAAGTGTTGTCGGGCATTTCGGCTGGCGAGAAACTGGTGGACGATCCCGTCGACCGCGATCTGGCTGGCAAGCACATCGAGGTCCAGCCATGAAACAGAACCCTGCGTTGGCCGGGTTAGGCCTGGCCGGGCGGCTGGCGCACACTTTCCTCAATTCCAAGTTGACGCCGCTCTTCATTGCGGCATCGCTTGCCCTCGGAATCTTTTCGGTCGCTATCATTCCCCGCGAAGAGGAACCGCAGATTCTGGTGCCGATGCTGGACATTACAACCGCGATGCCAGGCGCGTCGCCCGCCGAAGTGGAAGAGCGCGTGACTCTGCCCATTGAGAACCTGGTGCATCAAATCTCCGGCGTCGAGTATGTGTACTCAACGTCAGCTCCTGGGCAGAGCCTCGTGATCGTGCGCTTTCTGGTCGGCACCCCGCAGGAAGACGCGCTGATCAAGGTCTACAGCAAGCTCTACTCGAACTTCGATCGAATGCCATCGGGAGTTTCACAGCCGCTCATCAAGGCCCGCTCCATCGACGATGTGCCGATTCTGGCGATGACGCTGTGGGGCGAGCATTACGACGGTTATCAATTGCGGGCCATCGCCGCCGAGATGCAACACAACATCGCGCAGATCTCGGATGTATCGGAGACGACCATCATCGGCGGACTCCCACGCACCATGCGCGTTGTGCTGAGTACTGAAAAACTGAGTGCCTATGGCCTAGCGCCGATGGCAATCGTTGGACATTTACAAACCGCAAATGCAAGCGTGCAGGCCGGAAGCTTTTCCGAGAACAACCAGGAAGTCCGCGTGGACGCCGGCAACCTGTTCACCCGGCGCGAGGATTTGGAAGAGATAGTTGTGGGGGTGGTTCGCGGGCAGCCAGTGTATCTGCGCGATGTGGCCGAAAAGATTGTCGATGGCGCCGCGGAACCTGCTGACTATGTGGTCTTCGGCACGGCAAATGCAGGCGCCACGGCATCGCAGGGTGCGCGCCAGTATCAGGCCGTGACGATAACCGTGGCCAAACGCAAGGGCACCAATGCAACCGATATCTCCAATGCTGTGCTGAAGCGCGTGCATGAGATGAGGGGCGTGACCATACCCAGCGACGTGACAGTGACAACTACGCGAAATTACGGAGAGACTGCGAAGGATAAGTCGGACGAACTGCTGGAACACCTGCTGCTGGCCACTCTGTCTGTCACCTTGCTGGTAGCGTTTTTTTTGGGGTGGCGCGAATCGGGCGTCGTGTTGTTGGCCATTCCGGTTACGCTCGCGTTGACTATGTCGGTGTTTTATTTCCTGGGCTACACAATCAACCGCGTTACGCTGTTTGCGTTGATCTTCTCGATCGGCATACTTGTGGACGATGCCATTGTTGTAGTCGAAAACATGGTGCGCCACTTCCGCTTGCCTGAGAATCGTGGCCGGGCGATGAGCGAAGTTGCGGTTGAAGCCGTTGCAGAGGTGGGCAACCCAACGATCCTGGCCACATTCGCCGTGATTGCGGCGGTACTGCCCATGGCCTTTGTGCGTGGTCTGATGGGACCTTACATGCGGCCGATTCCTGTAGGTGCTTCGGCGGCCATGCTCTTCTCGCTGCTTGTTGCTTTTGTTGTTTCGCCCTGGGCTGCTCTCCGACTTGTCGGCAGGCATCTTGAAGGGGCCAAAATACTGGAGCCGGAGATCGAAAACTGGCGCACCAGGATCTATCGCCGCATTATGACGCCGTTAATTCAATCGGCGCGCAATCGCATCCCGTTTTTCATTGGCGTGGTAGTGCTGCTTCTGATCTCGGTGGCGCTGGTGCCTCTTGGATTGGTGCGCGTAAAGATGTTGCCGTTTGACAACAAGAGCGAACTGCAGGTCGTGATCAACATGCCCGATGGCACTCCGCTCGAACAGACGGCGCGGGTCGCCCAGGCAATGGGAGTAGAGCTTGCGCGGCAGCCAGATGTACTGAACTACCAGACCTATACAGGAACGTCCGGCCCCTACAACTTCAACGGGCTGGTGCGCCACTACTACATGCGCCATCAGCCGAATCAGGCCGACATCCAGGTCAACCTGCTCCCGGCAAAGCAACGCAGCGTGCAGAGCCATGCAATCGCGAAGCGACTTCGTCCGCTTCTGGATGCGATCGGCATCGCGTACGGCGCGCGGATTCAGGTCAGCGAAGTGCCACCGGGGCCGCCCGTTGTACAAACACTGGTGGCGGAGGTTTACGGTCCTGACCTGACAGGTCAGACCCAGATTGCACAACAGATCAAATCGATCTTTCAGCACACCCCGGGTGTTGTCGACACCGACTGGTACGTAGAAGACGCAGAGCCCAGGCTGATCATGCGCGTCGATGAGGTCAAGGCCGCGCAGCACGGCATCGCTGCGTCCGATGTGGCCCATGCATTGGCGCTCGCCATCTCGGGAACCCAGGTCGGCCTGATCCATGATCAGGCTGCACGGGAGCCGGTGCCCGCAATCGTCGAATTTGACCGCGCGGACCGATCCTCGGAGCAGGGTCTGGAGAATATACGCCTGACCGGAGCAGATGGCGGCATGGTTTCCCTGCGCGAGCTGGTGATTGTTGAGCACAAGACGATCGAGCCAAGCATCTATCACAAAAATCTGCGTCGTGTCGTTTATGTCACGGGAGACGTGGCTGGAGCGGAAGAGAGCCCAGTCTACGCCATCATGAAAATGAACAAGGATCTGGACCATCTCACGCTTCCGGCCGGATACACGCTCGCGCGCTACAACGCGTCGATGCCGGACTCGACGGACCACTACTCGATGAAGTGGGACGGCGAATGGCATATCACGATTGAAGTCTTTCGCGACATGGGCCTTGCGTTCGCAGCCGTCCTTGTTTTGATTTACGTTCTGGTGGTCGGCTGGTTCCGTTCGTTTATCGTGCCGCTGATTATCATGGCGCCCATTCCGCTGACGCTGGTCGGCATCATGCCGGCACATGCACTGCTGGGCGCATTCTTCACGGCCACTTCAATGATCGGATTTATTGCCGGAGCCGGAATCATTGTCCGGAACTCAATTATTCTGGTGGACTTCATCGAACTTCGCATTCGTCAGGGAATGCCGCTGGCCGAAGCGGTGATCGATGCCGGGGCGACTCGCTTCCGTCCCATGCTTTTGACTGCGGCCGCAGTTGTCGTTGGCGCAAGCGTCATCCTTACCGACCCCATCTTTCAGGGGCTCGCCTTGTCTCTGATTGCCGGAGCAGTCGCTTCGACTTTCCTCTCATGGCCGACCATTCCAGTGCTTTACTACATGGTTCACGCCCGGCACCAAGCCGCACCTGGACCTCAACCTGAAACCGAATTGCGATCCGAAACCGATATGGGAGATTCTCTATGACAGTCGAACGCGGTGTGCGGCTCATGGGAGGCATCGTGGTGCTGTTGTCACTTACTCTTGCACATTTCGTTTCACTCTATTGGCTGTGGTTGACGGTATTCGTCGGACTGAATCTATTGCAGTCGGCATTCACCAACTGGTGCCCAGCGATGTCCATTTTGCGCGCTATGGGTTTGAAGGACGTCAATTGCAGTCCAACCCTGTGAGGCCGCGATGCGCGACAGGCGTTTCAATGCTTCCCTGGCTTACCGGCTCGACGATCCGGCGCTCTCCGGTTTCGAGAAGCTTGGTTCAGCCGAAGTTGGCAGTTACTCCTGGCTCGTTCAAGGGGAGAAACAACAATGACAGCGCGAAACGGTATTGCGAAACCGGGCAACCGTTGGCATATCCGCGGTGAGCGGGTCAAAGATGAGGTCTACCGCCAAATGTTCCGGCTGGAGGAATGCCGTCCCGGCTCAGAGATGAGGCTCGCGTTGGCTTTGTTGCGCGCATGGCTGGCCGCTGACTTCAAACCCGATGGCAGCAAAGAGCGAGAATGGCTGAAGAAGGTTTCCCCGATTTGTCTTCAGATGATCGAAACTGCATTGCAGACGGGCAGCGCTCCGCCTTCTGCTGTGCAGTGACTTCTCTCTGAATGTGCTCCGCGCCACACAGGCAGAGTCTCGGGAGAACCTTCTGCTGGTCGTGCACGCTGCGGAATACACTGGTGTAGTTACTGGTGTAGTTCTTGGTAACCCCATCCGATGCGACCTGAACTGATCCAAGCCACGGAACTGTTACGCCGGAAGACTCCTGAAGCAATCGAGCAGGCAATTGGGTTGCTCCAGAATACGGTCTATTCCTTCAGTATGAAGGTCTGCGGACATCCGGAAGATGCGGAAGACACCATGCAGGAGGTGCTCACCCGCTCTATCGGACACCTGGCCGGGATTCAGGACCCGCAGGCTCTTGCGGTCTGGCTTTATACCGTCACACGAAACCGGTGCTGGCGCATGCGCCGCAAGCCTGCCCATGCTCCTGCAAACATGCTTTCGCTCGACGAGCTGATGCCAGACGATGAGGAATTGGGGCGACTGTTGCAGGATGCCGCGGAGGGACCGGAAGGCAACCTACTGGCCGCGGAGCAGCACCATCTTCTGCATCAGGCGATCCTTCGCATCCCGGCGACCTTGCGCATCGTTCTCGTGCTCCACGATATGGAGGAGCTGACAACCGAGCAGGTTGCGCAGGTTCTCGAACTGCAGCAGGGGACGGTGCGGATTCGTCTTCATCGGGCACGCCTAAGTGTGCGTAAGGAAATGAATCAGCTCCTCAGTGGCGCACCCGAAGCTTCGTCGCCCCCCCAATCCTTCGCGAAGAGATACAAAGTTTCGCGATCCAGGGGTGCGCGACGTCACGATGAATGCCGCGATTTGTTTGCCAACCTCTCTGAATATCTGGACGGCAGGGTGGAACCTCTGACCTGCGATCAGATGAGGGGACACATCGAGGCATGCCCGTCTTGCGTCGCATTTCTGCGCGACCTGCGCGCCGCCATCGACCGCTGCCGCTCTCTGGCTATTCCCTGTAACTCGGCTCTCGCGCCTCGATTGCGGGTCATCCTCACACGGGAGTACCTGCGCATGTTGGTTATTCCGGCCGGGAAAAAAGCACCTGCAGTCTTGTAACGAATCACAGCTTTCATGTCTTTCTTCTAGTGAAGAGGAGACCACCATGGAAGTGAAGATTACGCATCTAGATCATGTGAAGTTCGCCATTCAATCGCGATCGCACTCGATTATTTGCGATCAGCCGGCTGAGAATGGCGGAGAAGACTCCGGTATGACGCCTCCCGAACTGCTGCTCGCGTCCTTGGGTTCCTGCGCGGGTTTCTATGCCGTGCAGTATTTGAAAACCCGCAACCTCGACGACCGTGGCGTAGAGGTTTCCGTAACCGCCGACAAGCTGAAACAGCCTGTCCGGCTGGGCAACTTCCGTGTGCGTGTTGTATGCCCCCTCCCCCTTTCGGAAGACCAGACGGAAGGCCTGATGCGTTCCGTGCACCACTGCCTGATTCACAACACGCTCCTCGCGCCGCCGGAGATCGAGATCGAGTTAGCCATCGCCGAAGCTGCCGTGCCGCACAGTTGACAGCCACCGATTCTGGCCCGCCCTTTCAACACCGCTTACATCGGCCACCACAAGCGGTGTTCTAATCATCGAATGGCGAGCCTCGAGAATTTCCGTCTCGTAGTCTTCCGGGCAGTTGCGGAACAGCTCAGCTTCCGCAAGGCCGCTGAAGAACTGTATCTCACGCAGCCCGCAGTGAGCCTCCAGATCAAGGCGCTTGAGGAGGATGTCGGCGTTCAACTCTTTGATCGCACGGGTGCGCAGATCACGCTAACGTCTGCAGGAAACGTTCTTCTTAACTATTGTGAACAGGTCAAGACCCTTCTCGCCCAGACTGAGCACGAGATTGCAGCATTGAGCGGAGAACATGCCGGGCAACTGGCGCTGGGCGCCTCCACGACCATTGCACAGTATGTCTTGCCTCGGCTCTTGGGAGAGTTTTGCCGGGAGCATCCTCGTGTTCACCCTACCCTAGTCAGTGGCAATACAGAGCACATCGTCGAAGCTGTGGAGAAGCAGAAGATTTCGCTGGGGTTCATCGAGGGCCCGGCGCGAAGCCGCGAAGTCAAGAGCGAGCCATTTCTCGAGGATGAGTTGGTCTTGATTGCGTCTACTGCGCATGAATGGGCAGAGCGCGCTTCTGTCTCCGTGTCCGATTTATGCTCTTCCCCGCTGCTCATGCGGGAACGCGGTTCCGGTACGCGCAGAGTGATTGAAATGGCGCTTGAACGGCAAGGAATCAGGCGCAATGTGATGCGGATTGTGATGGAACTAGATTCAACCGAGGCCATCAAATCTGCCGTTGAAGCCGGACTAGGAGTCGGTTTCGTCTCTCGATGGGCAATTGCGAAAGATCTGAGGCTCAACAAAAACTTCAAGATCGTTGAAATCGAAGGAATCCGGATCAAGCGAGAGTTCCTTGTCACTTATATAAAGGGCCCTGAGCCAAAAGGTCTGGCTCATCAATTCCGCAAGTTTCTCATCGCGCGCGCAGGCATGCAAAGAGCACTGATTCAGCCTCTGAAAGCAAGCACTTCGGCTGGTCATAAAAAATGCTCATAGGACATCAGTACTTCTGTTTGGACTTGGTTTTCCACTTCGGAAATACTTGAGTCATGTCCAAGAACCTCCTTTTTGCCGGCGTCGATTTGGCGAGGTGCCTCAAGCGAGAAATGGAGTCGTGACGAATACATTCGTCCACTATTCACCGACCCGGAACTAGCAACCCAAACGATAAACACTGGAGGAGATTCATGGACTTGTCATTGGAACGCGCTCAGGAAATGGTCGCGCGCGCCGCGAAAGAAGCGATGATGCGTTACCAGAGGCCGATTTGCGTAGCCATCTATGATCGGCAAGGCGCACTGGTTGCCTTTGCGCGCATGGACGATGCACCGGAACGCAGCGTCAAGATCGCTCAATGCAAGGCTTATACATCCGCCCGTATGCGCATGGACACCGTAGCTTTCGACGCTCTGCTCCGCGAAAAGAACACACCTGTCGCCTACTATTGCGACCCACAATTTACAGGAATACCAGGTGGCTGCGTGCTAAAGGCCGCCGATGGCGAAGTGATCGGTGGTGTTGGCATCAGCGGGCTTGCCGCGATTGAAGACGCCGCGATCTCGGAGATCGTGGCGAAGTCTCTCGCCTGAGCGCCTGCGCCACATTGGTTTCGGCTGAGCCGAGTTCCGCGACGAATCCATTCGGCCCGGCATTCCGGTGAAACCCGCCGATAAGTTTCGCGAATTCTGTTTGCCAACGCTGGCTCGCAAAGAACATTGATTGAGCCTCTGAAAGCAAGCACTTCGGCTGGTCATAAAAAATGCAAATAAGACATCAGTACTT
>Ga0182024_10022475_pt1 | contig 11366 bp, 9 predicted proteins | sample P32metaG_FD_120480 | JGI IMG/M metagenome (GOLD analysis project Ga0182024, IMG submission 120480) | Permafrost microbial communities from Stordalen Mire, Sweden - P3-2 metaG (Illumina Assembly) | ecosystem: Environmental > Terrestrial > Soil > Wetlands > Permafrost | place: Sweden: Stordalen... | reverse complement strand
CATGGCGAACTACAGCACCAACGAATTCAAAGCCGGCCTGAAAATCCTCATCGATGGGGACCCTTATGCCATCGTCGAGAACGAAATGGTAAAACCCGGCAAGGGCCAGGCGTTCAACCGCGTGCGGGTTCGTAATTTGAAGACCGGCCGCACCATCGAGCGCACCTGGAAATCCGGCGATACGGTGGAAGCAGCCGATGTCGTCGATACCGACATGCAGTATCTCTACAGCGACGGAGATTTTTTCCACTTCATGGTTCCCGACACCTTCGAGCAACTGACGGCCTCCAAACAGGCGGTGGGCGAGGGCGCACAATGGCTCAAGGATGGCGTGGTTTGCGTCGTCACTTTATGGAACGGCGTGCCGCTGCAAGTCACGCCGCCGGCTCATATGGAACTGAAGGTCATCGAGACCGATCCTGGCGTGCGCGGCGATACCGCCACCGGAGGTTCCAAGCCGGCGAAGCTGGAAACCGGCGCCATGGTGCGCGTGCCGCTGTTCATCAACGAGGGCGAGATCCTGCGTATCGATACCCGCACCGGCGAGTATCTGTCGCGCGGCAAGGGCTGAGCCGGTCCGGCATGCTGCTGCTCAGGCGTTATCGATGGTGAACGCCAGCGCCTGACCCAGAGAATCTGCGCCCAGCGCGAGCGCCACCAAGCGGTCGAATCCCAGCGCCACGCCGGCGCAGTCCGGCAGACCATTTTCCAGTGCGGCGATCAGGTGCTCGTCGACGGGTAAGCGTTGCTGGCCGCGCTCGGCGCGCACTTCCAAGTCGCGGTTGAATCGCCTGCGCTGTTCGGCCGCATCCTGAAGTTCATGAAAGCCGTTCGCCAATTCGACGCCGTCAAGATACAGCTCGAAGCGCGCGGCGACCGGCGGCAGGCCCGGCTTGAGGCGCGCCAGCGCGGCTTGCGAGGCGGGGTAATCGCAGATGAAACAGGGACGCTCACGGCCGAGCTTCGGGCCGACGACGAGTCCCATGAGCAGATCCAGCTTGGCGTCGCGGTCGAGGCGGGCTTCGCAGACGATGCCATGCCGCTGCGCGGCGGACGTCAACTGCGCATCAGTTGCCTGGTGTGCATCCACGCCGGCATGACGCTCGAGCGCGGACGAGTAGCTGAGCCGCTCGGCGGACCCAAGGCGCCGCTGCGGCTGCAGCAGCCTCGAGACCAGCGCCTCGACCTCATCCATCAACGCGGTGTCGTCCAGACCCAAGCGATACCATTCGATCATGGTGAACTCAGGGTTATGCCAGCGGCCGCGTTCGGCGTCGCGGAATACTTTGCAGATTTGATAGATGTCGCCGCTGTCCGCGGCCAGCAGGCGCTTCATGGAATATTCGGGCGAAGTTTGCAGGTAGAACTCGCCGGGCATGCCGGCGACGCGGGTGGCCAGGGATTCGAGCTGCGGGTCGCTGACCGCGGCGGCACTCAAGATCGGGGTCTCCACTTCCAGAACGCCGCGCTGCGCGAAGAAGGCCCTGGCTTCGGCGAGCATGGCGGCGCGCCGCTGCAGCGCCCGCGGTGATGCCGAGGGGCGCCAGCTCATTCGAGGACACCAATCGTTTCGCCCAGCCGAACTTCGAGTCCTGCGCGCAGGCCCGCGAGCCAGTGCGCGCGCTTTGGCTCGAACAGCAGAATGACGGTCGAACCCATGTTGAAGCGTCCGGCTTCCGCGCCTTTCTCGAGGGTGAGCGCCTGGGGCGGCAACCGCGTGATGACGCGCCGCGCAGCCGGCGCGATGTCGCCGGCCCAGACGGTGGCCATGCTGCCGACATTGAGCGCGCCCACCATGACCAGGGCGAACGCGCCGGCTTGCGTGTCGAACAGCGCTACGACGCGTTCGTTGCGGGCGAACAGCCGCGGCACGAAGCGCGCGGTGAGCGCGTTCACGCTGAACAACCGACCCGGCACGTACCAGGTTTCCTGCAGCTGCCCGCGCAAAGGCATGTGGATGCGGTGGTAGTTGAAGGGTGCAAGATAGATCGTGGCGAAACTCCCGCCCTCGAAGCGCCGCGCCCAGGGTTGTCGCGCCAACAGGTCCGCAAGGGTGTAGAACCTGCCCTTGGCCTGCAGCAATAGGTCGCCGTCGATCCCGCCGCATTCACTGACGGTCCCGTCCACGGGGCTGGCGATGGCGGCGGCCTCGGGCGCGAGCGGCCGCGTCTCCGGCCGCAGCGCGCGCGTGAAGAATTCATTGAAGCTCGGATAGCGCAGCGGATCGGTCTGCTCTGCGTCTTGCATGTCGACGTCGAACATGCGCAGAAACCCGCGTATCAACGCATTTTTGAACCACGCGGTGCGAACGCGCGTGGCCTTGAGCACCAGTCGCGAGATGCCGTGCTGAGGCAGGATGTATTGCAGCCAGGCAAATAACCGGCCGCGGAACACGGCCACGCTCGATGGCGGCACGGCGCTCACGCCGGCCCGGCGGTGATCCGCTGCCAATCGCCGGCCAAGGCTTGCACGGTGAATGGCCCGGTCAGCAGCGCGGCGAGCCTGCCTTCGGGATCGAGCACGAACAACGCACCGGAATGGTCGACACTGTAGCCTCCGTCCGGCGAGGGGGTGATGACCACGGCCACTCCGAGCTTTCTCGCAACCTCTTCGATGGACGGCTGATCGGCAGCCGTGAGGCCGATGAAGCTCGGATCAAAGTAAGGAACGTACTTGGCCAGCTGTGCCGGCGTATCGCGCTTGGCATCCACCGATACGAACAGCACTTGCGGCAGCACCGCACCCTTCTCCTGCCGCAGCTGCTTCTGCAGCGCCGCCAGCGTGCTGAGCGTGGTGGGACAAAAATCCGGGCAGTTGGTGTAGCCGAAAAACATGATGCTCCAGTGGCCGCGCAGATTCGCGGATCCAAAGTGCCGACCTTGCTGGTCGATCAGGCTAAAATCCGCGAGCGCCCGGCTCGGCGCCAGCCATGTGCCGGTGACGAGCTGTGGCACCGTTTGCTGATGTCGCCAGAACAGGGCAGCGGCCGCGCCGGAGGCCGCCATGACGCATACTAATCCCACGGACACCCACTTCGATCGAGCACTCATGCCGCGATTATCCCACACACGCCCGGTTGAGTCCGTCGGCGCGCTCATCGAGCGCTGTGCAAGGGCTCTCGTCAGGGGCAAGGTGTTCTTCGGTCACGGCGCGGTCTCGGCGCGCGATGAAGCGGCCGAGCTGGTGTTCTTCGCCGCCGGCATCGAACACGCGCTGGGGGCCAGCGCCTATGCTCGACGACTTTCGCCGCCCACCGTGGCGCGCATCGAGGCGCTGCTGAAGCGGCGCATCGCGGAGCGCCTGCCGCTGCCGTATCTCACGCATCGGGCTTTCTTCGCGGGTCTGGAATTCTACGTGGATGAACGCGTGCTGGTGCCGCGCTCGCCGATTGCCGGATTGATCGTGGAAAAATTCGCGCCTTGGATCGCGCCGCGCCGCGTGCGCCGCATCGTAGACCTCGGCACGGGCTCCGGTGCCATAGCGCTGGCGTGCGCCAAAGCGTTTCCCAAAGCGCGGGTGGATGCGCTCGACATCTCATCCGAGGCGCTCGAGGTATGCCGGCGCAACATACGGCGCATGCGCCTCGCTCGCCGTGTGCAGACGCTGCGATCGGACTATTTCGCCGCCGTATCAGGCCGTCGTTACGATATCATCGTCAGCAACCCGCCCTATGTCGGGCGCGCGGAGATGCGCGCCTTGCCCCCCGAGTACCGTCATGAGCCGCGGTTGGGGTTGGCAGCAGGCAACGACGGGCTGGATGCGGTGCGCGCGATATTCGCGGCCGCACCGCATCACCTGGAGAATGACGGCATATTGGTGGTCGAGGTCGGCAATACCGAGGCGGCGCTGCTGCGCGCCTTCCCGCGAATGCGCTTCGTGTGGCCGGAAATCTCGATGGGCGGCGGCGGCGTGTTCATTTTGCACGCGAGGGATTTGGTCGCGGGATGAGGAACCGATGAGGAACTAAAGGGCGTGGCGGGCAATACATTCGGACGGATATTCGCCGTGACGAGCTTTGGCGAAAGCCATGGCCCGGCGCTCGGCTGCATCGTCGACGGGTGCCCGCCGGGTCTTGCCCTGAGCGAGCCGGACTTGCAAGGTGACCTCGACCGCCGGCGCCCGGGAACCTCGCAATACACCAGTCAGCGCCGCGAGCCGGACACGGTGCGCATTCTTTCCGGCGTGTTCGAGGGCAAGACCACGGGTGCGCCGATCGCGTTGCTGATCGAGAACGAAGATCAGCGCTCGCGCGATTACGAGAAGATCAAGGACCGCTTCCGCCCGGGACACGCCGATTACACCTACACCCAGAAATACGGCTTTCGCGACTACCGCGGCGGCGGCCGTTCCTCGGCGCGCGAGACCGTGGCGCGCGTGGCGGCGGGCGCCATCGCGCGCAAGTATTTGCGGGAGCGGCTGAAGGTCACCATTCACGGCTACCTGGCGCAAATGGGCAACATCGTGCTGCAACCGATCGATCCGGCCGCCGCGTACCACAATCCGTTCTTCTGTCCCGACCCCAGCCGAGTCCCGGAGCTGGAAGATTTCATCTGGCGAATCCGCGAAGCCGGCGATTCCATCGGAGCGCGCGTCACGGTGATTGCCAAGGGGGTGCCGCCCGGGCTGGGAGAGCCGGTTTTCGAGCGGTTGGATGCGGATCTGGCCAGCGCAATGATGGGCATCAACGCGGTTAAGGGCGTGGAGATCGGCGCTGGATTCAAGGCGGTCGAGCAGCGCGGCTCCGAACACCGCGACGAATTGACGCCCGCGGGCTTCAGCAGCAATAACGCCGGCGGCGTGCTCGGCGGAATTTCCTCGGGTCAGGACATCGTGGTCAGCCTGGCGCTGAAGCCGACATCGAGCATCACCGTGCCCGGCAAGACCATCGATCTCAAGGGCGAGGCCGTCGATGTGGTTACCACGGGGCGCCACGATCCTTGCGTGGGCCTGCGCGCCACACCGATCGCGGAGGCGATGCTGGCGTTGGTGTTGATGGATCATTATCTGCGCTTCCGCGCACAGTGCGCCGACGTGGTGGGCACCACCCCCGTGATTACGCGATGAACGGCCGCGCACTACCACGAATCGCGATCGTCGGCGCGTCCAGTCTCATCGGCGAGGCGGTGCTGGATGAGCTGCGTGCGCGCAAGTTCCTATTCGCGGAACTGCACGCGCTCGAAGATGGCCGTAGCGCCGGCCCTCCGCTGGGCGACGACGATCAAAAATTTCCGGTGGGCGACGTCGCGGCATTCGATTTCTCGCGCGTCGATCTGGCGTTCTTTTGCGGGCGGGCGGCATTGTCCGAGCAATATGCGCAGGCCGCCGCCGCGCATGCCTGGACCATCGACGGCTCGTCGGCCTTTCGCGCCCGTGCCGACGTGCCCTTGGTGGTCGCCGACGTCAACCCCGAGGCGTTGCAGAGCGTGGGCGCGCGCGGACTGATTGCCTTGCCGGGCAGCGCCAGCGTCGCGCTGGCCACCGCCTTGGCGCCGCTGAATTCGGTGGTGCCGTTGACGCGGGTGGAAGTCGCGACCTATCACGCCGTATCCGGCAGCGGCCGCGGCGCCATGGAAGAATTGGCCGGCGAAACCGTCGCCCTGCTGAGCAGCAAGAGGGCGAAAGGGCGCGCCTTCGGCAAGCAGATCGCGTTCAACGTGATTCCGCAGGTCGACACCTTGGGCGATGACGGGGTGTCGCGCGAGGAGCGGCGTCTGTGGGAAGAGACCCGCAGGGTGCTCGGTGCTCCCGCGCTGCCGATCAACGCCACCGCGGTGCGCGTGCCGGTCTTTTTCGGCCATAGTCTGGCGGTGCATGCGGCTTTCGAGCGGCCCATGAGCCATGCCGATGCCCTGGCGGCGTTGCAGGGCGGCAAGGGCCTGAGCGTCATCGACCCTGATTCCTCGAGCGAATTTCCCACTCCGGCGGTTATGGCTGCTGCCCCCGATAAGGTCTATGTCGGGCGCTTGAGGGTGGATTTGACGCGTGAACAGGGTCTAAATTTTTGGCTGGTGGCTGATAATGTTAGAAAATGTGCGGCGCATAACGCAGTTTCCGTAGCCCATATTTTGGTAAATAGACCCCAGTAAGATATAGTTATTGGCTTATGTAAAGGGCAAGTGAGATTTCGCCTCCAAGCTCCTATAGCACAATGAAGTTTACTGCTTGCCGACCGGATTTCTGGGAGAAAAAATGTCCGTGACTTTGCCTCGCCTGATGCTGATGGCGTGCCTGCTATCCCCCTCCTTGTCGTGGGCATTAGGCCTGGGTGAGATTCACCTGAACTCGGCGTTGAACGAGCCGCTGAACGCGGAAATCGACTTGGTGGCCGCCGCCCCAGACGAGTTGACGGCGCTGCGGGCCTCGCTGGCGCCGCGCGAAGCCTTTACGCGCTACGGTATCGATCGTCCGCCGTTCCTGGCCACTTTGAGTTTCAAGGTAGGCAAGAGCAGCCGTGATGGCCGAGATGTCCTGCAGGTCCGATCGACTGACTCCATCCCGGAACCGTTCGTAACCTTCCTGGTCGAGGTGAACTGGGCGCGCGGACGCCTGATGCGCGAATATACCGTCCTGCTCGATCCGCCGGTTTACACGCCCGGCGAGCGCGCCGCCTCAGGAGCGCCAGTGAGCGCGCCGACGGTGGCGCCGAGCACAATTCCGGCGCCGCCACCCCGTCCGGCACCGCAGACAACCCCCAGGGACGGCACGCAGTCAACCTCCAGCGCACCGGTGCGTGCATCACGGGGCACCTCCAGTGGCGCCGGCCTGAGCGGCGGCACCTATACGGTTGCCGAAGGCGACACGCTGACCAAGATCGTGCGCAGCCTGAAGGCGCCGGCGGATATCGATCAAACCATGATCGCGGTGTATCGCGCCAACCCCGATGCGTTCGGCGGCAACATCAATATTCTGAGACGCGGCGCCGTGCTGCGGCTGCCCGGCGCGGATGACGTCGCGGCCCTGAATCAAAGCGAAGCGATCAGCGAAGTGCGCCGCCAAATGGAAGCCTGGAAGGGCGGCGCAGGTGCGCCAAGCAGCGGCCATTTGCGCCTCGTTACTCCCGGCGCAGGCGGCGGTACCGGCACTTCGGCCGGCACCGGCAACGAATCGGCAGTGAATGCCGAAAATCAAGCCCTGCAGGCCCGGGTCAATGACCTGCAAGGTAAGCTGGATGAATCGCGCCGCTTGCTCGAGATACGCAATAACGAATTGGCAGCATTGCAGCGCAAGCTCGGCAGCGCCGCGGCGCCGGTGCCTGCGCCCACGACGCCTGCTCCGACGCCGACACCGCCGCCGGTAGCACAAACGCCGCCGCCCCCGGCCGCCACACCGCCCGCTGCGACTCCGCCGGCGCCGACCCCGCCGCCGGTAGCGCAGACGCCGCCGCCCGAGACGGGCACACCCACCCCCTTGCCGCCGCCGGCGGCGGCCACGAAGCCGACCGCAACTCCGGTCGCCTCTGAATCCTGGCTCGATTGGATTGCCGCGCGTTGGTGGGTCCCGGCCGCGGTGATCGTCGCTCTGATCGCCGGCTTAGGGTTGGCCGCATGGCGCCGCCGCCAGTCATCGCTGAACGATTTCCCGGGTCTGGACTCCACCGACGTTGCGAGCTATCGCGAAACGGGTAGATCCACGAGCAGCCGCGGCCGGGAGGAAGCTTTCGTCGTCGAGGAATCCGGTGAGCACCCGCAACCACAATTGGGTGCGGCGGCGGTGGAACATTTCGGCGAGACGACATCGGATCTGAGCAAGTCCGCGGACGACACGATGTCGAGCGAAAGCGCGGTCAACCTGGATCAGGGCGATCCGTTGGCCGAGGCCGATTTCCACATGGCATACGGCCTGTACGATCAGGCCGCCGACCTGGTGCGCATCGCCTTGGAGCGCGAGCCGGATCGCCGCGACCTGCGCATGAAGCTGTTGGAAATCTACTTCGTGTGGGGCAACAAGGACCAGTTCCTGCAGACCGCCAAGACCCTGGAGGCCACACGCGACCGCGCTCCGGCCGGCGAGTGGGACAAGATCGTCATCATGGGCAAGCAGATCTGCCCCGACGAACCGATGTTCCAGAGCTCCGCAGGCAGCGGCCGCGGCGCCGGCGATGTGGTCGATCTCAACCTCGAGGGCGGAGAGAATCGCGTCGACATCGATCTGTTCGGCGACCCCGAAGGCGAGCACAGCAGCGATCGCGGCGCCGCCGATCATTTCGGCAAGGTCGGCGATACGGGGGCAACCGGCGAGTCCCCGCACCTGCACTCAGGGTCCGATCTGGACTTCACGCTGGATTCGCCAGAGCGCGGCGCGGACGAGTCGCCGACGCGGGAAATGCCGCCGCGCGATGAGCCGACGGTGGAATCCGAGCTGATGAATTTCACCGATACCTCGACCAACGAATCACCGGCGCTGAAGGGCGATGATGTGCGCGATCGCATCACCTCCAAGCTGGCTTCGCCCAAGATCGACCAGACCGCCGAAGTCTCGATCGACGATTTGGGCCTGGACCTGGATCATCTGGAGACATCCTCGCCCCCTTCCATCGGCCATTCGCCGCTGGAGGTCACCGATCATCCGTCGGATGCACCGACCATGGTCGCGGGACTGGACGAAAAATCGCGGCGCATGATGGCCGAGGCGGAAAGCCGGGCGCGCGACAAAGACATGACGGAGCTCGAGCGCGAACTCGAGGCCTCGTTCGTCGCGGATCTCGGCCCGGACGTCGAAGAGTCGAAGACCGCGGTACTGGGGCCCGAATCGGCCCCCACGGTCCAGATGCCGCGCGGCACCGAGATCGACCCGGCGACCACCTCGCGCTTCAAATCATCGGAAATGTCCGGTATTCAAGACTTGGACAAGCTCGATGTCGAGTCGACTTCGCGTCTGCGCAGCCTGAGCCCGGCCGACAGCATCGACCTGGATCTGGACAAACTCGCAAACGCCTTGGGTTCCGGCGATACCGTCGAGCAGCCGCGCGCCGAGGATGAAGTATTTTCGAGCGAAGTATTCGAAGCGACTCAGCGCAGCCGCGGCGTCGATCTCGATGTGGGCGAATCGTTCGACGATTCGTTGAGCGGCTCCGAGTCGCCTACCAACAAGCTGCAAGCGGTTACTTCCCACAGCATCAGCAAGGTTGCCACCGAAGAGGTGCCGATGCCCGAGTTGGAGCCCGTGACCATGAGTGAAGTGGGCACCAAGCTGGACTTGGCGCGCGCTTACATGGATATGGGCGATCCGGAAGGTGCGCGCAGCATTCTCGAGGAAGTGGTCAACGAGGGATCGGCCAGCCAGAAGCAAGAAGCACAGCGCTTGATCGAGGCATTGCCCGGCTAGGCATCTTAAGTGAGCGAGCTCGGCAGAGCTGCCGCCCACCGCGTTGCCGCCATCGTTGAGTACGATGGGACGGAATACGCTGGTTGGCAGTCGCAGGTGCATGCGGCGTCGATTCAAGACGCCGTGCAGGCAGCGCTATCCTTCGTTGCGGGACATCCAATAGTTGCCATTTGCGCGGGCCGCACCGACCGCGGCGTGCACGCCGTCGGCCAGGTCATCCATTTCGATACCGACGCTCTGCGCACGCCTCGAGCCTGGGTCCTGGGCACCAATACCAGGCTGCCGGCATCGATCTCGTTGCAATGGGCGGGGGAAGTCGATGCGGGCTTCCACGCCCGGCACCGCGCCAGCCGGCGCGTGTACCGCTACATCATCTTGAACCGCAGCGAACGCTCCGCGCTGCACCACACGCGGGTCGCCTGGATGCACCGACCGCTGGATGCCGAGCGCATGCACGCGGCCGCCCAAGCGCTGATCGGGGACCACGACTTCTCGGCGTTTCGTTCCATCGAGTGTCAGTCCAAGACCCCGATTCGACGGGTCGATAGCATCGAGGTGGAAAGAAGCGGCGATTATATTTGCCTGGACTTCACGGCAAACGCATACCTGCACCACATGGTACGCAATATCGTGGGTACCTTGGTCGAGGCGCAAGCGCAGAGCGATCCCAAGGGCAAGATGGCGGAGGTTCTGACGAGTCGCGATCGCCGCCTGGCCGGCTTCACGGCGCCGCCGTCGGGCCTGTATCTGTGGCGAGTGGTCTATCCACCGACCTTCGGCATTCCGAGCGCGCCCGGCGGGCTTTTGTTAAAATGACGCATGTCCTGGTTTGAGCGAATAGTTCCATCGCGGATAAAAACCGAGCGCCGCACGCGTTCGGTGCCCCAAGGCTTGTGGATCAAGTGTCCGGCTTGCGATACGGTGCTATACCGCGCGGAGATCGAACGCAATCTGCACGTCTGTCCGAAATGCAGCCACCACATGAGAATCAACGGGCGCGAGCGGCTCGCCAAGTTTCTCGATCCGGGCTCGAACGTCGAGCTTGCCGCCAAGGTCGAGCCGGAGGATCCGCTCAAGTTCAAGGATTCCAAGCGCTACAAGGACCGGCTGCTGCAGGCGCAGAAACAGACCAGTGAGCGCGACGCGTTGATCGTCATGGAGGGCAAGCTGGCCGGCCTCGAGTTGGTCGCGTGCGCCTTCGAATTTCGATTCCTCGGCGGCTCGATGGGTTCCGTGGTGGGCGAGAAATTCGTGCGCGCCGTGGAGCATTGCCTCGAACATCGCCTGCCGCTGGTGTGTTTTTCTGCCAGCGGCGGCGCGCGCATGCAGGAGGCTTTGTTTTCCTTGCTGCAGATGGCGAAGACCAGCGCGGCGTTGAAGCGCTTGTCGGAGGCGCGGTTGCCTTTCATCTCCGTGATGACCGACCCGACCACCGGCGGCGTGTCGGCCAGCCTTGCCATGCTCGGCGACATCAACATCGGTGAACCGAAGGCGCTGATCGGATTCGCAGGTCCCCGCGTCATTCAGCAAACGGTGCGCGAGACGCTGCCCGAGGGGTTTCAGCGCAGCGAGTTTCTGCTCGAGCACGGTGCCCTCGATATGATCGTCGACCGTCGCGAGTTGCGCGATCGCATCGGCGCCATGTTGCGCCTGTTGATGGGCAAAGAACCCGCCGCGGCCTGAACAGGCCCTAAGTTAGGTCCCCTCATGCGGAGTCTCGAGCAGTGGTTGGCCTACCAGATAAGGCTACACCCGCAGGCCATCGACATGAGCCTCGATCGGCTGCGCGAAGTGCTGCGGCGGCTGCAATGGCGTTCACCCAGCGTGCCGGTGATTACCGTCGCCGGCACCAACGGCAAGGGGTCCGTGGCGGCTTTCTGCACCAGCATCCTAAGTGCGGCCGGCTACCGCGTCGGTACTTTCACCTCGCCGCACCTGCGCGATTACCGCGAACGCATCCGCGTGCAAGACCGGTTGGTGAGTCGCGATGAATTGCTCGCCGCATTCGAGAAAATCGAAGCGGCACGCGGCCCTGTCGGCCT
>Ga0182024_10022474_pt1 | contig 11367 bp, 9 predicted proteins | sample P32metaG_FD_120480 | JGI IMG/M metagenome (GOLD analysis project Ga0182024, IMG submission 120480) | Permafrost microbial communities from Stordalen Mire, Sweden - P3-2 metaG (Illumina Assembly) | ecosystem: Environmental > Terrestrial > Soil > Wetlands > Permafrost | place: Sweden: Stordalen... | reverse complement strand
GGCCATTGGGAAACTCATTCGCCACGGCAAAGACGCACGCTGAGGCGTCTTTGAACCCTTCTCGTTCTCCAATTCGTTCTAGACTAGCGTAACCGCCCTCGATCAATAATATTGGGCGGAGGAAACACCAATTCGGGACTCGACCGCGCGCGGTGGCGAACCGTGTCAGGACGCCTGATAACGCAGCGGCGCTTTCGACCGAGGGAGGGACAAATGGCCGGTGATATCGCCGTCACGGACGATGGCGCGGTGCGCATCATCCGGATCAACCGCCCGGAGAAGAAAAATGCGCTGACACGGGCGATGTACATCGATATCACGCAAGCCCTGCACGAAGCCGATGAAAGCGACGCGATCCGCTGCCTCATGATCGCAGGTGCACCCACGGTATTCTGCGCCGGTAACGATATTACCGATTTTCTCAACGCGGCCGAGGGCGGTCTCGATCCGCGCGGGCACCAATTTCTCCACGCGCTGGCGCGCCGGCAGAAGCCGCTGGTTGCGGCCGTCAATGGCGCGGCCATCGGCATCGGCACGACCATGCTGCTGCACTGCGATTTCGTCGTCGCCGGCGCGGGCGCGACGTTATCGACCCCATTCCTGAAGCTCGGGCTCATTCCGGAAGCGGCATCGACGCTGCTCGCGCCGATGCGCATGGGCTACGCCCGCGCATTCTCGATGCTGGTCATGGGCCGCCCCCTCACCGCCGAAGAAGCCAAAGAAGCCGGCATCGTCAACACGGTGGTCGATGCCGCCGAGGTGGAAGACGTCGCGCTCAAAGCCGCGCGAGAGATCGCCGCCCTTCCGCCGCGGAGCGTTGCGGTGACGCGAGAGCTCATGCGCAGTAATCTCGACGATGTCATCAAGCAGATCGACGCTGAATCGACGCACTTCAAGGATCTGCTTAATTCCGACGAGGCACGCGCCGCGTTCAAGGCGTTCCTCGCTCGCAGAAAATGAGGCAGACGATGTCGCTTGCTGGCAAGACTCTGTTCATCACCGGCGCTTCGCGCGGCATCGGGCTGGCGATCGGCCTTCGCGCCGCCCGCGACGGCGCCAATGTGGCGATCGCCGCAAAAACCGCCGAACCGCATCCGAAACTCTCCGGCACCATCTACACCGCCGCGGAAGAAATCGAGCGCGCCGGCGGCAAGGCTCTGCCGCTCGTTGTCGATGTCCGCGACGAAGCGACGGTGAAGGACGCCATCGACAAAACTGCAGCGCGGTTCGGCGGCGTCGACATCGTCGTCAACAATGCGAGCGCGATCCAGCTCTCGCCGGTGGACGCCACCGACATGAAGCGCTTCGATCTCATGCACCAGATCAACACGCGGGGCACATTTGTCGTCTCCAAATGGGCGATCCCCCATCTGGCAAAGGCCGCGAACCCGCATATCCTCATGATCTCGCCGCCGCTCGACATGAAGGAGAAATGGTTCGCTCCGCACACCGGCTATACCATGGCCAAGTTCGGCATGAGCATTGTCGTGCTCGGGCTTGCCGGCGAGCTACGCGCCAAGGGAATCGCGGTCAACGCGCTGTGGCCCCGCACGGTCATTGCCACGGCCGCGGTGCAGAACCTTCTCGGCGGCGACGCCTTGATGCGCCAATCGCGCAAGCCGGAGATCATGGCCGATGCGGCCTACGCCGTGTTCGAGCGTCCATCGCGCGAATTTACCGGACGCTTTCTGATCGACGATAATTTCTTGGCCGAGAGCGGTGTCACCGACTTCGACCAATATCGCGTTGATCCGACGCAAAAGCTGGCGCAGGACTTCTTTGTACCGGCCGAGATGGCGCCGCCGAACGGCGTCAGCCTCGAGGCCTTAGTCCGCTGAGCTTATCGCGCGCCTGAACGCGCCTACGCGAGCCAGCGCTTGCGCCGTTTGTAGTGTTTGCCGTCGCGGAACGACTTGCGCTTGCCTTCGGCAACGCCGAGGTAAAATTCCTTGACGTCCTCGTTTTCCGCCAGCGTGGCGGCTGCGCCATCGAGTACGACGCGCCCGTTCTCGAGAATGTAACCGTGGCCGGAATACTTGAGCGCCAAATTGGCGTTCTGCTCCGCCAGCAGGAACGAAACGCCTTCGCTTTCATTGAGGTTCTTCATGATCGTGAAGATCTCCTCCACGATCTGCGGCGCCAACCCCATTGAGGGCTCGTCGAGCAAAATCATCTTCGGGTGCGACATCAGCGCGCGGCCGATTGCACACATTTGCTGCTCGCCACCCGACGTGTATCCGGCCAGCGATTGTCGCCGTTCGCGAAGCCGGGGAAAATAGGCGTAGACCTTGTCGAGATCGGCGCGGATGGCGGCCGCTCCGTCGCGGCGCGTGAAAGCGCCGGTGAGCAAATTTTCCTCGATGGTCAGATGGCCGAAGCAGTAGCGGCCCTGCATGACCTGGATGCAGCCGCGCCGCACGACCTCGTTAGGAGACAGCGACTGCACCTCAGCGCCGTCGAACACGATCGCCCCCTTGGTGACTTCGCCGCGTTCCGAATGGAGCAAATTGGAGATCGCTTTGAGCGTGGTGGTCTTGCCTGCGCCGTTTGCGCCAAGGAGCGCTACGATTCCGCCGTTCGACACTGTCAGCGAAACGCCCTTGAGCACGAGAATGACGCGGTCGTAGACCACCTCGATGTTGTTGAGCGAGAGAATTGTTGCGGAAGCTGCCGCTGCTGCCGGCGCGGGTATTGTCTGCGAGGCGACAGCCATGGTTCTTCCCTCAATGAGCCCGCTAGGACCTCAGCTTTTTGGCGGTGCAGCCAGAAGCTGCTGCACCGCGCCTTGCGAAAAGCGGCTTACGACGATTTGTCGCAGGCCTCAGTACGCTTGGGCCAACCGGTATTGGCCTTTACGTAATCTTCTGCCGCGCTTTGAATGAGCGGCAGGACTTTGTCCTTGATCGGCTGAATTGAAGGGATCGTAATCCCCCATTTTGTTCCATCCCACTCGGCAAGCGAGATACCGCTGTGGCCGTTGTGATCGGAGCAGCTCAGCTTAATCGACGAAGCGAAGCCTTCGAGCCCGATCTCTTTCAATCGCGCAGGACTGATGTCGAGCGATTCGAAGCCGCGGCGAACGTCTTCGCCGTTGACCACCTTCTTGTTGGTCAAACGCTGGGCCGTACGGATCGCCTCTGCCATGATGACAGAGTTGAAAACAGCGCGGTTATAGAAGTTCTCGCCGACCCTGTCCTTCGAGGTGACCTGGCTCTTCCCCTTGTCGACAACGTATTTGAGAATATCCTGGATCGCCGGGAAATTTGTGCCGACCGCGTTGAGGTCGAGCGACGTATAGCCCTTGGCGTCCATTCCCGCCGGACGTGCGTCGTCTTCGTTGCCGGCCCACCAATTGCCAACGAAACGATTCATGGGATAGCCAATTTTGGCCGCTTCCTTGACCGCCGTCGGATTCATGGCGCCGAAGCCCTGCATGTAAATCCAGTCGGGCCGGTCGCGGCGAATGTTGAGCCAGAGCGACGTCTGGTTCTGCATTTCCGCGACGGGAACGGGATAAAGCTTGAGCTCGAAGCCGTAGTCGTTCGCAAGCGCCTGCAGCAGGGGAATTGGCTCCTTGCCGAAAGGCGCGTCGAGATGCACGAGCCCGATCTTCTTGCCCTTGAGCTTGTCGAAGCCGCCCTCGACATCGGCGACGTGCCGGATAAACGCGGAAGCGCCGTCCCAGTAGGTCGCCGGCGGATTGAATATCCACGGGAAGTTGTTGCCGTCCGCCGAAGCGGAGAGACCGTAAGCCATCGACAGGATCGGAATCTTGTCGACCGCAGCCTTCGGGATAAGCTGTAGCGTTATTCCCGTCGAATACGGGTTGATGATCACGGGATTGCGACCCTTCACCGTCTCATAGCATTCGACACCCTTCTTGGTGTCATAGCCGGTCTCACACTCCTCGACGATCAGTTTGACGCCGCCAATGCCGCCATCGCGCTCGTTCAGCATGTTGAGATAGTCGGCCATGCCATTGGCAATGGGAATGCCGGAGCCGGCAAACGGACCCGTGCGATAGGTGAAAAGAGGGATGTAGATTCCGTCTTCCGCTTGCGCCACCGTGACCGATGCGGCCATCACGACCGCCAAACCGAGAGCAAGATGCTTCAGATGCATGACTGTTTTCTCCCTTGTTTGCGCCAACCGCCGGCCGGCGCGTCTGTATGGGCCCCCGATCTCATCAGTGGAACGAGGCATCCCGGCCAACGCCCGGTCGGCAGCGGGAATTGCGGTGGAGTGTGCACCATCAATACGGAAAGGGCCACACCCTCAACTTCTGCTTACCGATCTGCCACAGCCGGGCAAGCCCGTTAGGCTCAAGCACCAGAAACACAATGATCAATGCGCCGACAATCACGAACGTCAGTTGCTCGGCGGCGGCTGGACGGATCGGCAGGCCGAAGGCTGCGGGGATCGCCCGAAGTGCGATTGGCAGGATGAAGATCAGGGCGGCGCCGAAGAACGACCCGATCAGAGTTCCCAGGCCGCCGATAATCACCATGAACAGCACAAGAAAGCTCTGGTCGATGGCAAAAACGTTTGCCTCGGCGCCGCCGTACCACAGGAACACCATCATGGCCCCGGCCACGCCGCAGTAGAACGAGGACACGGCGAACGCGAGCAGCTTGGCGCGCAAGAGCCTGATCCCGATCAGTTCGGCGGCAAGGTCCATGTCGCGGACCGACATCCACATCCGGCCGATGCGGCCATGGACGAGGTTTGACGCGACCCACGTCATGACGACCACGATGCTCAAGACGATCAGATAACGGGTCGCGGCCGTTGCGGTCGGGCCGGTGACCGCAATTCCGAACAGCGTGCGCAGAGGTACTTCGATCGCTCCCGAGACGCTGTTGTTGTAAAGCCACGGGATGCGGATGAAGCACCATTCCAGAAAGAATTGCGCGGCGAGCGTCGCCACCGCGAGATAGAAGCCCTTGATGCGCAGCGACGGCAGCCCAAACAGTACGCCAACGGCGGCGGAAAAGAATCCCGAGGCGATAATCCAGATGATGATATCGACATGCGGGAAAATGGTCGTCAGCTTCAGACAAGCATAAGCGCCGACACCCATGAACGCGCCGGTGCCAAGTGAAAGCAGCCCGGTGTAACCGGTCAGGAGATTGAGCCCGATCGCGGCGAGAGCAAAAATGAGAAAGGGGATCATGACCGCGTTGAGCATGAAGTCATTGCCGGCGAGCGGAAAGACCACGAAGGCCACTAGCAGAATGATCGCGATGCCGATCCGATCCTGCAGAATCGGGAACACCGCCATATCGGCGGCATAGCTCGACTTATATTGACCAGCCTCGCGGTACAGCATCGTCAAATCCGCTCGATGATCTTTTCCCCGAACAGGCCCTGCGGCCGAAACACCAGAAATCCCAGCGCAATCACGTAGGCAAGCCAACTCTCGATGCCGCCGCCAAGGAGCGGTCCCCAATAAAACTCACCGAGCTTCTCGCCGATCCCGATGATCAACCCGCCGACAATCGCGCCGGGGATGGACGTGAGCCCGCCGAGGATAAGCACCGGCAGCGCTTTGAGAGCGATAATCTGCAGCGAGAAGGAAACCTCAGAGCGCGCCCCCCACATGATGCCGGTGGCCAACGCCACCACGCCGGCGGCGAACCAGACGATCACCCAAATCTGCTCGAGCGAAATGCCGACCGACAAGGCCGCCTGATGGCTGTCGGCGACCGCGCGCAACGCCCGCCCGATTCGGGTGCGCTGAAAGAACACCGCCAGCACCGCGACCATGATGGAGGCAATAATAACGGCGGCAACGTCGATCTTTTGCAGCGATACGAATCCGCCGAGCCCTTTAAACTCGATCGCGCCTTTCGGCAGATAGAGCTCGGACGTAATCATCACCTTGGGATTGCCGCCGAACACGAGCTGGCCAAGCCCGATGAGGAAATAGGTGAGGCCGAAGGTGGCCATGAACAGAATAATGTCCGATTGATTGACGAGCGGCCTCAGCATCAGGCGCTCGACCCCAAACGCCAGTGCAAACATCACGACGACGGTAAGCCCCAACGCAACAAAGGCCGGCACGCCGTGCTCGTGCAAACCCACCAGCGTGAGGGCTGCGAACACCACCATGATGCCTTGCGCGAAATTAAACACGCCCGACGCCTTGAAGATCAGTACGAACCCGAGCGCGATCAGGGAATAGAGCACGCCGGCGACGAGACCGTCCCACAGCGTCTGGACCAGAAGATCCGGCGACGTGCCCATCTGCACAAATGGATCGACGAATACCTTGTAGAGGATATCCATGACCGCCCTACCCTGAGCGCCCCGCCGCAACGCTGCGGCGGCGGCGGCGGCGGCGGCGTAGAGTTGATGCATGGCGGAGCCTCATACACTCGTTCCGTGCGGCTCGCCGAGATAAGCGCGGATCACGTTCTTGTCGCGCTTGACTTCATCGGGCGTGGCGTCGGCGATCTTGCGGCCGTAATCGAGCACGACCACACGATCGGAAAGGTCCATGACGACGCCCATGTCGTGCTCGATCAACGCGATCGTCGTGCCGTATTGCTGATTCACGTCGATGATGAACCGCGACATGTCCTCTTTCTCTTCGAGGTTCATGCCGGCCATCGGCTCATCGAGGAGGAGGAGATCAGGCTCCATAGCCAGCGCGCGGCCGAGCTCCACCCGTTTCTGCAAGCCGTAAGGCAGACGGCCGACCGGAATTTTGCGGATCGCCGCAATCTCGAGAAAGTCGATGATCTCCTCGACGCGGCGCCGATGTTCGACCTCCTCCTTGAGCGCGGGACCATGACGGATAAGCTGCCAAAAAAATCCCCGGCGCATCTTGAGCGCGCGGCCGGCCAGGATGTTGTCCAGCGTCGTCATGCCGCGAAACAGCGCCAGGTTTTGGAATGTGCGGGCGATGCCGCCCTCCGCCGCGGCATGTGGCCGCATGCTGGTCCGCACCTGGCCCTTGAACGTGATGCGACCGGATTGCGGCTGGTAAAAGCCGTTGACGACGTTGAGCATGGACGTCTTGCCGGCGCCGTTGGGCCCGATGATGGCGCGGATTTCGCCCTTGCGGATGTCGAACGACACCCCCGTCAGCGCGCTCACGCCGCCGAACGAGAGTGAAACATTCTCCACCGCGAGCAATATCTCGCCGAGCGCTGCCTCACGCGAGGACGGCGCCCTCATGCCGCGCGCTCAATCTTCGCCGCGCGGGCCGGATAAGGCTTCATGTCTCGGATGACCACGCGCGCTGCGATCACGCCCTTGTGGCCGTCCTCGAAGGTGACCTCTGTTGCAATCTGCGCCTCCGTCGAGCCGTTGTAGAACGCCTCGACCAGGGGGGCGTATCGATCGATGATATGGCCGCGGCGGAGCTTTTGCGTGCGCGTCAGTTCGCCGTCGTCGGGATCGAGTTCCTTATGCAGAATGAGGAAGCGCCGGATTTGCGCCCCTGCCATCACTTCTTCTTCCGCAAGCGAACGATTCACTTCGTCGATGTGCCGCGCGATCATGTCGTAAACACGCGGATTGGCGGCGAGCTCCTGATAAGAGGCATAGACGACGTTGTTGCGCTCGGCCCAGCTGCCGACCGCCGTCAGATCGATGTTGATCATGGCGCAGACGAAATCGCGGCCGGCGCCAAGCGCCACGGCTTCGCGGATGTTGGGGTAGAACTTGAGCTTGTTCTCGATGTATTTCGGAGCAAACACCGTGCCGTCGTTCAGGTGGCCGACGTCCTTCGCGCGATCGATGATCCTCAATTGGCCGCTCTTGGGGTCGAAGAATCCTGCATCGCCGGTATGCACCCAGCCGTCGGGCGTGAGCACCTCGGCGGTTTTTTCGGGGTCCTTGTAATATCCGGCAAACACGCCTGGGGAGCGAAACATCACCTCGCCGCTGTCCGAGATCTTGATCTCCACGTCGGGCGAGGCGTTGCCTACGGCGTCGGCGCGGATATCGCCGTCCGGCTGCGCCGTGATGTAGACCGAGGCCTCAGTCTGCCCATAGAGCTGCTTTAAGTTGAGCCCGATACCGCGCCAGAAGCGAAAGATTTCGGGGCCGATCGCCTCACCCGCCGTATAGGCGACGCGGATACGCGACAGCCCGAACTGGTTCATGAGCGGCCCATAGACGAACAGATTTCCGATGCCGTAGAGCAAACGGACAGTCAGCGGCACCTTATCGCCATCAAGAATTTTCTCGCCCCAGCGTCCCGCAAAGGCGATGAAGAAATCAAACACCTTGCGCTTGAATGCGCTGGCGTCCGCCATCCGCACCGTGGTCAGCGTCAGCACGTTCTCGTAGACGCGGGGCGGGGCAAACGCGTACGTCGTGCCGATCTCGCGCCGATCCTGGACTACGGTTTCCGCAGTCTCCGGGCAATTCACGCAATAGCCGGCGGCGTAGGCCTGAACATAAGAAAAAATGTAATCGCCGACCCATGCCAGCGGCAGGTAAGCGATCACCTCTTCGTTTTGATCGAGACGGTCGAAGGCATTCGCGTTACGCGCCGAAATGATCGTGTTTTCATACGTCAGCATCACGCCTTTGGAGCGGCCGGTCGTTCCCGACGTGTAGAGGATGACGCTGAGATCGCTGCCCTTGCCCGCCGCAACGCAGGCTTCCCACTGCCGCAGGCACTCGGGATCGCTCACGAGCTTTTTGCGGCCGATGCTTTGCACGTCCTCGAAAGCGATCAACCGGCTGTGGTCGTAGTCCTTCAATCCGCGCCGCTCGTCATAGACGACTTGGGCGAGATGCGGCAGCCGATCCGCCACCGCGATGATCTTGTCGACCTGCTCCTGGTCCTCGACCACGGCCAGCGTCACTTCGGCATGCGCCAACACGAAGGCCATCTCGTCGGCCACGGCGTCGGCGTAGACCGGCACCGGCACGGCGCCAAGCGCCTGGCCCGCGCACATCGCCCAATAAAGCCGCGGGCGGTTGCTGCCGACGATGGTGAACTTGTCGCCACGCTTGAGGCCGATTTCGGCGAGGCCGATCGAGAAGGCGCGAACCTCCTCAAGCATCTGCGCCCACGTCCACGCCTGCCAGATGCCGAGATCCTTGTGGCGCATGGCGGGACGGTCGCCAAGCGCCGCGGCATTGTGAATCAGAAGCTTGGGCAGCGTATCTAAGCCAGGATCAGTTGACAGCACCGATTCCCTCCGCCCGCCGTTGCAGGATCGCGGCTTGCACAGCAGCGCACCGCTCGAAGTCGGGCGGCACGCAACGCTCGTGTCCAAAGACGCCGCCGAGCCAAGGGGCCCGGCATCCTGCCGCGGCGCCGAAGCCGCAAATCCCCCCACGTCATGGCCATTGGCGTTGTGGTTATTTCGCCTAATGTACACGGGAATTCTCGCATTGCTGGACGAAAACGACAATGCTATTTCACGCCTGAAGCTTAGGCAATTTGACGCGACAATCGTCGGGGTCCTTAAACCCCACACCTCGACCGGCGGCCAAGCTAGGCGACAACCGTATGCTCGATCCGTCCCCAGTTGGTTCACCGCAGTTTTCCCTCGGTGAAGACCAAATCGCGGTTCGCGACATGGCCCGCGCCTTTGCCGCGGAGGTATTCGCACCGCACGCGGTCGCCTGGGACGAAAGCAAGCATTTCCCCGTCGCCGAAATGCGTAGGGCCGCCGAGCTCGGCATGGGCGGAGTCTATATCTCTTCGGATGTGGGGGGATCGGCGCTGTCCCGGTTGGACGCGGCACTGATCTTCGAGGCGCTGGCCACCGGCTGTCCGACCGTCGCGGCCTATATGTCGATCCACAACATGTCGGCATGGATGATCGATGCCTATGGATCGGATGACCAGCGCAAGAAATGGCTGCCGAAACTGTGCACCATGGAGCTTTTGGCCAGTTATTGTCTGACCGAGCCAGGCTCTGGTTCCGATGCGGCGGCGCTCGCGACGCGCGCCGTGCGCGATGGCGACCACTATGTGCTCAACGGCCAAAAGCAATTCATCTCGGGAGCCGGCGCCGGCGACCTCTTCGTGGTGATGGTGCGCACCGGCGGCGCCGGGCCCGCAGGAATTTCCACGATCGTCGTTCCGGGCGACACCGCCGGCATTTCACTCGGCGCGAACGAACGCAAAATGGGCTGGAACGCCCAACCGACGCGCGCCGTGGTCTTTCAGGACGCACGCGTTCCCATCGAAAACCGGCTGGGCGACGAAGGCATCGGCTTCAAGATCGCCATGGCCGGGCTTGACGGCGGCCGCATCAACATCGCGGCTTGTTCGCTCGGCGGTGCGCAGATCGCACTGGAAAAGTCGCTGGCTTACATGAAAGAGCGCAAGGCCTTCGGCAAGCGCCTCGACGAATTCCAGGCGCTGCAATTTCGTCTGGCCGATATGGCGACCGGGCTCGAAGCGTCGCGCACGTTTCTATGGCGAGCCGCGGCGGCGCTCGACCGCAAGGACGCGAACGCTACGCAGCTGTGCGCCATGGCCAAGCGCTTCATCACGGATACCTGCTTCGACGTCGCCAATCAGGCGCTGCAACTGCACGGCGGTTACGGCTATTTGTCGGAATTCGGGATCGAGAAGATCGTACGCGATTTGCGCGTGCACCAAATTCTCGAAGGAACGAATGAGATCATGCGCCTCATCGTCGCGCGAAGTCTTGTCGGACGATGAGCGGAATGATCGTTCAGGACGGTGACGTTATCGTTCGCGAAGAGCGGGCGCTGCGGCGGATCACTTTGAACCGGCCGAAGGCGCTGAATGCGCTCACGCTCGACATGGCCGTCAGGACGGCGAGCTTACTACGCTCCTGGGCAACGGATCCCAAGGTCGGCGTGGTCCTCTTGGATGGCGCGGGTGAGCGCGCGCTGTGTGCCGGCGGCGACATCCGTGCGCTCTACGATGCGGCCAAGTCCGGCGATCCGCTGCCAGCGAAATTCTGGTCGACCGAATACCATCTGAATGTATTGATCGCGCGATATCCGAAGCCTTTGATCGCCGTCATGGACGGCATGGTGATGGGCGGCGGCGTTGGCCTGTCGACTCATGCCGCGCACCGCGTCGTAACCGAGCGCTCGGCGGTGGCAATGCCGGAGGTCGGCATCGGATTTTTTCCCGATGTCGGCGCGTCCTTCCTGTTGGCCCGATCGCCCGGATATGCCGGAACCTACGTGGCGTTGACGGGAGATCGCATCGGTGCGGCGGACGCCATCTATTGCGGACTCGCCGACGTTAACATCGCGGCCGCCAGGCTTCCCGAACTTCCGGCAGCGCTGGCCGATTGCCGCACGGCCCGCGATGTGCGCGCCCGGCTCGACGACATGTCCGTTCCACCGTCACCCGGCAAGTTGCCCGCGGCGCGGGAATGGATCGACGGCTGCTACGGCGCCGACGAT
>Ga0182024_10022473_pt1 | contig 11367 bp, 7 predicted proteins | sample P32metaG_FD_120480 | JGI IMG/M metagenome (GOLD analysis project Ga0182024, IMG submission 120480) | Permafrost microbial communities from Stordalen Mire, Sweden - P3-2 metaG (Illumina Assembly) | ecosystem: Environmental > Terrestrial > Soil > Wetlands > Permafrost | place: Sweden: Stordalen... | reverse complement strand
TCGCCTCGCGGCTACGCCTTGCGTTTCGCTACGGTTGCCATCATCGGCTCCGATTGGCTCCTTTCATCCAATTAGATTCTGCCCATGCTGGGCACACTCCGCGCCGGACCCCCTGGTCCGGCTTCCTCCTCGGGATCACCTTCGCCTCGTGGGGAACCGCCCAAACTGACAGTCAGGCGCTTCCCCCGCCCGGCTTCCATCATCTGCATCTCAACTCCACCGATCCAGACGCGGCCATCGATTTCTACACCAAGCAGTTTCCGTCGACCTCGAAATCGACCTGGGGCGGCATGGCCGCGCTCAAAACCGGCAAGGTCTATGTACTCTTCAACAAGGTCAGCACGCCCGCGCCAAACGAGCCGCAAACCGCCATCTGGCACTTCGGCTGGCATGTCGTGGATGTGCGCGAAACCAACGCGCGTTATTTGCGCGACCATGTCCCGCTGCTTCCTCTTTACACCGGCGACGGCGACAACTTCGTGTACATCAGCAGCGATACCTGGCCCGGCGCGGGTGGAACACTCGGACGCACCAAGGCTCAAATTGCCGAAGCCAAAGCCAATGGAGTCAAGCCCGCCGGCGGGGCGGGATTTGCATATCTCCTGGCGCCCGACGGCGCGGCGGTTGAGTATCAGGGCAATATGCCCGTCGAGCGCTTCAACCACGTGCACATGTACCAGGAAGATCCCTTCTGCGCGCAGATCTGGTATCAAAAGCACCTGAATGCGGCTAAACCTGCACCAGGCCGCGGTCCGCAGCATACCGAAGCCGACTGCAAGGTAGAGCGCACTCCCGACAAAAGCTGGCCCGCTCTCGACAAAGATGGAATGTACCGGCTTCCAGGAGCAGGCGTGCTCTTCGACGACGTATCGCTGAATTGGTACATCCGCCAGGGCGATAGCCCATTAGTGAGCACGCGCGGCCATATGGCCGATCATTTCGCGCTCAGCGTCGCGAATCTGGATGCTTGGACCAATAAGCTGCGCGGCGAAGGGGTCAAATTCCTGCGCACCACCTACAAGCTCGGCGATACGCGCGCCATCATGATCGAGGGTCCGAGCAAAGAGGCCATCGAGTTGGTCGAAGTGAAGTAGTAGGACAGGTCTCCGACCTGTCAGCTAAGTAGTGGGACAGGTAGTGGGACAGGTAGTGGGACAGGTCCCCGACCTGTCAAGCCAGCCTAGCCAATCCCTCCACCGTCCGACGCACCACCGTCTTCGTCAACGGCAATTTATACGCGTTCTTACGCAGCGGCTTCGCCCCGGCAATCGCGACTTCACCGGCCTTCGCCGCCAACTCCGCCGTGATACGCTGCCCGATGAGCACCTGTTCGGCCTCCGGCACTCGCCACGGAATCGGCGCGACGCCTCCGAGAACAACTCGAGCCGACCGGCAGGTTTCGCCGTCCATTTCCAGTACCACCGCCGCGCTCACCACCGCGTGCGTCCAAGCCTCGCGATCCATCACCTTGTGATAGGTGCTGCGCGTTCCCGGCCTCGACGCAGGCAACAGGATCGATGCGAGCACTTCATCATCGGCCAGCACGTTCTCCTTCGCGGCATCCTGCTGCGGCAGCGTGAAGAAATCGGCCGCCGCTACCGTGCGCTCCCCAGACGGCCCGACGATCCGAAACTTCGCGTCCAGAGCCACCAGAGCGGGCGCCGTATCCGATGGATGCACGATGAAGCTCGGCCCACCGCCGAAAATCGCGTGAAACTGATTCTCGCCGTTGATCGAATAGCAGGTATTGCCGCCGGCCTTATAGCATTTGAATCCGTTGCGATAATACCAGCACCACGGGCGCTGGCAGACATTCCCGGCCAGCGTGCCGGCGTTCCGGATTTGCGGAGTCGCGACGCTCTCGGCCGCTTCCGCCAGCACCGCGTACTGGCGCCGGATCACCGGGTGCTGGCTCAGCGCGTCGAGTGTAATCAGGCCGCCGATATTCACGCCGCCACTGGCCTGCGCCACCTGGTCCAAGCCTTTGATCGCCTTGAGATGGATGAGTACATCTGGAGCAATGATGCGCTCTTTCACCATCCCCAGCAGATCGCTTCCCCCGCCGGCGATAGCAATACTCCGGCCACCCGCCTGGGCTTCCTTAATCATGGTCAGCGCCTGTGGAAGATCCCGCGGATTCGCATTCGCAAACGTCTTCATGAGAGTACCCCCACGATTTTGTCCCGTGTAATCGGCAAGTCTTTCATCCTCTTCCCGATCGCATTGAAGATGGCGTTGCCCACGGCCGCCACAGCCGGAATCTTACTGGCCTCACCCATACTCTTGGCGCCGAAAGGCCCGTACCCATCGTCACTTTCGATGAACATCACTTCGATGTTAGGCGCATCCCGATGCGTGAGAACGCGATGCCCGTAATACCCCGCCGTCAACGCCTGGCCGTGCTGCGGATCGTACAGCAGCTCCTCGTGCAACACCATGCCGATGCCCATGGTCGCGGCGCCTTTGATCTGGGCGGCCGCCGTCAGCGGGTTCATGATGCGCCCGGACTCGTGCACCGCCAGATACCGGACCACTCGCACGCGCCCCACCTCGGCATCCACTTCCACTTCCACGAAGTGCGCGCCAAACGCGCTGCGGACCTTCCCGCCCTCCACCGTGGGATTGGGACCGGCGGAGCCCACCAGCATGTCCTCACCCTTGGGCAGCCCCTTCTCGGCGATTTTGCGTTTCAACTCGCGCGCCGCTTCGACCACCGCCGTTCCCGTCATGATCGTCGTGCGGCTTCCCGATTCGCCCACCGAATATGGACAGCGGTCGGTATCGCCCCACACCACCTCCACTTTCGACAGCGGCACGTCCAGCGCTTCGGCCGCAATCAATCCCATCGTGGTTTTCGCGCCCGCGCCGACATCCGTGACGCCCACATGCACCTTATAATTGCCCTTCGAATTAACGTCGATCACCGCGTTGCTGTGGCCCAATCCGGATCGGAACGCCAGGAACGCGAAGCCCACTCCGCGCTTAACCGGCCCGGGATCGGACCCTGGCTGCGGACGCCAGCGCTTTTTCCAGTCAAACGCCGCCATCCCGCGATGGATGCATTCGTCGAGTGAATAATTCGTGTAGTCGTTCTGATCGCCGGCCTTGCGCGTCATGTTCTTCAGCACGAACTCCACCGGGTCCATCTTCATCTTGTAGGCGACATCGTCCATCATCGATTGAATGCCGAAATGTCCTTGCGGAAATTCGGGACCGCGGAAATTTCCCGAAACAGTCTTATTCGTATACACCGGATGGACGGCGGTCTCAACATTGGGGCATTGATAGATCTCGATGCCGCCAATCGCGCCCGAATTCTTGCGATAAGGGCCCATGCCGCTATAGCCGCGCAGTTGGATCGCTTTCAACGTGCCGTCGTTGCTCACGCCCACCTTGTAATACTGAATGGTCGGCCAGCGGCCATGCATCCCGATGTAATCTTCTTTGCGCGAAAGCTCCAGCTTCACCGGCGCGCCGGTCTGCTTGGCCAGCGTCGCCGCAATCAGATCGGCATCCTGATTCTGGTTCTTGTTGCCGAAATTGCCGCCCATGTACTGGCAAACCACGCGCACATTCTCATCCGGGATTCCTAAATCACGCGCCATATCGTGCCGGCAGTTTGCGATGCCTCCCGTCGGCGTGTGCACCGTCAGCTTGTCGCCCTCCCAGTGCGCTACCGACGTGCGCGGCTCCATCTGCGAGTTGTGCACGAACGCCGTGGTGTAACGATCCTCGAAAACATGATCCGCCGCCGCGAAACCATCTTGGATATTGCCGCGCTTCACGCCAATCGGCTTGGCTTCGTTTTGCGCATTTAGCGATAGATTCCCTTCCGGCCAGATCTGGACCGCGTTGGGCTTGAGCGCTTCCTCGGGATCCAGCACAAACGGCAGCACCTCGTAATCCACTTCGATGTGCCGCAGCGCTTCTTCGGCCAGGTGCCGGTCGACAGCCGCTACCGCCGCTACCGGCTCGCCTATAAATCGCACTGGATTATTAAAGGCATACCTGCGCTGCTGGGTGATCTTCTTGATCGGGTCGTTGTATTGCACGCCGCCCGCGACACTGCCCGCGCCCCAGACTACTTGGCAGTTCTCGTGCGTCAGGATAGCCTTGACCCCCGGCATCCCGGCCGCCTTCGAAACATCGATGCTGCGAATTCGCGCATGAGGATGCGGACTGCGCAGCACCCGCGCGTACAACATCCCCGGCATATGGACATCGTTGGTGTAAGTGGCTTTGCCGCTGACGCGCTCCAAAGCGTCGATACGCGGCGTCGAATGGCCCACCGTTTTCAGCCGTACCATCTTCTCGCCCGCCATATTTTCAGAAACATGCGCCATGGCTGGCGTCGCTGCGGTAGCGGCCACCGTCGCCTCGACGTAGCGGTTGTAATTCGAGCAGCGGCAAAGATTGCCGGTCAAAGCCGCCTGCACCTGATCGGCCGTCGGGTGCGGATTTCGAGACAACAGCGCCTTGGCGCTCATCAATTGCCCGGAAGTACAGAAGCCGCACTGCGGGGCATCATGTTCCATGAAGGACTTTTGAAGCGGATCGAGCTTCTCGCCTTGCGAGAGCCCCTCGACGGTCTGAATCGACCGCCCATCCATCCACACCGCGAGCTGGCTGCACGAATAGACCGGTTTCCCATCCATCAGCACCGTACACGCCCCGCATTCCCCACGATCGCAGCCGATTTTGGTTCCGGTCAGCATCAGGTGATCGCGCAACAGCTCCGCCAGCGTCCATCGATCCTCGGCTTCCACCCGCTGCTCCTTGCCGTTGACCGTCAGCCGGATGGCCGTGCGCGGCACCGCCGCATTGGCTTCGTTTTGCGCATTTGCCAGTGGCGCTGCCTCAGCCGCCACAACCAGCGCTACACTCGCACCTTCCAAAAAGCCTCGTCGGGAGATCTCGTTCTTGTCTAAAGTGGACATTTTCTGGCCCTTCTAACTGTCGGCCATTGTACTGCAATGCTCCAGCAATGACAAAGGCAAGAGTTTAATGGATGGCGCCTCAGGCCCCGATGAATTACAGGTGCAGGGCCACCGCTTCGTGAAGAGCGTGCCTAAGCTCGACCGAAGAAGTTTGTCGTTTTATCAGATAGCTGGCGGCTCCCTGTCCCAAAGTAAGGTGACGCGACAGAGTGCTTTCATCGGACGTGAGAATGACGACGGGAATCTTCATACCAACTACCCTCTGAATAGGGGGATGGCTCGTGCGGCCGCCCGAATCCAGCATCCCGAAGTCGAGTATAACCACATCAATCCCTGGCTGGGCGAGCCGGCTCATGGCTGTCCGAAGATCGTCTGTCCATTCAACGCGAAACGGGCTGTGCTTACCCTCGCTCACCTTGCTGCGGGTCAATTCCGCGGATTCCGGATCGTCTTCCACCAGAAGCACCCCGATGTCGGAATGCGCAATTTTGTTGTCGATAAGCTCCATGCAAGTTGATGCCATGGAGGTTCACATCGGCCAGCGGACGGAAATTCTTAGCGAAACTGATTCGGCTCGCCTCCAAGGGTAATGGGGGCTACATTGACACCATGTAAACACAGGCCTACACTTATAAAGGGGAGATTGTCTACATGGACAACGTCGACCATACAATCAAAGGCATTGCCATCGGTATTCTACTCGCAGGTTTAGCGATCGCCGGTGAACCCGCCAGCACCGTCGCGGGCACGTCCAACAAGCCAGTCACCTTCGCCAAGGACATCGCGCCGATCTTCCAGGAAAAGTGCCAGGACTGCCATCGTAAAGATTCGATGGCGCCCATGTCGCTGGTAAGTTACGAAGAGACTCGCCCCTGGGCCCGTTCCATCAAGGAACGCGTGGTGACGCATCAGATGCCGCCCTGGCACCTCGATAAAACCGTCGGAATCCAGCATTTCCAGAACGACCGCTCCCTGACCGACGAACAGGTCGACCTGATCGCCCGCTGGGTGGATGCTGGCGCGCCGCAAGGCGATGCCAAGGACATGCCGCCTCCCAAGCAGTGGCCCGACGAAACCACTTGGCAGCTCGAGAAAAAGTATGGCCGCCCGCCGGACATGATTATCAAGTCAGATGCGTACACCATGCCGGCCGTCAGCCAGGATCAATGGTTTAAGCCCACTACCGACCTGCATGTCACCGAGCCGAGCTGGGTGCAGGCGGTAGAAATGCACCCGTCCACTCCCGCCGGACGCCGGATCGTCCATCATGCCATCGCGCACTTAATGCAAAACGAACCCAAGACGGCCAACGCGGTTGACGACGGCAACGACGCATCGGTCGCCGCCGCGCAGGGCGGAATCCTGATGGAATGGGCCGTCGGAAAGACCTACGACGTCTATCGTCCGGACACCGGTAAGTTGTTGATGCCGGGCGCGAAAGTTTGGTGGGACATCCATTACCACGCCGTCGGCGAAACGATTCGCGACCACGTCGAACTGGCCGTTTGGCTCTATCCCAAAGACCAAAAGCCGAAATATCGCACTTATTTGACGCTTTTTGGCGCAACTTCCACCGCCGGCGGCAGCCCCCTCGACATTCCGCCGAATTCGATCAAGGAAACCCAGGGCTTCCACGTCCTGAAGGCGCCGGCTATTCTAGAGAACTTCCAGCCGCATATGCACCTGCGCGGCAAGGCCATGGCCCTCGAAGCCATTCTGCCCGATGGTACCACCCAAATGATCAGCTACGTCGATCATTTCAACTTCAACTGGATGAACAACTACATCTATACCGATGATGCAGCGCCGGTGCTCCCTAAGGGCACTATCATCCATGTGACCGCGTGGCACGACAACACCGCTGCCAATCGCAACAATCCGGATCCGAACCAGTGGGTGGGATGGGGCGATCGCACGGTGGATGAGATGGCGCACGCCTGGGTGAACGTTACCTACATCAGCGAAGAAGACTACAAAGCCTGGGCCGCGGCGCACAAGCCGAAGCGAGCTGAAACCGCCTCCGCTCGATAGTCCCGATTAGTCGCTCACGAACCGGTACTACCGGTACAATTGTGTTCCGCGGCTGAAACAAAAACTGACCGGAATTGTAGCGCTTTGCGCGTATTGTATTGAGATCGGAGGCGATTCATGCAACAGACATTCTCAGTGCCTGCTGTGGTCTTATGCGCTTTATTGACGTCATCCGCGCTAATGCGCGCTGATGTAACTTACACCTACACCGGGGACGATCTGGGACCCGACAACCCGTTTAGTTTCTCGCCCTATGTGAGCGGCGACAAGGTAACAGGATATTTTACGGTGGCGACGCCGTTTGGGGACAGCCAATCGCTGACAGACGTAACCGCTCTGGTGACGGGTTTTTCATTTTCGGATGGACTCCAGACTTTCAACTCAAGCAGCACACTTACCACCGAAGTCTTCCAGGTGCAGACCGATCTCGCCGGCGCGATCGATGCTTGGGGGGTCATTTTGGCGAATGGGGGAGATCAAATCCTGACATGCAAAAACGACGGCAATACCATCTGCACGGGGCCCCGGCTGGGGTTTCGGTGGCGCCGACGAGACCTTATTTGGCGGGGGCGTGGGATTGATCGAGAGTCCTGGCAACAATGGCACCTGGACGGCCACTCCGGAACCGGCCAGCTTGCTGAGCAGCCTGCTACTGATTGGGCTGGGGGCTATTTTCTCCGGGGCGTTTCGCATGCTCCGCGATTAGCCCGTTGAGACCCATCGCGACCGTCCGCCCGGTCGGGAGGTAGCTTGTACTCCCAAGCTGCCGCGTATTATAATTCGTTGGATTCTGGAGAAATCAAGAAATGTATCTCAGATTAGCTAGGCGACACACTCTGTTGGTGGTGACCCCGTCGGTCATCGCGCTGGCATGGATAGCACTGGCGGCTACGGGCGACGCCCCTGGCCAGCCTTCAACCAAGAATGGCGACTGGCCGTATTACACGGCCGATCTGAAAGGCACGAAATACTCGCCGCTCGATCAGATCAATGCCTCGAATTTCAACCAACTCGAGGTCGCTTGGCGCTTTAAGACCGATAATCTGGGTACGCGTCCTGAATTCAAGCTGGAAGGCACGCCAGTCGCGGTGAAAGGCGTGTTGTATACCACGGCCGGGACACGCCGCTCAGTGGTCGCGCTGGATGGAGCCACTGGCGAGTTGATTTGGGCTCATAGTATGCGGGAAGGCAAGCGCGCCGCGATCGCGCCCCGCCAGTTATCGGGCCGTGGCGTCTCCTTCTGGACTGATGGCAAAGGTGACGACCGCGTCGTTTATGTGACCACCGGCTATCGCCTGGTCGAGTTAAATGCCCATGACGGGTCCATCATCAAGTCGTTCGGCAAGGATGGCATTGTGGACCTGAAAGAAGGCATGGTAACCGGCACCGGCAAGCAGATCGACCTCGAAGAGGGCGAAGCGGGTCTGCACTCCACGCCCCTGATCGTGAAAGACGTGGTGATCGTCGGCTCATCCTTCAAAGAAGGCATGACTGTCGTCACTCACGACAACACCAAGGGCCTGGTTCGAGCCTTCGACGTGCACACCGGGAAGAGACTATGGACATTTAACACCATTCCACGCCCCGGCGAGTTCGGCAACGACACCTGGGAAAACGGCTCCTGGGCGACCAACGGCAACACGGGCGTCTGGACGCAGATGACTGTCGACGAAGAGCTCGGCCTGGTCTACCTGCCGGTTGAGTCTCCCACTTCCGACTACTACGGCGGCGAGCGTCCCGGCAACAACCTGTTTGGCGAAAGCCTGGTCTGCGTCGACTTGAAAACCGGCGTGCGGAAATGGCATTTCCAGATCGTGCATCATCCCATCTGGGACTACGATCTCTCATCGGCGCCCATTCTGGCCGACATCGTGGTCGACGGCAAGCCGATCAAAGCCGTCGCAGTGCCGAGCAAAGAATCGTTCCTTTATGTATTCGATCGCGTGACCGGCAAGCCGGTCTGGCCGATCGTCGAAAAGCCCGTGCCGCAATCCGATGTCCCCGGCGAGAAGACCTCGCCCACGCAGCCCTTCCCGACCAAGCCGCCGGCCTATGGCCGCAATCAGTTCACGGTGCCCGACGACCTGGTCGATTTCACGCCCGAGATCAAGGCGCAGGCTAAAGATGTTGTGGCGCGGTACCGCACTGGTCCCATGTTCCTCCCGCCGATGATTGGCGATCCAAAGACTTTCCTGGCGGCTATTAATCTTGGCAATGCCAGCGGGGGCACCAACTGGCCCGGAGCAGGGTACGATCCTGAAACGCATATCGTCTACGCCCAGGCCAATCAATCCGCTGTTACTCCGATCTCGCTGCGCAATCCGCCGCCGGCGTCATCCGGATTTACGACCGATATCCGGTACGTATCCGGCCGCAACGATCAAGAGTTCCGGGAAGCGCAAGGACCCGGATTCGGAAGCGCCGCCGACGCTCCGCAGAAGAAGCCCACTCCTCCTCCGCCCGCACCAGCCGGTGGCCGTGGAGCGGCGCCCGCAGCCGCTGTATTCGGCCTGAATGTCCAGGGGCTCTCCGTCATCAAACCGCCGTACGCTGTCATTTCCGCCGTGGATCTCGATCAGGGATCGCTGAAATGGCAGGTGCCCTATGGCGAAACTCCGGATGCGGTTCGCAATCACCCGGCCCTCAAGGGATTGAACATCCCCAACACCGGACAAGGCGGCAGCGTTGGATTGGTTGTCACTAAAACGCTGGTAGTCTTGGGCGACAGCCAAGTGACGTCGGTAACGCATCCGCGCGGCGCTATGCTCCGGGCCTACGATAAACAGACCGGCAAAGAGGTCGGCGCAATTTGGATGCCGGCCCCGCAGAGCGGCTCGCCCATGACCTATCAAGCTAACGGCAAGCAGTACATTGTCGTAGCGGTCAGCGGCGGCGCTTACTCGGGCGAGTACATCGCCTACAGCCTGCCCTCTGACGACAAATAGCTATACGGATCCATATCTCCAAGCCGCCCTCGAGCAAGCCAAGAAGAGCCTCGCCGAGGGTGGCATTCCGATCGGCTCGGTCCTGGTGCATGAGGGCCAGATCATTGGTCGCGGCCACAACTGCCGCGTTCAAACCGGCAGCGCCATCGATCACGGAGAAATGAACTGCCTGAGAAACGCCGGGCGTTTGCCGGCTAAGATCTACCAAAACAGCACGATTTATTCGACGCTGTCTCCTTGTCCCATGTGCAGCGGCGCGATCGTCCTCTACAAAATTCCACGCGTGGTCGTGGGCGAGAATCAGACTTTCCTGGGCGCCGAAGAGTACATGCGCGCGAACGGCATTCAGGTGGATGTTGTGCAGGATGCCGAATGCATCCAGCTCATGACCGACTTCATCCGCGCCAATCCGCAGCTTTGGAACGAAGACATCGGCGTTTAACGCGCAGCCCTCGAATCACCTGATATCATGCAACGGTGAGCGATCAACCAACAGCCAGCGACCCAAAAAGATTTCGGCCTTTCGTTCCAGAAAACCTGCAGATGCGCGAGTTCACCCTCCGGGCCCTGCTGCTCGGGCTGGTGATGACGGTCATTCTGGGCGCGGCGAACGCATACCTGGGGCTGCGCGCGGGAATCACTATCGCGGCGACGTACCCGGCGGCGGTGGTTGGCATGGCTGTGTTGCGCGTCTTCAAAGGATCGGTGCTGGAAGAGAACATCGCCCGAACGGCCGGCTCCATTGGCGAATCGGTCGCGGCCGGCGCCATCTTCACGCTGCCCGCGTTTCTGATATCCGGCGCGTGGCCTTCGTTCGCTCCCAAAGACGCCTACTGGAAATCAACCGCATTGATGGTGGTCGGCAGTATTATCGGCGTACTTTTTGTATCGTTAGTCCGGCGCGTCATGGTAGAAGATCCAGAATTGCCGTTTCCGGAATCGGTGGCGGCTTCGGAAATCCACAAAGCCGGGCGGCGCGGCGCAGAGGCGGCGAAGTTTCTGTTCTACAACATGGGGCTGGGCGCGCTGATTCAAATCCTGGGCGAGATCCAGCTCTTCGCGCCGGACAAGGATTTCTTTCTGCCGGTAGGTCAACTCGGGAGAAGCGTTGTGAGGTTGGGAAGCGCCGATCGGACTTTGCACGCGGGCGGCGTGACCATGGCGTCGGGGCCAACGGTAAGTCCGGCTTACATCGGCGTCGGCTACATCATCGGGCCGGAGCTTGCGGCGCTGCAATTCTCGGGCAGCGTGCTGGCCTGGGGCATGATGGTCCCGCTGCTGATGTTTTTCCTGGGCCCGCAGCTTCAAACCTTTCTGCCGGCCGGCTCAACGGACGCCTCGTGGATCGGCCTCGCCAACGCGGTGTGGCGCTACATCGTGCGGCCCATCGCGGTCGGCGGAATGATGGTGGGTGCGGCGTACACATTGTTTCGCATGCGCAAGGGCCTGTTCGA
>Ga0182024_10022472_pt1 | contig 11367 bp, 3 predicted proteins | sample P32metaG_FD_120480 | JGI IMG/M metagenome (GOLD analysis project Ga0182024, IMG submission 120480) | Permafrost microbial communities from Stordalen Mire, Sweden - P3-2 metaG (Illumina Assembly) | ecosystem: Environmental > Terrestrial > Soil > Wetlands > Permafrost | place: Sweden: Stordalen... | reverse complement strand
GACGAAGAGCGCGCGACTGCTTTTCTAGCCGAGATCGGCGACTACGAACAGTCCTTCGTGACGGCGACGCATCTGCCGGCCCCGTTGAACTCGAGCGCGCACGTGGCGCACGTCCGCCACGGGCACGTAGAGGCGCTTGCGACGTGTTGAAGCTTTCGCAAGCCATCGTCGAATGGGCGCCGTCGGAGAAGAGTGCCCTGCGAGATCCGTTGACTCTGCTTGCGGCCGGCTGGGCGGATATCGTCGGTGCCGAAGTCGCCGCGAACTCGGCGCCCGTGCGACTTGCAGACGGCACGCTCGTCGTCGTCACGCGTTCGAGCGCGTGGAGTCACCAGTTGAGCTTCCTCGCCGAGCGAGTCCTCGGCGCGGTTGCGGCACGGCTGCCCAGCTGCGGCATCGAGCGCCTGCGGTTCCGAGTCGGCGCGTTGCCCAAGCGCAACGCACCCCGCGCCGCCGGTGCTCCCGCCAAGCCGGTTCGATTACCCGGCGAACCCGTTCCCTCGGCCAGCGCGCAGGAGGCGCTGGCGCAGTTCGCACGGCACGTAGAAGCCGCTACGCGGGCAAAGCGCTCCGCCGGCTGGAAGGCATGCGATAGCTGCGGCGCATTGATCGATCCATCTCAAGAGGCAAGGTGCGCGGCCTGCAGTGCGGCTCGGAGCGAGGGACGAGCCCTCGCGGCCGCGCGGTTGCTTTTCGAAGCCCCTTGGCTTGGCTTTGCCGGAACGGCCGAGCTCGTAGATGGGTTGAAAGAAAAGGAGTACGAACGAATTCGCAGCCGGCTGCTTAAGCGCTGGTGGGGGATGCTCGAGCGGGCGCGAGTCGCCGGACGTCTTTCGCGCGACGGTCGCGAGCGGCTCGTGGCAAGCTCGTACGTGCTACTGCGCAGCAAGCTTCCGCCGGAGGAAATCATGCCGGCTACGGTGCGCAATGTCTTAGGGGACGAACTCCACGAACTGCTCTATGGCGATTCGACGTTACAAACGGCGAACGGCACGAGCTAAACAAAAACGAACGAAAAGGTTGATGTCAACGAACTATACTGGCGAGCAAATCGAGGTTCTTCGCGGGCTGGAAGCGGTGCGCAAGCGCCCGGGCATGTATATTGGCAACACGGCGGAGCGCGGTCTCCATCAACTCGTCTACGAGGCGGTAGACAACGCCGTCGACGAAGCGATGGCGGGACACGCGCATACCATACGGGTCATCCTACTGGCCGACAGTTCGTGCTCGGTGGAGGACGACGGACGCGGCATTCCGATCGACATGCACGCCGAAGAACGCGTGCCGGCCGTGGAAGTAGTGATGACGATTCTCCACGCCGGCGCGAAGTTCGGAAAGGGCGGCTATAAAGTGTCGGGTGGCCTTCATGGCGTCGGGATCTCCGTCGTCAATGCGCTGTCGGAATGGATGATTACCGAGGTTAAGCGCGACGGATTTCTGTGGCAGATGAAGTTCGAACGCGGAATCACCGTCCAGAAACTCAAGAAAATCGGAAAAGCCTCCGGCACGGGCACGCGGCAGTGGTTCAAGCCGGATTCGGAGGTCTTCGAGGTAAGCGAGTTTCACTGGGACATTCTGCAAAAACGCCTGCGGGAGCTTGCCTTCCTGAACCGCGGGCTCGCGATTACGCTGCGCGACGAACGGCCGGTCCGGTCTGGCGAACCGGTGCGCGAGCGCACGTACGAGTTCGATGGCGGGATCGTCTCGTTCGTCGAGTGGCTCAATGGGAAAAAAGACGCCCTCCACCCAATTATTTCGACTCATGCCGAGCGTGACGGGGTGGACGTCGAGGTGGCGATGCAGTATACGGACACCTACGCCGACCAGATTTTTTCCTATGCGAATAACATCGCAACCATCGAAGGCGGAATGCACCTCCAAGGCTTTCGGCAAGCCGTTACCAACGCGGTGAACGGTTATGCGCGCAAGCGCGGCATGCTCAAAGAATCGGACAACTCGCTTTCGACCGACGACATCGTCGAGGGTCTTACTGCGGTCGTTTCCGTGAAGCTGCAGGACCCCCAGTTCGAAGGTCAGACCAAGACGAAACTGGGCAACGCGCGGGTGCGCAGCATCGTTGCGGGCCTCGTTTCCGAGCGGCTCGATTTCTTTCTCGAGGAGAATCCGAAATACGCCCGCGCCATCGTCGACAAGTGCATGCAGGCCCAACGCGCACGCGACGCGGCGAAGAAAGCCCGCGATCTCTCCCGCCGTAAGAACGCGCTCGAAGGCTCCGGCCTACCCGGAAAACTCGTCGATTGCAAGAACGGAAACGCCGCCGAATGCGAGCTCTTCCTGGTTGAGGGCGACTCGGCAGGGGGCACCGCCAAAGGCGGCCGCGATCCGAACAATCAAGCCATCCTCCCGTTACGCGGCAAGATCATCAACGTCGAAAAGGCGCGTTTGGACAAAGTGCTGGCCAACGAAGAGATTCGCACGATGATCACGGCGCTGGGCACCGGTTTCGGCGACGAGTTCAACGTGGAGAAGCTGCGCTACCACAAGATCATTATCATGACCGATGCCGACGTGGATGGATCTCACATCCGTACGCTGCTGCTGACGTTTTTCTATCGGCAAATGAAGCCGTTGGTCGTGGAGGGCCACGTCTTCATCGCGCAGCCGCCGCTTTACGGCATTCGCAAAGGCAAGAGACAGTGGTGGGCCTTCACCGAGGCCGAGCTCAAGTCGGTCGTCGGCGAAGACGGTAAAGATTTCACCATTCAACAGTACAAGGGACTTGGCGAAATGGACGCCGAGCAGCTCGCCGAAACGACGATGGAAGTCGGCCATCGCCGCCTCAAACAGATTACGGTCGAAGACGCCGTCGAGGCCGAGCAGATCTTCACCGACCTTATGGGCGACAAGGTCGAGCCTCGAAAGCAATACATTTTCGACTATGCAAAGAGCGTCAAAAACCTCGATCTATAGTTTGATGGAGGCCCTAGTTTAGCTCAGATCTAGGAGCCGAGGGCCGAAGTTTACTTCCCCTACTTTGTCATCCTGAGCGCAGTCGAAGGGCCCGAGGCGACAACGAACTGAGTTAAACTAGGGCCTCAATATCGTTAAAGGGTCCTTAGGTAGGCGGGGTCCTCTACAGCTCAAAGGGTATAGAAGCAAGAGGACTCACGTGCGCAAGCGCTTTGCAATCGGCCTGCTGGCCGCCGCGATCGTCGTCGGGCTCGTGGCGGCTTCGCGCCACGAGTTGCTGCGTGTTGCCATCCGAGGGGGTGCCGCGCTCGCGGGATACGACGTACGCATCGCCCAGATTCAAATCGGCCGCGACGGCGCCACGCTCCGCGAGGTTCGCGTCGAGCGCGGCTCGGTGCCGCTCTTGCAGGCACAACGCATCACGATCGGCTACTCGCTGCGCGATCTTCTTCCCGGCAGCCGTCACCGCTTCGGGCTGACCGACGTCGAGGTTAGCGGCGTCAAGCTAACCCTCACCCGTTCGCGCGACGGCAGTTTCAACATCCCCTTGCCCGGCGCAGCCGCTCCATCCGTTCCATCAGCTCCGCGAATCGACTCCGTTCCGCTTCGTTTTCGGCTGCGAGTTCGGGGCGGCCGGATCGAGTTGCGCGAGCCGTCCGCTTATGATGAGAGCGCTCGCGAGGTGGAAGTAAATCGCATCGGCGTCGACGCAAGTATCGACAGCTCGGCAATCACGCAATATCGCGTCGGCGGCGCTTTTGAGGAGCGGCGCGACGAACCGTTCACCGTTGCCGGCAAGATCGATGCGATCGCGGGTTTCGCGATGCATCATGCGAAGGCGGCACGCTTCCCCGTGCGGGCGCTAGCCAACTACTTCGCGCAGACTTCCGTCGTGCGCATTCTCCACGGAGGGGCGCGAAACTTCGACGCGGTTCTTTATGCACTGGACGTCCAACCCAACGTCGCGCCCTCATATCACGTCAGCCTCCGCCTCGATATCGATGGCGGACGCATCGCGCTTAGCGTGCTCTCGTTGCCGATAGAGAATGTCGCCGGAACGCTTCATGTCGTCGACAACGCATTCTTCATCAGCGGTGGGAGCGCCACGCTCGCCGGCATCCCGCTGCACATCCAAGGCGGTGTTTACGACTTAAACGGCGCGGTGACCGGCGGCCCGCAGCTGCGTGTCGCGGTCCGGGGCGCAGGCGATCTCGCCAGCCTCCGCCACGCCTTCGGCTTCACGCGCGACCAACCGATTTCGGGAGAAACGACGCTGGGAGTGCTGGTCGGCGGACCGATCGGCGATCCGGTGATCGTGGCGCGCGCGAATGCAGCCCACGCGCTCTACCGAAATTTGCCGTTCGACGGAGTCGCTGCGGGCGTGGTCTATCACGCAAACGTCGTCGCGCTGGCTCCGCTGCGCGCCTCGTACGGCGGCGTTGCGCTCGGAGTGCGCGGCACGCTGCATGTCGGCAGGCACTTGCGCTCGCAACTTGCGGTTCACGTCGAGGGCCCGGCGGATCGCCTGCCTTATCTCGACGAGATGCTGGGAAAGGAACCGATCGTGATCGATGCGAGCGCAACGGGCGACGATCTGCTTTTCCATGTTATCGGCAGCGTGGCTTCGGCACGAGGCGTCGATCGCGTCGCGGCGCTGCTTCAAATGAATGAGAATGGGACCGCGCTCATCGATCCGTTTTGGCTGCACACGCCTCGCGGCGATCTCGACGGATCGTATTTGCTGGACCGGCCGCGCAATACGAGCGCCTTTTGGCTGCTCTCGAATCATTTGCGCATGCGATCGCCGGCGTATCCGGCGTTTCCCAATTTGAGCCTACCGCAAATGCCGAAAATCGACGGGGGAGTCATTAGCGCCGCGATCGCCGGCGGCGGCTCGGGTAACCACATTCTCCTGGGCGGCTTGGTGAGCGGCGCCGACACGAGCATCGCCGGAGTGCAGTTCACCAGCCTCGACGCGGCGCTGGCGGGGACGATGCAACAAGCGCCCATCAATCTGCTCGACGCCTCCGGTCCGTGGGGAACCTTTCGCGGACGAGGTGAGTTTTCGGCGCAACGATTCGTCGCCTACGGAGATTATCGAGGAAGCTTCGAGGGTCTCGCGCCCTTTCTCGGCAGCGCAATTAGCGGGCATGGCAGACTAGGCGGCACGGTTGCGATTGCGGTCGAAGCGAAACGCATCGTCGTCGTCGCCTCGAATCTTTCGATGCCCGGGGCGACATTGCGCGGAGTTCCTATAGACCGCGCGAGTGTTACGCTGGCGGTGGAAGGCGACCGATTGCGAATTTACTCGGCGCACGCGCGCGCGGCAGGCGGTGACGTCGTCGCGGCGGGCACGCTTTCGTTGTCGTCCAAGAGCGCGGGCGCTTCGAGCTCGAACGCACTTTCGCTCGTCGCAGATCGGCTGCGGACCTCACAACTTCACGGAATCGGATTGCCGCTCCAGGGCGGGACGATTTATGCCAGTGGCGTGCTGCGGGCCGGAGGGCGGCTGCCCGCGTTTGCCGGAGGCGTTACCGTCAATGACGCGCACATCGCGCAGTTTCCGATCGCTGGCGAAGCCGATGTCGACTTGTCGGGCGATGCGGTGGCGCTGAGGCGAATGGTTGGAAAGATCGGAAGCACGTACGCTCGAGCTGACGGCACGATTGGTGCGCTCTTGTCGGGCTCCCCGAGCTACGCGCTTCGGGCCAACGTGCCGGCATCCCAGGTCGCGCCGGCGTTACGCGCCTTTGGTCTTCCACACTATATGACCGATGGCTCCTTTAACGCGCAGTTGCTGATCGGTGGGCGCAGCCTTTCGCCAACGATCGTTGGGACGATCGGGGTGCCGGCCGGCGACGTTAACGGCCTACCCTTTATCGATGGACGCGCCGCGATCGCAGCCGATCTCAGCGGCGTCAGCATATCGGACGGATCGGTACTAGTCGGTACGACGGCGGCGCGCTTAGGCGCCGTGGTCCGGCCTCGCGATGTCGCCATGCACGTCAGCGCACCGCGCGCCGATCTTTCGGATTTCAACAACTTTTTCGATACGGGCGATACCTTGGCCGGCAAGGGCGGCGTTCGCATTGCGGCCGCCTCTCGCAACACGCGCATCACGTCGAGCGGCAATATCAACATACGAGGTTTTCGCTACCGGAATCTGCCGATAGGCGACACGCGAGCCGTCTGGTCGAGTGCGCGGAACCTCGTCGTGGGAGCCTTGGCGGTCGGAGGAAGCCAAGGCGAGCTGCACGCACGCGGTTCGATCGATCTGGCGCCTCCCGGGCCTTGGCTGTCCACACTTGAGCGCTCGCGCTTCGATCTGGGAGCAGATATCGACCACCTAGATCTTTCGCTCTGGCTACCCGCGCTTGGAATGCAGGCGCTGCCGATTACCGGGCGAGCGTCGGGACAGGCTACGGTACATGGCCGGTTTCCGCAGATCGACGTGCGCGGCAACGCTCGCGTTACCGGCGGCACGTTGGGGCCTCTCACCCTCGACACCGCCGATCTTGCAGTGCACGCGGCCCGTGAGCGAATCGTGATCGATCGCGCCGAGATGACGACACCCGAGCTCTCCGCGACTGCCGCCGGCTCGCTGGGCCTTTTCGCGGCGGAACCAATCGACTTGCAAGTCCATGCCGCGACGAATCATCTCGCTCAACTCGTGTACGATGCGTCGCGACGGCGGGTCCCGATTACGGGATCCTTCGAGTCCACGCTGTCGGTCGGTGGAACGTATCGAGCGCCCACCCTTGCGGCCGGCTTCGACGCTACCAGCGTGCTTGCGTACGGCATCCCCATCACCTCGCTCTTTGGAGAGGTACGCTTGCGGGGACACGAGTTGGTGCTTTCCGATGCCGGCGTGACATTCGCGCGTGGCGAGGCGACCCTGGCCGGCGCGCTTCCTTTGTCAACGGCGCCGCTCCGCTTCGCAGCAGCCGATGCGCCCCTGAGCTTTGACGTCGACGTGGTCGACCTCGACCCCTCGATCTTCGACGAAGCATTCGGGAACAATACGAAGCTCCAAGGGCTCCTCGACGGTCATATCGGCCTTTCGGGAACCGTCCGCCAACCGGCCGTGGTGGGGCGCATCTCGCTGGCTGGTGGATCGTACGTGAGCGATCTCGAGCGTACGGCGCTCACTCAAATCGTCGCAGACCTTTCCTTCAATCACGCCTCAGCCTCGATCGACCGAGCGTCGGCCAAGGCTGGAAACGGCACCCTCAACGGGTCCGGAAGCGTCGAGTTTCCCAACGGCCTGTCCCGAGGCGGGCTCTCTCTGTCGATTCGCGGGACGGCTCGCAGAGCGCAGCTCAACCTGCCGGCCTATGGGAGTGGAACCGTCGACGCGAAGCTCGCCCTGGTCAAACGGCCGGCCGCCGCCGCGTTGCTCTCGGGGAACGTCACCTTGAGCGACGCGACGTTGCCCTTTGCCGCATTCATCAAAGCCGCGACGCAGTCGAGCTCCCCGCAGGCCGCGCAGATCCCCCTGGCCTTCGACGTTTCGGCCACAGTCGGGAAGAACGTCCGAGTACGCGGCAGCGGGTATGGAGCAGGGCTCGATATTGGGGCCACCGGCTCCGTTCGGCTCGGCGGGACGCTCGCCGCTCCGACGCTGGCGGGTGCGTTCCAATCGACCGGCGGAACGCTTACCTACTTCGATCGCGCGTTCCGAGTGCAGCAAGGAAACGTCAGCTTCAACGCTTCCGACGGAGTGCTGCCGACGCTGCACGCCGTCGCCACCTCGAGCGTCGTTAACCCGGATCCCGATCGAGTCCGAAATCCCTACGGCAGCGCCCAAGTAACGATCACGGTAGAGGGGCCCATCCAAGGGCTCAAAATAGGGCTGCAGTCGAACCCAGCCGGGTATAGCCGGGACGAAATTCTGGGTTTAATCGCGCCTTTCGGCGGGTTCTTCAGCGGCATCTCGTTTAGCCGCCAGTCGATGCTTGCACGGCAACAACCCGGCAACATAACCCCACTGGGAACGCTTTCGCCGATTCCAAACGTCGTATTGCCGCAAAACAGCAGCATCACGGTGGGGCAGGAAGCCTTCAACATCCTCAACGCGCAGTTTACCGCAGGCCTGCTGGCTCCCGTGGAAAGTACGCTCGGACAAGGCCTCGGACTCTCCAGCGTTAACCTAACGCTCGGATATTACGGCAACGTCGGGCTTACCGCCACGCGGCTGCTCGGCAAAGCGGTTAGCGCCGTCTATGCCGTCACATTCGGTCTTCCTCAGATTCAGTCGTTCGGATTGGTCGTGCAGCCAAGCCCCACGACCGCGGCGTCGCTGAACTTCTTCTACCAGAGCGGCCCCACGAAGCTCTTGCAGTTGCCCGGCTCTCCGGTCGGGTACAGCGCAAGTTATCTGACGAACCAGCCCCTCATAGGAAACACCGGCTTCAGCCTTACCTTGCAGCATTATTTCTGGTGATGGCATTTTGATTAGAAGGGGCGTTCGGGCCGCAGCCGCGAGCAAGGACACCGGCAAAGCCGGGCGGAACAGGGCGTGCCGAGCCGTGCGCGCTTCGCTTGCTCGCGGCGCAATTCATGGCCCGCCGCTAAGTCTGAAAGTATATTGAAACGACTTTTTCACATGAGCTTTGATCCGGGGCGTCGCTTGGGCGCGGGCAAGTTGCTCATGAGCATCCTTCTCCTGGTCGCGGTCGCTCGGTTGAGTCTTGCTCCCGCATTGTCCGCGCCGACGCCGAAGATCGTGTCTGTGGACGTGACGGGAAACCTGCGCGTTCCGACACAGACGATCATGGCGGTCGTTGCGTCGCGGCCGGGGCAGCCGTATAACCCGAAGACGGTTGCGGACGACCTCGCTCGGATCAACGCGCTGGGCTACTTCGCGGATATCGCACCGCCGCTGGTACGCGCTCGGCCGGGGGGTATCGCCATTACGTACCGTGTCGTGGAAAATCCGGTGATCTCCAAAATCGTGTTCACGGGGAACCAGAAGGTCCCCAGCGACACACTGCTGGCGCTGATGGACCTTTCGGTCGGCCAAGTATTCAACACGAACACCTTCCGCCAGGACGTCCTCAAGATCAACAACTATTACGAGCGCATCGGATACGGCGGGCAGGTACCGACCCACGTCAAGGACATCAACCTAGACTCTCAGACGGGAGCCCTGACGCTCACGATCCAGGAAGGCTTAATCGTAAAGGCGATCGAGCTCGGCGGCGATCCGCTGCTTCCGCCGCCGCTGATCCTTCCGTCGCTCACCCTGAAGGTCGGCAGCGTCTATTCCGACGCCGTGCGCGATGCCGATTATAAGGCGCTCCAAAAGTTGTACGAAGACAAGTTCCACCTCGAACTTGGTAACTTTGAGGGGGGCATCGTTCCCTCGTCGATCAATCTTACTGCCGGAACGGCCGACGTAAAGTACAATATCTACGTCGCGCGGATCGCCGTCGTCGAAGTCACCGGCAACACCCGCACCAAAGACCAAGTGATCCGCAGGGAGCTGCGCGAGCGCGTCGGCATGGTGCTCAACACCGACGCAATCAAACGCGATTACCAGCGTCTCAACGCGCTCAACTTCTTTTCTAAGGTCGAGCCCGACGTCAGGCCGGGTCCCGATCCGAAGAAACCGCAAGACGTCACGCTCGTTTGGCACGTTACCGAACAGCGCACGGCTTCGGCTTCGGTCGGGTTCGGGTATTCGGGCGGCATAACGGGCCTAGGCCTCTACGCGACGCTCGGTCTTACCGATAATAATTTACACGGTACCGGCGACTCCGCCGGTATTCAGTTCGAGGAAGGCGCGCGAACGGGAGTCGCGCAGATTACTGGATCGATTCCGTATCTCGGCGATACGCCGGCGGGGGAACGCTACACGGCCGGCGGCTCGATCTTTACGAACCATTCGACGTATTACTATCCGGTGTACAGCATCCTCGGCAGTGGAAGCTCGGTCGCAAGCAACTCTGCGATACCCATTCCCGTCACCCTCTACCCGAGTTCGACGTCGCAGGAGCTCTCGAACATCTACGCGACCAGCACGTCCAGCTCGAACGGAGTCACCGGGAACGTCGGGCGCCGCCTGAGCGACTATACGATCTTGTCGCTGTCGGTCACGGGCGAGAAAATCAAATACGACACGACCGTGCCGTCGCCGTACTATTTCCAAGGCAATCAACCGAACATCTTCATCGGACCGACGCCGAGCCCGATCAACTCGCAGCAAAACTACGGCGGGTCCTTCGGCATCGCAGCTTCGTCGATCGCCAACGTCAACACCGGCGCTCCCTATAACTTGGTAACGAGCGGCCTGAGCCTGCAGTCGATTACGCTCGACGATCCGTTCAATCCGCGCGTGGGGCTCAAGGCGGTGCTCAACACGACGTTTTCGGCACCGGCGCTAGGCTCGAACTTCTCGTTCACGCAGAGCACGGTGGATCTGGCGAGGTTTTTCCCGGTACTCAGAGACGCCACGATCGGCTTTCACGGCGTCGGCTACTTCTCGACGGGAGTGATTCCGCCCAGCTCGCTTTTCACGTTCTCCGATCAACAGATGCGCGGGTATAACCAGGTCTTCTACGCGACCAATGCGTACCTAGGGCAGATCGAACTCCGCCAGCCGGTGGCCCTTGACCGCCGAATAACGCTGGCCGTGTTCGTCGACGAGCTCGATTATCGAATTCGAGGAGCGTACCCGCTGCTCGATCCGTACACCAACCGGATAACGGGGTATCCAGCCGATTGGGCGCTGTACGGCGATGCCGGCTTCGGAATACGATTCGACGTACCGCAGCTCGGGCTGCGGACCGTCCGCATCGATTTTGCCAAGGGAGTTAATGGTACGCACACGAGCTTTGGGATTGGTCAAAGCTTCTAAGGCGAAAACTCGAGATGATTAAAGTGAAGATTCGATCGACGATACTTTGTGCCACGGCAGCGCTATTGGCGATGTCTCTGGCGCCCGGCGCCATCGCGGCCGATATCAGCGACGTGGGGTTCGTCGATCTAGCGGATATTGCCAATCTGCCGGTCTTCGTGAGCGTGAACCGGCAGCTCGCCGCCTATAAGTCGCAGCTCGACGCGCAGTATAACGCGCAGGTCAAGCGAGCTGGTAACGATGCGGACAAACAGCGAATCACAATGCAGTTTCAGACACAGCTTAACGATAAACAACGTGAGATCGCAGGACCGCTCTTTCAACGGGAGCAGCTCGCGATCGCGGCCGTCAGCGCGACTCGGAACCTTTCCGTCGTCGTAGATAAGCGGATCGTGATCTATGGCGGCCAGGATATCACCAAAGACGTTGAAGCGGTTTTCGCTGGGCCGCAGTCGATCGCGGCGCCGAGCGCCACGCCCCCTCCGTCCGAAATCGGATTCGTCGACCAGAACGCGCTCGACGGGGTCCCAAAGGTCCAGTCCGCCAACGCGGAGATGAGCCAGTACCAAACCACGCAG
>Ga0182024_10022471_pt1 | contig 11367 bp, 12 predicted proteins | sample P32metaG_FD_120480 | JGI IMG/M metagenome (GOLD analysis project Ga0182024, IMG submission 120480) | Permafrost microbial communities from Stordalen Mire, Sweden - P3-2 metaG (Illumina Assembly) | ecosystem: Environmental > Terrestrial > Soil > Wetlands > Permafrost | place: Sweden: Stordalen... | reverse complement strand
GGGCTCAATCCTAAGCCTTGCAAACGCACGCTGTGGCAAGGTAAAACAATCACGTCTGCGGCCAATCCCGTTGGCCGGTTTTGAACTGATAACGTATGGCCGGTTTTAAGGTGATAACCGAGGTCAGAATAGCTGACAAGGCGCCATCCGCAGTGTTCGGACGAGACCAGGCGACGACAAACGTCGAGCAAGAGCCCAGCATTGAATCACTACCAGCATTTCGCACGGGGGGGTTGAGCTATCTGGCCCCAAAAGTCTGAAAGTCCTCAAAGGTAGCTGGCGGAGGAACACTTGAAGGTGGAGGAGCCAAATTGGATTCGGATCGAGATCCGTTGGAGGACTATCACCGCCTCAGACGAGACAGATTGGCCGTTTTCTCGGAATGGGAAGCTGGGTCCTGTCTTTCAAGATGAACAGCGACGAGGCCCACAAATTTACCGCTTTCTCTTCCACGACGGGGCATCTCCGTCGTGCTACATAGGACAAAGCGAGCGCGTCGAGGACAGGGCGCGGGCGTATCACCGCGAACTCAGATCGTTGCGCAATCCTGTGCCTTCTACCCAACCGATCGCTGACCGTCTTGAGCAAGCTTTCAAGGATTTGAATTCGTTTTCTGAGACCAGAGTAGGCGCGGCGATTCAAAACGCAGAAAGAGATCGGATCAAAATTGAACTGCAGCTACTGGACTTTTCGGATTTTGCATTCAACAAGGTCAGCATCTCCAAAAGCTCGTTGACGAACCCCTTCCACAGAAACGTAATGGAAAATCTGGCGATCCTCGACGCAGAAGTCTCTGACATCAGAGTCCTCAATCGCGGCAGAGACACAGAGGCCAAAGCCCTAAGTTATTTCCTCAAACATGGTAAGTGGCCAAAACGTTGAGCGAAGTGGAATACCGAGCTGCAAACGCGGTTTCGGCGCGTGCCTTTATCGCAAAGGATGGGAAACGTCCATCGAGGTGCTAGCGAACGCTCTCAGGGCATCCTGGCGCGATTGCGGTATCCAACTGAAGGAGGTTAGGGAAGGAAAGGGTAGTCGACTAGCTTCCAGGCCCAAGGAGTCGCAATCGTCGAGTTAAAGATTGTCTCATCCGGGATATAGCAAGAGTGAGGATGCTTGCCTGCATCAAATTCCTCTGTGAAGATACTCTTAATCAACGAATAACTCTCATCCCAATGGAGTGTGGGTCTCCACCCGAATTGGGCATAGAACATAACGACTGTCGCGCCAACCGCGTGAATGGCTCTCTCCAAAGTCGCGGCGTTGAGACGTTCCTCTCGATTGTGCTTCGTTGCGTTGTAAGCTTCGTACCAAACCAGGGACTGCGTGGGGCGCTTGGCGTCCCAGTCTTTTAGCGGCGCGAAGCTCGGAAATTCTGGATACGAGGCCAATGCCAGGGTATAGCTGTCTAGAAGCATCGGATGGAGTAGCTTCACGTAGTCTGTCGTGTTCAGACGATCTTTTGGAGGATATCCGTTGGCTTTCAGGATGGCGGCCCAGGATGCTTCAGCTTCCATCGCGGCTAAGAGCAGAAGCTCCCGGACCTTATGACCATAAACGTGGAGGTTTCCTGCGGCAGGCTCTATGTTCTCGAATATGCCCGCCATCTTGGCGAGCAGCAGGCGCAAAGCAACAAAAGACTGCGTCCTGGCACTTGTATCAATCGCTGTTTGGAAACTTGCCAAGCTCGAAATTGGCTGAAACATACGCTTATACGCTGTACCCGGTTCGTATTTGGACTCTGTCGGATCAGAATCGCCGAATCTTTCCGCGACCCATCTTCTGAGAGATGACCAGTCCGAAGTAGGGAGTGGTTCAGACGTGAAAGAGCTGGAGCAATTGACAGCGGCAAAGTACGCGCGCCCCTGTGCTAGAAACGCGACACCGCGCGGGCAAAGACCTAAAGGATTCGCTCCGCCCACTTTGTAATTCTTAAAAAATAGAGTCTTGGGCATGGGATTTGTCCGGGCTGGACCGCCCACCGATCTCTGACCACTTGCGCCGGGCGCCGGGGTCGAGGTCTGGTGGCATTGTCGGCTGCGCAAGGATGGGCACTGTCATACCGCGGAGTTTAACAGGGAGGAGCCCTGCGATGCGATGCAGTTCACGCTGCGATGTTTCACGAGGAAGAAACACCCCGTCGCGGGATCTCCCCGCGCACCATGTCGCAACGTGAAGCTTGAGAAAAGTGGTCGGACGACTCGACTACTTTACAGCCGGACAGTCAAGGGGACGGAGAGCTCAACCCCCGTGCCCAATGCCGTTCATCTTTTGGCGGAGGTTTCGGAACACCCCGGGTGGCTCTCACAATTTCCTGATGGTGAATGGATTGTCACCTCGATGTGGAATCCGGGGCACTATGCCAGTGAAAAAGCAGTTAAAGAAGGTGGTTAAGGGCATTTTTGATTTTCCCACACTGATAACACATCTGAATGCGGAAGACCCGCTAGCACTAGTCATGCGTGGGCATCTGTACATTGAAGCCACTCTGATTAGGCAAATCGAATCCGCTCTCGTAAACAAGAAAGCATTTGCGACTGCGCAGTTCCCCTTCCCCGCGAAAGTAAGCCTTGCTGTGGCCCTAGGAAAGGTTGACATTGCAGACGCCGGAGGGTTTACTGCACTGAATACCTTGCGGGTGAAGTTTGCCCACAACGTGGAGATGAAGCTCACGGAGCAAGATGAATTGAACCTTTACAACGCCCTCTCGCCGAGTCAGCGTAAAATTATAGAGGGACCATGAAAGGCAGAGATGATGTTTCGTGGCCGATTACGATTCGACATAATAGGACTTATAGCCAACGCCGGTCATCCTTGACCTCGATTTCTACCCGATCCGCAATGACAGTATCGCCTTCTTGCCCACGGGTATTTGCGGGACGGACTGGTGTGGGAGCTCACTGACGGATAGGGGGACTGGACTTCGACTCCGGCACACACTCAGACTGTATGAACATCGATGATCCCATCAACGCCGCGCGTGCTCAGGTAGCGGCCGACGAACATCCCATCGCTATCCAACTCGCGGGGAAGATTACCAGCTTGATCTCCCGTGGTGGGACCGCCGGCCGGTTCATCGGAGGTGCGTTGAATGCGGCTCTTGCTAAAAGGAAAGAAGAGAATCAGGACTATTTCATTGACGTTCTCCTCGAGGAGGTCCCTCGTCTAAACCGCCAGCTCGATCAACTGTCAGAAGAGTACGAGAGTTTTCTTACCAACGAATTGCCTGGAATAGTTCTTGAAGGGGTGAGCAGGGCCCGTGAAACTCGCGCCAAAGAGCGAATCCGGCGGATGGCGTTGATCGTCGCGAATGCCGCTGCTTTTGGTCCTGCTCGGGCCGCAGACATGGCCGACGAAATGTTACGCATCGCTGCAAATCTGAGCGACCTAGACGTGTGGGTACTCTCTGAGCTGCATCAAGCTCAGGCCCCAATTCTGAAACAGTACTCCTTTCTTCCTGAAAGAGACCCCGTGAACGACACATGGAAAGCCCTGCAAAACAAGAACTCGTTCTTCAACGGAGCAGAGATTCACGGTATTTGCTCGAAGCTCCAGAGCTATGGTTTAGTTGCGCGCGCTGACCGCAAACCCAGAGTAGTGGATTTGGTCTCTGCCCCTTGCGGGATTCTCCCCAATGGCGTCGCGTTCATCGAATATATCCGCGAATCGGCACATCTTCCTGGCGAAACTGGATCCTGAGAGAGGCATTTCGATTCGTGCGCTTTGTTGTGCGCGTTGCAAGGCCCAAAGTGCCAACTCTGGAGTGTGTCGGAGATAGATAGGCGATCAGCGAAAAACCTGTATGGGCGCGCGCAGGAATTTCGTATGACTGGGAAAACGGGGGCAGACGTAGTAACCACCCTAGCTGACGTTGGGGGTTACTCCGTCCGTCCCCGAAAAGGCTCCGTCCCCGAAAAGGCTCCCCCGTCCCCGAAAAGGCTCCCCGAAAAGGCTCCCCGAAAAGGCTCCGTCCCCGAAAAGGCTCGTCCCCGAAAAGGCTTGGAAATAGGGCCGCGTTGCTGTTTGCCGGCAGACTCCCGAAAGGCGGCGGTTAAGCCACAGTAGCTGACTGCGTCCCCAATCGGGCATTGAAGGGGCATTGAAGGGACAGCAGACGGAGTAACGCCTAACGTTAGCTACGGGGGTTACTCCGTCTGGAAGGTGTGAAGAAATTGAAAAATTGGTGTGGGAAAAATTCGGCTCTAAAAAAAGTCGCGCCAGGATGCCCAGTAAGCGATCGCTGGGGCGTCGGCATACATTTTGCATCAGCTTAGATTTCGGCCAAATCGATTTCTTCACATCTTCCTGTCCCGGTTTTCCTTTCCCCGCGGAGATATAGGGTTAATAAAGCGAGTATCGTGCAAGAATCAGAAGAAAAGTAGCTCGCGAACAGGACGCCTGAAGTCGCAAGACGCCGACATACTTGAAAACCGATCGATCACTTTGACAGCAAATTCGCCATATAGCGAGCGTATTGTTGGGTGGTCTGCGTTGCAGACAACAACATTGACACCTCTCCTCCTCAAAGCAGAGGCAACGCCCGCCAGTCGAATCTGATCGGGCCATGAAAAGATTTTCGCGTTGTATCTGACGAACCCGTTGTTTCCATGAGAGACAGTGTACGGGGGGTCGAAGAAAACGAAATCACCCCGGACCGCCGGATGAACCGCCTGCTCAAAGTCGGCGGGCCTAAGTTCGCGTCCCCTCAGGCTTTCACGGGTCTGCCGAAGCTTGGCCAAATCGCAGGGATTTAGGTGGGTCTTTCGTCCATAAGGAACGTTAAACTCTCCGCGGAGGTTCTGTCGGTAGATTCCGTTAAACGAAAGAGTGCACAGGTAAATTAACCGGGCGGCTCTCCCGGCCAAGCTCCGCGGAATACTCTCCCGAATCTGGTAGTAGTCGGCCTCTGTGTTCGACATTCTTTGGAGATGACGCACCACGGCGGGAAGATTGTCCCGGACCTGAACGTATGCGTTTATGAGATCTTGATTTGAGTCGCTCAGCATGGCTGATGCCGGCAACAGTGAGAAGAACAGTGCGCCCCCGCCAAAAAATGGCTCATAGTAACAACCGCGAAAGCGAGGTATGAGAGGAAGTATTTGCGGCAACAAACGCCGCTTCCCGCCCGCCCACTTTAAGAGTGGCTCACACTTGATCTCATTCATGCGCCAGACGACGTACAAGGCTCCATGTCACTCATTTAACTCTGCCTTAAGCTCGGACGGAAGTCTACTCTCGCACACTCGCATGGTAAACTCCCCTTTCTGGTTAAGGTAGCTGTGGGTAGGGCTTCACCGGTGTTTCCGGAGACACCAAATGATGGTATGTGGTGCAGCTCTGATCGCAAACGCAAATTTCTTCATTTCCGGTAGTGAACCGACGAAAAACGGCTGTTTAGAGGGTACTGACATGGTTCAGCTTACGGAAAGGTGGCCGGACGCGCCTCACTCGCCGCTTTGGAATGCCGATAAGGCGCGAGTGTTTCAAAGATCCCGCCAATGGAAGCGAGGCTTGCAAAGTGTTGCTGATCCACCTCAGCGTGAAATAACTGACTCAGAATGTGGACTCTTCGTTGATTTGCCGGCGGCAGGATCTCTCGAGGCTAGGCAGTTCACTGGCAAGGCCGTGCGACAAACCGTGAGCAAGGGTCTGACTACCACCTAATAGGGCGTAAGTTAAATGGCAACGATTCCAGTTAACCCGGTCAACCTTTGGTCCGCGGTTCGTTCCTGCAGTCGTGAGCACTGGCGGAATTCGGGAAAGTGGTTCGCGTATACGGTCGGGTGCGGATTTCTACCTATATTCATTGGTTTACTAATCGTAGGCGGGATCTCCACTAAGCCGCTAAATTGGTACGACTTCGTCGTACATGGCGAATTGGTGATATACAGCGCAGCTCTCATTGCTGCGTCAACCCGACTAATAGCCAAGGATACCGAGACTTTTCCATTCGTTCACCGCGAAATGTTCACGTTGGCCGCTATCCTTGCACTAGTGCTCTGCGTGGCTCTCTACTCCACGATCAAGACAGCTATCCTGCTCAGCCTGCAGGGGACTATCAATAATCCTTTCATTGCAAGATTCTCGTTAACCCTGCTGATAATGAGCTTAGCGTTTTCTTTTATCGTCTTCCTACTCGACCAGCAACGGTTCAGCCCAAATGTCAGTGGCATAATAAAACGACAAGAAGACGAACTCGATTCAGCTTTTGATAGGCTCGAGGGCTCCCAATGACTGAATCCGGATGGATCCGCATACCGTGTATAGAGCTCCAACAGCCGATCGGTAGGTTTTATGTCGGTGCGATTGATTGCCACGAACTGGTTAGGATATCGTTTGCCGATCGCAGAAGAATAGAAAAAGGCGAACGGGACGTTGAGATCATCTCCGGCATTCAGAGACCCTTGGCGCCAAAGCGGATTTCGGAATTACGGAAATATGTAACAAGTATTGACGCTTCTTTCCCGACCGCAATCATACTTGCTATCGATGCCACGGACGCAGTCTACGACGAAAAAGCTCATGTCATGAAAATTAGAGATGACAGCAATGTGGCGAAGATCATTGACGGCCAACACCGAATTGAAGGTCTGGTCGGTTATGACGGTACGCCGTTCCAACTAAATATCACGATGTTCATTGAGATGGATATGGAAGATCAGGCCCTCCTGTTTGCAACCATCAATTTAAAGCAGACTCCAGTAGGAAAGTCCCTTGCATATGATTTGTATGAGTTCGCAGAAACGAGAAGCCCACAAAAGACCTGCCACAGTATCGCTCGCCTGCTGAACTCACGAGACAGTAGTCCTTTCTACAAACGCATAATGATTCTGGGAACCGCGACAGGCAGCCCTAACGAGACCCTGACGCAAGCTGCTTTTATCGATCCACTGATGAGGTATATAACCCAGGACGCGATCACGGCAATGCAAGATCGCGACACATTAAAAAGGAAAAAGACGTTGCCCGAAATAGCACCAGAAGTTGTGCGTGTAAAGAAGCTAATTTTCCGAAATCTGTTCATCCAAGATAGGGATGCAGAAATAGCCAAGATTGTGTGGAACTACTTCGCAGCGGTTGCGCAACGCTGGCCAGAGGCATGGGAACTCAAGAGGCCGGGAATGATCCTGAATCGCACTACCGGATACCGTGCGCTGATGAGGTTTCTTCCGCTCGCCTATATGAGTTTGGGCCACGACATGGTATTTCCCATCGCGGAGTTCAAGGCCATTTTCGATAGAGTAAAGCTCGACGCCGGAGACTTCACGCCCGAGCGCTTCAAACCCGGCACGAGCGGACAAGCCGAGTTGTATCGAAAACTTCAGGCGGACACGAAACTAGATGAGTCGTCTGCTTGGAGGGGTATGGGAACGATAATATCTGGCTAAATCCAGACAACAGTTTCGTGACCTTTCGGGTAAGTTTCGGGTAGCTCAACCCCCATCCGAAATGCAGTTCAATTCCCAACCTGGGTATTTCGAGCGCGTCTAATGCGTCGACGTCATACTTATTCCCCTCGCTCTTGGAGTTTCGGGGGATAGGTATGCTGTCGACGCATCTCCTGTCCTTTCACCCTCAAATTTTCGAACATGCACGGCACACAATGACGGTCTATGGAAAGCATGGGAAAACGATAAAACTGTTTCCCACCCTTCCCACAGACCCTGGAAATCGCTTTACAGCGATTCCCATATTCCCACCGTCGCGACGACTACGGATGAATATTTCCCAAACCTTCAACGTCCCGGGGGTGGGCCAAAACAAACTGCCGAAATGGGCCAAACCAGCTTGCCAAACACACAAAAGCCTGATGCCAATTCGCCCGCCAGACGATAAACGGGGCGGAGCGCCCCTTTTCTCGATTCGTTGCGACCCCGCTTTCCAGCTCGCGACGAACATGGTGATCGCGGTTCTGGAGTGTATCTACGAGGAATCTCTCATGAAAATTTCGCGTTCGCTTGTTGTTGCCTTTTGTGTTCTCGGATCGCTCGCGGCCCCTGCGCGCGGCAGCAACCTCAATAGCGAGGCTACCTACATCCGATTCGGGATTCCGGGCGGCGCCACCTATCCGATGGCCATCAATTCCTCGATGACCGTCGCCGGCTACTACCAGATTTCGAACACCCAGGCCCGCGGATTTATCCGCGCTGCGGACGGGACCATCGAAACATTCGCGGTTCCGGGAGCCGTTTGGACCGAACCGGAGAGCATCAACGCGGCCGGCGATATTGCAGGATTCTGGGAAATGCCGGCCGTAGGCACGGACAAGCCTACCAATGGTTTTCTCAGGTATGCAGACGGTCGTATCATCACATTCGACCCGCAGACGGGAACCCCTCCCGCAGCGCAGGCCGTAAGCATCAACGACTTTGACGAGCTTGTAGGAACGGTGTATGCCAACTCCGGCTCTTATGGGTTTGCCCGCTTACGCGACGGCATGTTCAGCACACAGACCTTTCCCGACGCTGAAACCGTGGCGACCGCCATCAATGACAGCGGCTCCGCGGTTGGCTATGCATTCTCTTATATAACCGCGCTCAACACTGGCTATGTGATCCACCCGGACGGGTATACCCTCACATTCACCGTGAGTCTGCCTTCGTCCGACGCACCATGCACAACCGGATCGACCTCGCCTATGGCGATCAATGTCGCGGGCACGATCGCAGGCTGGTACGAAGTCTTCTGTCCCCCATACCCGAGAAACGGCTTTGTGAGGTCGCCGGAGGGTCTGATCAGCGTGTTTTCGTTCCCCGGGTTGGTCTACGAAAACAACCTCGCTATCAATCAGGTCGGGGATGTTACAGGTTCCTACACCGACACCAAGGGAAACCAGCACGGCTTTGTACGTAGCCAGGATGGGGTTGTAACGACCTTCGACGAGCCGGATGCCTTAAAAGATACAACTCACATCACGCAGCCGACCGGCATCAACGATTCGGGGGTGATCACGGGCACCTACGGGGGGGCCGGCATGACGGGCTTTCTCCGTATTCCGAACTAAGGGAACTGGACCGTGTTCGGCGGACGGACGAAATAACCTTGTTCGGTCAAGCTGGCGAACTCAATGGCTATGCTGCCACCGGATTGCTTCGTCACCGGATTGCTTCACAAACCAGGCGTACCCTGAATTATCTCAATGTCACCGAAGATAATCGTAAAGATGTGCAGTTTGTACTATCGCTGCTGGATCGCTTCGACGTGAAGTTGGACCAGTTCGGCGATTCGCAGACGCGGTTGGAGCGGCTTTAAGCTATACGTGCGACTTGGGTTTCCGTGGCAAGTTTTAGATTAGTCCCAACGCCGTCAGGAAGGCACAAAGCTCCGGGTCGATTCCGACAAGGGCACCGGGTTTTTTGGTTCCAATCCGACCGTAGGGTCAACCGATAGGAGCTACTTGATCCGCCCCCGAAACTCTTCCAAGGAGAAAATGCCGAGGCGATAAGAGCTCACATCTATCGAAGTCGCTGCAACAAAACACCATATCCTGGTTTCTGGGTAAGTTTCAAACAGGTAGCTCAACCCCCATCCGAAATGCAGTTCAATTCCCAACCTGGGTATTTCGAGCGCGTCTCATGCGTCGACGTCATACTTATTCCCCTCGCTCTTGGAGTTTCGGGGGATAGGTATGCTGTCGCACTAGCGTCCGGTTAGATGTCGAACAAAATCAGCTGGTTAGCGTGGCGGTGCGGGTGGGGTTTGCGATAATTTGCTGCAAGGCGCATGAAATCTGTGTTTTTTCAAAGATGAAGACGGAGAGAATCTGTAGACAAGTGTGGAGAGAGGCGTCTCGTTGGAGTTCTTTCTTGATGATGGCGATCAGGATATAGGCGATGAGGCAGCAGATCTGCGTTGCATCCGTGAACTGCTTAGAATTGCCTGCGGACGGACATTTCGCGTGGGATGTGCGATGGCAGGGGCTAAAGCCCAATCTCTCACAGTTCGTTTACGGCCCGACTAAAGTCGTGCCCTGATACAAAACCAAAGCTCCGCGTCGCACACCGTACCAGTCGTTTCAAATCGTGGACACCCCCGAATGTTCAAAAAACCATACTCAATGCTGCACTTACAGCCATCCCCAAACAAACGAACCGGACACTAGTGACGCTGTCGACGCATCTCCGCCTACTGCGGTACGCGGATAAAGCCCACCGGAGGTCCTCCTCCCGCGTTGTACTGATAGAAGCCGGCGATTGCGCCTCCATCGCTGATGCTGGTCGCGTTGGTCTGCTTGCCCTCCGGCGGATCGAAGGAAGTGATGGTGCCATAAGGGTTGCGCACAAAACCGTGCTGGACCCCTGCTGCGTCCGAGTAGGAACCCGTGACGTCGCCAGCGCTGTCGATGCTGATCCAATGCGGAAATGCGGCTCCGCCGTACTCTTGCAGGTGCGAAGGCAACGTCGGAATCGTCCCCGGCGGTTGGAACAGGGTAAGCTCGCCATCCGGCGACATCACAAAGCCGCCCGTCCTCACTGCGTTGCAGTTGTTGGAGAAGGTGTCGTTGGAGAACCAGCCCGCGACCATGCCCGCTGCATTGATGCCGTCGGGAATGGTTTGCTGTGAGCAACCAGGCAACACAGGAATCGCGATCTCGGCCCAATAACCATCCGGGTGCGCCACAAAGCCTGTGTAGCCGGAATAGCCCACGACGGACCCGCTTGCATTGATGGCTGTCGCCACGGTCGTCCCACCGCCAGGGGCCTGAATGTTGGTGAGCACTCCCGCGCCTGACCGGGTAAAAACGCCGGGACCTGCCGCTATGTAGGTTCCCGCAATTTCGTCGAAATCGCTAATGCTTACGGGCTGTGCTCCCACAGCGTAGTAGGCCTGGGACGCCTCGATGATGATGATGTGCCCGTCGGCGTACCTGAGAAAGCCTTGCACCGGAACCCCATGCCCATCCTGCAATCCGGGTTGGTAGTATCCTGTGATATCCCCGGCGGCATTGATGCCCTCCGGCACGGTCGAAGTGGCTCCCCCCACAGCGAAGGTAGTGATTGTTCCGTCCGCCTCGCGCAGGAAACCGCGCACCGTGGACGAGGCACCGTAGTAGCCGGTGACCTCCATCGAGGCATTGATTCCTGTCGGATAGGTGCCGAACGCGCCCGGCACTGAGAACGAAATGTACGTAGCCTCGCCATTCACGTTGCCACCTTGGGCAACGCAAGTGAGCGAACCGAGAGCACACAAGGCAGCAAACATAAAACGCGGAATCATCATGACGGGATCCTGGCCGAGAGAGTCGATGGAGAGCTGCCTGCCGTGGCTGGTTTCGCTGCTCGGTAAAGCGGAGCCGTGAAGGCCGGAGCAGAAGCACCCTGCCCGTTCATCGTCGAGCCGGTGAAAATGCATGAGGCGTAGGTCCGC
>Ga0182024_10022470_pt1 | contig 11368 bp, 7 predicted proteins | sample P32metaG_FD_120480 | JGI IMG/M metagenome (GOLD analysis project Ga0182024, IMG submission 120480) | Permafrost microbial communities from Stordalen Mire, Sweden - P3-2 metaG (Illumina Assembly) | ecosystem: Environmental > Terrestrial > Soil > Wetlands > Permafrost | place: Sweden: Stordalen... | reverse complement strand
GTGCGACCATAAATATCGCTGGGCGGACGCTGCGCGTACTCGTCGCGAATCGCGTCCAGCGCCCCCGCAATCTTTCCCAGCTCCGCTTCCGTAAGGATGCCCGCCGCGGCTATCGTCCGCGCATGGGCCTTGCTGGCAGCGACTTCTTGCGGAAGCAGCTGCCAATCAAATGCCAGTGATCGTTGCCATTGTTCGAAATTTTGGTCCAGTGGCTCGCGAAAGCGGCCAGACCACATCTTCACTGGTGCGCCTCTTTCTTTTGCAGCAAGCGCGCACGGGTGCGAGCGGGCAGCCCCAGAATCTGGATGAAGCCCTTGGCATCTTTCTGGTCGTAGCTGTCACCCATGGTGAACGAAGACAAATCGTCGGAGTAAAGCGAATACGGCGACTGCCGTCCAGCTACACCGATATTGCCCTTGTACACAGAAAGCTTCACCGTGCCGGTAACCAGCTTCTGCGTGTTGTCCACAAAGGCGTCCAGGGCTTCGCGCAAGGGCGTAAACCAGAGGCCGAAATAGACCAGCTCAGCGTACTTGAGAGCCACCTGCTGTTTGTAGTGCATCACTTCGCGGTCCAGCGTCAATGCTTCGAGTTCACGATGGGCCGACGTTATCAGCGTCCCTCCCGGTGTCTCATACAGCCCGCGGCTCTTCATGCCGACGAACCGATTCTCCACAAGGTCGATGCGGCCGATGGCATTGCGCGCGCCGATTTCATTCAACAACTCCACAATCTGCACCGGCTCCAGAGCCATGCCGTCCACCGACACGGGTCGGCCTTCAACGAACCCGATCTCAACCACTTCTTCGCGATCGGGCGCTTCCTGGGGCGAGCGGGTCATCACCCAGGTAGTGGGCAGAGGAGCATTGCCTGCATTCTCCAGCTCGCCACCTTCGTGGCTGATGTGCCATAGGTTGCGATCGCGGGAGTGGATCTTCTCCCGGCTTGCCGCCACTGGAATGCCATGCGCCTCGGCGTAGTCCAGGCAGTCTTCGCGGGACTTTAGATTCCACTCACGCCACGGAGCAATCACCTTCAAATCCGGAGCCAGCGCCTGGTACGCATGCTCGAAACGGACCTGGTCGTTCCCTTTGCCGGTGCAGCCATGGGCCACGGCTTCGGCGCCCTCCTTGAGGGCGACTTCCACCTGGTGCTTGGCGATCACCGGCCGGGCAATCGAGGTGCCCAGCAGATACTTGTGCTCGTAGATGGCGCCGGCACGGACCGTCGGATAGACATACTCGCGCACGAACTCATCGCGCAGATCGAGCACCACCGCCTTCTTTGCGCCGGTAGCATAGGCCTTCGCCACCACCGCGTCCAAATCTTCGCCCTGACCAACATCAGCAATCATGGCGATTACATCCATACCGTAGTTCTCGTTAAGCCAGGGAATAATGATCGAGGTGTCGAGACCACCTGAATAGGCAAGAACAACTTTTTTTGACATGCGAAACTCCTTCAAATTCTTGCGCAGCAACCACTGGTACATGAGGGCGACCCTCAGTGGCTAAAGCCGCGCTGGTTTGCTGTTTGTGAACGGCCTAAAGGCCGTCCCCTTCAAATTCCACTCATAATGGAAGGAGGTTTCTGAAGTGTACGGGCTTCAGCCCGTACATAACCTCTCTCCATGGGAACGGCTTTACATTAATTTGTCGCGCGGGATCCGCTAAGACCGCCGCCAAGCAGCAGAACCATCAGTGCCTTCTGCGCGTGCAGGCGATTCTCCGCCTGGTCAAAGACCACGGACTGTGGCCCATCCAGCACCGCGTCGGTTACCTCAGCATTGCGATGCGCCGGCAGGCAGTGCATGAACACGGCGTGCGGCGCGGCATGGGCCATCAATGCCTCGTTCACCTGGTATGGCTTGAAGATAGGCGCCCGCTTCGTCACCTCATGCTCAAACCCCATGCTGGTGCAAACGTCGGTATATACCGCGTCCGCGCCGCGTACCGCACCCACCACATCGTGGGTAAGGGTGAGCGTGGCCCCGGACTCAGCACCAATCTCCTGCGCCTTGGCGACAATCTCCTGCTTGGGGTAGTACCCCTTAGGAGACGCCACGGTGCAATGCGCGCCCAGCAGGGCAGCGGTCAGCATCAATGAGTGACAGACATTGTTACCGTCCCCCACATACGTGAATTTAAGCCCCCGCGCCGTGCCGAAGCGCTCTTCAATAGTCATGAAATCCGCCAAAGCCTGGCAGGGATGCTCCAGGTCGCTGAGCGCATTGATCACTGGGCACCGGGCGTATTCTGCCATTTCCGTGATGGTCTCGTGGGAGTAGGTGCGCAGCACAATCAGGCTCACCCAGCGCTCCACGTTGCGCGCCATATCGGCCAGTGATTCGCGCTCGCCCAGCGGAGATTGAGTTTGATCCACAAACATGGCGGAGCCGCCCAGCGTATTCATGCCGGCTTCAAAGGTCAGCCGCGTGCGCAGCGAAGCCTTCTCGAAAAACATCACCATCTGTCGAGCGTCGAGAGAAAAGCGGTAATCCGCCGGCGTGGCCTTGATGCCGTGCGCAAGTTCCATGATGGCAGCGATCTCTAACTGGGAGAGATCGGCAATGGAGCAGAGATCGCGGCCGGCGAGGCTCGCGGTGGCTAGAGCAATCGTATTGCCCTCCTGATGTACTGCTTTTTCATCAACCAATAAGGTTTTGCTAGCCATTGAGTGCCCCCCCTGTGTTCTGATGCGCAGCGGCGAAACTGGGCGCGCCGGAGGCTTCTTCGTTCAAAATTTCGTTCAATGCAGAGACCGCCAGATCCACGTGCTCCTTGCCCATGATGAAAGGCGGAAGAAAACGCAGGACGGTCTCGCTGGTGCGGTTGATAAGAATCCGTCGCTCGAGCATCTTGGCGACGATCTTCTTGGCCAGATCGGCGGAGTTCATCTCCATGGCCAACATCAAGCCCATCCCTCGCACATCGACTACGCTTTCGTGCTTCGCCGCCAGGTCATGCAATTGGCTCTTGAAGTACGCACCCGTCTCCCGAATGTTGGCCAGCAAACCCTCCTGCTCGATCGCGTCGATGACCGCGATGGCGACGGCACAAGCCAACGGCCCGCCACCGAACGTGGTCCCATGCAGCCCCGGATGAATGGCGCGCGATGCCTCCTCGGTGCATAGCATCGCGCCCAGCGGCAACCCGCCCGCGAGGGGCTTGGCCAACGTGGTGATATCCGGCCGAATCCCAAATTGCTGGTAAGCAAACCATTTGCCGGTACGCCCCAGGCCGGACTGAATTTCGTCCGCCATCAGCAGGGCGCCCGTTGATTGCGTGAGCTCGCGCGCCGCTGCAAAAAACTCCTGTGACACCGGCCGGATGCCGCCCTCGCCCTGAACCGGCTCGATCAAAATCGCGCACACCTCATTCGAAAAGCTCGCCCGCAGGTGATCTACATCATTGAAGCGAACGAACTCCACACCCGGCACCAGCGGCTGGAACGGCTCGCGGTACTTATCCTTGTGGGTGGTCGAGACCGAACCCATGGTGCGCCCGTGAAAGCTGTTTTCCATCGCCAGAAACTTCGTCCCCAAGGCGTGGCCTTCGCTTCGCTTCATCGCCGAGTAAGCCCGTGCGAGCTTCATCGCCGCTTCCCAGGCCTCGGTTCCGCTGTTGCAGAAAAATGCGCGGTCCATCCCGGCGCGTTCGGTCAGCCGCAGTGCCAATTCCGCCTGGCCTTCATGAAAGTACAGGTTGGAGAGGTGCACCAGCTTGCGGCTCTGGCGGTTGATTGTCTCCACCACCGCAGGGTGTCCATAGCCCAACGCGTTGACGCCAATCCCGCTCAATAGATCGAGATACCGCGCTCCGCTATCGTCGATCAGGTGCATACCTGCGCCGTCGACAAACAAGATCGGATTGCGCTCATAAGTAGGGAGCAGCAGTTTTGCCTCTGCCGCCTGAATTGCTTCGAGCTTCATGCCACCATCACCTCAGTCCCTTGAAGTACCCGCGTCGAACACAAATCGGGTAGTACTGCCGCCGCATCCGCCGGGAGAATGCGCACGCGTTTGACCCCGGCCAGCAAGGCCTCGCGGCAGGCGCTTAGTTTGGGCAGCATGCCTCCGCTGATGACCGCATCCTGCGTCAGGCCGGCAATCTGATCCACACTGAGCCAGCGCATCACCTCACCGTTCGATCCCCGCACACCCGGAACGTCGGTAAGAAACACCAGGGCGTCGGCCTTACACGCAATCGCGCAAGCGGCTGCCATCTCATCCGCGTTGATGTTGTAATACTCGCCGTCAAAGCCCAGGGCCAGGCTGGAGATCACCGGCACCGCCCCCATCTTCCAAATGGCATCGAGCCACCGCGTGTCCGAGGCCACAATCTCGCCCACAAAGCCCAGGTCCGGCGTGGTCCGCTTCTTGCGCGCACGGAAAATCAAGCCGTCTCCACCCGAAAGCCCCACGCCCGCCTGGCCGTGGCCGCCCAGCGCTGCCACGAGTTCCTTGTTCACGCGGCCGCCCAAAACCATGAGCGCTGCATCGCGGGTCTCCGCGTCGGTGATGCGCAAACCGGCAATAAATTCACTCTTCTTGCCCATCTGCTTCAGCGTTCGAGTCAGCGCGGCCCCGCCGCCGTGTACCACGGCGACCTGGTTGCCGTCCTGCGCGAGCATTGCAATCGCCCGAGCACAGCCGTGAAGCAATGCTGGATCTTCCAGCGAGGCACCACCAAGTTTGACTACGAATCTCATGCCAGCCCCTCCGCTTCGTCCCATCCGCACATCAGGTTCATATTCTCGACCGCCTGCCCGGCCGCGCCCTTCAGCAGGTTGTCCAAACAGGAGACCACGATACAGCGCCGTCCATCCTTCGCCAGCTTGAAACCAATGTCGCAGTAGTTGGTACGCACCGAGTGCTGTATCTGTGGCAGATTGCCAAATATGCGCACCAGCGGGCTCCCAGCATAAAACTCACGAAAAAGTTCGTCCACCTCGGCCGTTTCCTTCTTTTCCCGAAAGGTCACGTACGTCGTGGACAGAATGCCCCGCGGAATCGGCAGCAGGTGCGGAGTAAACGTCAGCTGCGACTCCTTCAGGTTCAACTGTTCCAACATCTCCCCCATGTGCCGGTGGCTAAACACCGCGTAGGCGGACAAGTTGTCCGCGGCATACATAAAGTGCGTGGTGGAGGTCGGCGCCTTACCCGCTCCCGAGACGCCCGATTTCGAGTCGCAGATGATGCCCCGGTCCAGATCCACCCAGCCGGCCGCGACCAAGGGCTTTAGCGCCAGAATGATCGACGTCGCATAGCATCCCGGGTTGGCCACCAGTTGTGCAGTACGGATGCACTGGCGATGCAGTTCCGGCAGACCATAGACGCTCCCGGTTTGAACCCTCTCGGCCAACGCAGCATCTTCATCATGAAAGCCGTAGACCGCCCGATGCTCGTGCACCCGCAACCGCCACGCCCCGCTCAGGTCCACCACCTTCAATCCCTGGGCCAGCGCCTCCGGCGCCCAACTCCGCGACTGCTCATGCGGGGTCGCCAGGAAAAGCAGCTCCACGCCACGCTTTTTCAGCAAATCCCAGGAGAACGGTTCCACCATCAACCCGGAGCTGCCGTTGTTACCGGCCAGCTGAGGATGCATGTCCGTCAAACGGACCGCTTCCGCGTCCCGGCCGACAAAAACCGGAGGCCGGCCATGCAAGGCAGGGTGATGCAGCAGCAGCCGCGCCAACTCCATCCCGGCGTAGCCGCTGACTCCGGCAACCGCGGTTTGTATTCCTTCTTTACGCATTAGCCAATCATCGCTTCCAGGCGATCCCGCAATTGGGTCGCCCGCTTCAGGTCCGGACAAATAATCAGGACAGTGTCGTCGCCGGCAATCGTTCCCACCACTTCGGACCAATCTTCGCCATCGATCGCCAGTGCAACCGGCTGCGCGCTTCCGCTGGTGGTGATGAGCGCCAGCTGATTCATCGCCTGCTTCACCCGCAGTCCAAAGCTGCGCAACATCTCGGCGGTCTGGGGCAGGTCGTCGTCGTCGTCTTCCAGCGCCACACCGTTGGGTGCAGCGTAGCCATTGGGACCCTTATAGAGATGAAGCTCATGAATATCTCGCGAAAGCGTAGCCTGGGTCACTTCGAAACCGCGCTTGACCAGCCGGCGGCGCAACTCGTCCTGGCTGCCAATCGGCGCGCCTGCGACGAGTTCTCTGATGGCCGTATGCCGATCTTGCTTCATAATGTCCTCACGACTCTTTCTCAGCTTTTTGCGCCAAAGCCAGAGCGCGGCTCAGGGCCGCGCTCTCTTGCATCCTCACAGTTACGACGATGTGGTGATAGCGGTTATGTGCAGCCGTTCTTTGGCGGAACGGCTGCGTAAAGATCGGTTAGCCAGTGCATGTCCACCGTGAGGCCGCGCTTTGGGTGTGCATAAAAATACATTAGCATGTATAAATATACAGAGTCTGATTGTCAATGACTGGATGCCTTTTTTTAATGAAAAGGTCACGAACCAGCCGTTGCCCAACGTGGTGCAAAAGAAATTTTCATCTACGGCTACTTGTCACGGAAACGGGGATTATAGTTACGTATGGGTTCCTTTGCCTCAAATACGCCGGAGCGCAGCCTTACCCCCAATCTGCTCGATTCTCGTTTTGACCACGACTCCTGTGGAGTCGGTTTCGTTGCCACTTTGCGCAACCAGCCTACCCATGAAATTCTGACCCAGGCTCTCACCGCCCTGGCCCGCCTGGCCCACCGTGGAGCCATTGCCGCTGACGGCAAAAGCAGCGACGGCGTCGGCATCATGACCGCGATCCCGCGGGACTTTCTGCTTGCGTCGACCGGGCTTTCGCTCGAAGCCGGTAAGCCCCTGGGCGTGGGCGTGGTGTTCTTCCCCAGCGAATCCGAGCCTGGCCAGAAGGCCCTGGAGCAGGCGCTGGCTGCACAGAATCTCGACGTGCTCGGCTGGCGAGTTGTCCCCACCTGCGAAGACATTCTGGGTGAAATTGCGTTGTCCAGCATCCCCGTGATCCGTCAGGTACTGGTCACGGCTACAAATCCCGATTTTTTTGAGCGCCGTCTGTATCTGGCACGCAAGCAGTTCGAGCGCGAAGCCGCTACTTCTGGCTATGTGTGCTCGCTCTCTTCTTGTTCGTTGGTCTACAAGGCCATGTGTGCGGGGCGTCTGCTGGCCGATTTTTATCCTGATCTGGCGAACCCTGCGTACGCCACCGCGTTTGCGATCTTCCACCAGCGCTACGCCACCAATGTGTTGCCCTCGTGGGATCGCGCCCAACCGCTGCGCACCCTGGCTCACAACGGGGAAATCAATACCGTTTGGGGTAATCGGGGCCGCATGGATGCCCGGGCCGCAACCATCCCCGCGGAATGCCACCCCATCTTGTCCAAGGACGGTTCGGATTCCACCAGCCTGGACGAAGTCGTCGAGTTGTTAGCGCGCAACGGGCGCAGTGTCGCGGAAGCGGTCAGAATGTTGCTGCCTCCTGCCGGCCGCCAGCGCGAATCCGCCTTTCTCCGTTACCACGCCGATTGCGTCGAACCCTGGGACGGCCCTGCTGCTCTTGCCTTCGCCGATGGGCACCTGGTTGGAGTGGCCCTGGATCGCAACGGCTTGCGTCCCTGCCGTTTCTTCCTCACCGAAGACGCGCTGGTGGTCGCCGGATCGGAAGCAGGGCTGGTCGACCTTGATCCCGAGAGAATCATCCACAGCGGCCGTCTCGGCCCCGGAGAGATGCTGGTCGCCGATCTCGACGCGCACCAGTTGCTCGAAGACGACCAGTTGTTGAAGGAGTTCGACCGCTTCTCCACCTACGGCAATCTGGTGGCGGATACCCCACTGGAGCCGGTCGCTTTCGCCCCTCCCGTGGAAGATCTGACTCAGCTGCAACAGCTGTTCGGTTACACCCGGGAAGATGTGCGCATGGTCCTGGCCCCCATGGCCAGCGACGGCAAAGACGCCGTCTGGTCAATGGGCGACGATACCCCGCTGGCCCCCTTGGCCCATGCTCCGCGCCCGGTCTACGCCTTCTTCCGCCAGCGCTTTGCCCAGGTCACGAATCCGGCCATTGATCCGGTGCGCGAATCCATCGTCATTCAACTGCACACTCGTCTCGGCCCCTGGCCGCATCTTCTCGATACCAAGGCACGCATCCCAGGGCTTTCGCTGGAATCGCCCTTCCTCTCCCTGGGCCAGATGCACGCGCTGCGCAATCGGGAGCATCCGTTAGCCGACGAGATGCCGCTGGCGGTCCTGGATTGTGTCTTCGCGCCATCCTGCAACCTCAAGCGTGCGCTTGACGATCTGTGCGCGCGCGCCGTCGAACTCGTCCGCGGCGGCGCCGCCATATTGCTGCTGAGCGATCGCGCCATTGCTCAACCTGGCGCCCGTACCGAGCTGCTCCCCATCCCCATGGCCCTCGCCACCGGGGCGGTGCATCACGCGCTGGTGAACGCCGGGGTGCGCACCTGCTGCGGCCTCGCGGTCGAGGCAGGCGACTGTCGCGATCTGCACCACGCTGCTGTCCTCTTCGGCTACGGAGCGGGCGCTGTCTGCCCCTGGCTCGCGCTCGAAACCGCACGCAATCTCGACCCGGAAAAGGGCGAAGCCAACATGCTTCACGCCTTCGACCTCGGCTTGGCGAAGATCATGTCCAAGATGGGTATCTCGGTGCTCGATAGCTATCGCAGCGCCCATCTCTTCGACATCCTCGGCCTCGATCAGGAGGTGGTGGAGTTCTGTTTCTACGGCACGCCCTCACCCATCTCCGGTATCGGCTTTGCCGAGCTCGAGACCGCCTTGCGTGACCTCTGGTCCGCAGCTCAGGACGATGACAGCGGCCAGCCGGCTTTGGTCAATGCCACTCATCAGGATTCGCAGCCGCCCACAGCCACTGCGCAGCAGCCGGTAGCCAAAACCCTCCCTGACTACGGCTGGGTCCGCTTCCGCAAAGACGAACACGCCGAGCCACACCTCTGGCAACCGCAAACCGTCAAAGCGTTGCAAGTCGTAACCGGGACTGCCCGTGGTGCGGCGGGAGCCGGCCTGACGGCCATCCAGGCCTGGAATGCCTTCGGCACTCTGGCCGTCGAGAGCAAGCCCACCGTGCTGCGCGACCTGTTGGAGATCCGTCCCGCCGCAGCTCCCCTGGCCCTTGACCAGGTGGAGACCGCTCCCACTATTGTGAGCCGCTTCATCGCTTCCGCCATGTCGCTCGGCTCGTTGAGCCCGGAAGCCCACCAGACCATCACCGAAGCCATGAACCGGCTCGGAGGCCGCTCCAATACCGGCGAGGGCGGGGAAGACCCGGTCGTCTACCCGGACTTTCCCGGAGCTCCGGCCATCCTGAACAACAAGGTGAAGCAAGTGGCCTCCGCCCGCTTCGGGGTCACCACCGAATACCTCACCCATGCCGAGGAGATCGAAATCAAAATCGCCCAGGGCTCCAAGCCCGGCGAAGGTGGCCAACTCCCCAGCCACAAGGTTACCGAGCTGATCGCCCGGCTGCGTCACGCGCAACCCGGCATTGCGCTCATCAGTCCGCCACCGCACCACGACATTTACTCCATCGAAGATCTGGCGCAATTGATCTTCGATCTCAAGCGGGTAAATCCTCGCGCTGCCATCGGCGTCAAGCTGGTTTCCGAATGCGGCGTTGGCACCGTCGCCGCCGGTGTTGCCAAGGCCTATGCGGACTACATCGTCATTGCGGGTCATTCAGGAGGCACGGGAGCCTCTCCCCTCTCCAGCATCAAGTATGCCGGCAACCCGTGGGAGATCGGGCTCGCGGAAGCGCAACAAGTGCTGATGCAGAACGGCTTGCGCGGCCGCGTGCGCCTGCGTTGCGATGGCGGCTTGCGCACCGGCCGCGATGTCTTGATCGCTGCCCTGCTGGGCGCCGACGAATTTGCCTTTGGTACGGCAGTGCTGGTCGCCCTGGGCTGTGACATGGCGCGACAATGTCACCTCAACACCTGTCCCACCGGGATCGCGACCCAAAGACCCGACCTGCGCGCGAAATTCCGCGGCAAGCCGGCGAACGTCATCCGCTTCTTCGAGGAGCTCACGCGCGACATCCAGACCTTGCTGGCCTCGCTCGGCCTGCCCTCCCTGGAAGCTGCCATCGGGCGTACGGATTTGCTCGAGCAAGTGAGCACCGCGGGCGGGCTCGACCTGAGCGCCTTGTTGGCTCCGGCCCGTGACGGGCATGTACGCTGGCAGGGCCAGCGCAACCGCCGTCCCAGCGATCATGCCAACATTGACAATGCCTGGGTGCAGCCTGCGCTGGCCGCTCGTGCGGCCGATCAGCCCTTTGCCGTCGAAGAGACCATCGCCAACAAGCACCGCACGCTCGGGGCGCGCCTGGCAGGCGAACTGGTCTGGCATGGCCTCCATCACAAAGACACTCCGCTGACCTTCAAACTGAAGGGCGTTGCCGGTCAATCGTTCGGAGCCTTCGCCGTGCCCGGCATGCGGCTCGAACTCGAGGGCATGGCCAACGATTTCGTCGGTAAGGGGCTATGCGGCGGAGAACTGATTCTCCGCGGCCAGGGCCGTGCCGCGAGAGAAAGTGAATTGCACGTCATTCTCGGCAACGTGGCGCTCTATGGGGCAACGAGTGGCTCGCTCTTTGCTGCCGGCCGCGCCGGCGAACGCTTCGCGGTCCGTAACTCCGGAGCGTTAGCGGTGGTCGAAGGCATTGGCGACCACGGCTGCGAGTACATGACGGGTGGACTGGTGGCGGTGCTCGGCTCGACCGGCCAAAACTTCGGTGCGGGCATGACGGGCGGTCTGGCCTGGGTCTTCGATGAGGACGGCACTTTTCTCTCCCAGACCCGTTACCACACTGGCTTTCTAGCGCCGGAGCCTCTGTCTCAGCTCGACGAGACCGCAGCCGAGGAACTACGCCAGCTCATTGAGCTGCACGCCGAAAAGACCGCCAGTACAAGAGCCCATTGGATTCTCTCCGACTGGGCCAACCTGTCCGCGCGCTTCGTGCGCCTGACCCCCCTACCCCAAGCTTGAGGGTAAGTGCTCGTCCCCGGTAACAAAAGCTGGGTGGCGCCACCCCGTCGACCTCTCTGCGGCTAGCTACTGCTCCCTCGGATTTGGTCTTGTTTTGTATCAGGGCACGACTTTAGTCGGGCCGTAAAAGACCAAAAGAGAATTGGGCTTTAGCCCCTGAGGTACGTGTTTCATCGTTCGCGGCGAACTTTTCTCCGGAAAGACTGACTTCGCCCTCTATCTCTTAAAATGCGTACCCAGCGGCTAAACAGGCTGCGGAAAAACTCGCTTTGTTTGAAGGGTACGGCCTTCAGGCCGTACATAACTGCTGTGTAATGAATCCGGCTTTAGCCGCTGAGGGCTGCTACTCTTCTCGAAATC
>Ga0182024_10022469_pt1 | contig 11368 bp, 7 predicted proteins | sample P32metaG_FD_120480 | JGI IMG/M metagenome (GOLD analysis project Ga0182024, IMG submission 120480) | Permafrost microbial communities from Stordalen Mire, Sweden - P3-2 metaG (Illumina Assembly) | ecosystem: Environmental > Terrestrial > Soil > Wetlands > Permafrost | place: Sweden: Stordalen... | reverse complement strand
CGCCATGAGGGCGACCAGGAAGAATTGCCCGAGAAAGAAGATGTCGAAGAGCGTGCGGGCGACGCCGGGGCTGACCTGCCGCGCCCCTTCCTCACCGGCAGGCCACTGGAAAAACACCAGCGAGCCCAAAGCACAGACATAGAGGAGCTGCAGCACGAACGCGCGGGGCGATCGCAGGGTGACCAAGAGCTCGCGAGTCAAGACCGGGTTGTCACGCAGCATCCGCGCGGGTCTCGTGGTTAGTTGACGATTCCCTTGGTGATCATCATGAAGACTTCCTCGAGCGAAAGCGGCTCTTCGGCGAACGATTGCACCACGATGCCGCAATTCACCAGCGACCCCAGCAGCCGGGCCATGTCTGGGTCCTGCCCCTCGAATTCGGCCGTGATCGTATGATCATAAGTTTCGACCGTGCCGATCGAGGGATCATCGCGCAGTATGCCCGCGGCGCGATCCGTGGTGTCGTCCAGCACGCGCACCTTGATCACGCGGTGCGACCGGATTCGCTGCTGGATATCCTGGATGCTGCCGGCGGCGAGCATCTTGCCACGTTCGATGATGCCGATCGACGTGCAAAAGTCTGCAAGCTCTGAAAGAATGTGGCTCGAGATCAAGATCGTCTTGCCCATCTGCTTGAGCTCATTCAGCAAGGCCTTCATCTCGAGCCTGGCGCGGGGATCGAGGCCAGAGGCGGGCTCGTCGAGAATCAAGACCGGTGGGTCGTGCACCAGCGTCTTGGCCAGGCACAACCTTTGTTTCATGCCTTTGGAGAGGCCGTTGACGTAGTCGTCTTTCTTGTGAGCCAAGTCAAGCAGCTCGAGCACCTCGCCGATGATCTTTTTGCGGTACGATCGGGGAATCTCGTAGGCTACCGCGAAAAAGTCGAGAAATTCCCACACTTTCATGCCATCATATACACCGAAATCGTCAGGCATGAAGCCGATCACCCGGCGGACAGACATCGGTTCGGCCGTCACCGAGTAGCCGGCGACACGCCCCTCGCCGGCGGTGGGGCGCAAGAGGGTCGCCAGGAATCGGATCGTCGTGCTCTTGCCTGCGCCGTTGGGCCCGATGAAGCCGAAGATCTCACCCTTGCCGATGGAGAAACTCAGGTCGTCGACGGCGACGAAATCGCCGTACCGCTTGGTGAAATGGCTGACCTCGATCATCGGTCAAAAGTCTCCGGCAACTTGCACCTCACGGGAACCCGTCTATAGAGATGACCCGGCTCGCATGCCTTTGGCTGGGGTTGCATTTTTTGACGAAGCTGGCGCCGACTGCCGGCGACCCGCATTTCCCGATCGACCGGCGGCGGGCTTCGACTTGCTTTCAGCTTGGCCGCTCGCGGGGCTTCCCTCGGCGAGCAGATTGTATCGTTTGCCGTCGGGGCTGGGAGGAGCGCCGCTGCGAAGGTGGACAAGAACTGCGGTGAAACCACGTTTGCGATCGATGACCGGCTCGATCACCTGACCACGGACGGTGCTATTGACCCAGGCGACCAAGCGCAGCTCGCCCTGGTCTTCCTCGCGGTCACCGAGTGCTGCTCGCAAGACGTCAAGGAACGGATTCGCATCGGGCCCGGGACCGGAATCGACTCTCGGCGCCGGCTGGTCTTCCGCTTTTGCCACGATCTCGGCCGACGCACCAGGCTTGATCGTGCCCAGCGGGCGGGTCCGGGTCTTTCCTTGACCTGTCGCTTCGATCAAGACGGCATCCCTGAGCTCGAGGCCGCTGTCGTTAAAAACCTGCCGCTTTTCGCCCTCTTCTTGAAGCCGGATGACGCCGCCCAAGGCGAGCATCTGCTCGGCCCGGAACAAGGCCAGGCTGCGAGGTTGAACCGTGAAGTTCAACAAAGCAGGCACGGGCGACGACTGCCAGATCGAGCTCGAGATCTCTTCGCCGCGAATCGATCGTCCGTTGTCGAGCGGAAGGGCCAGCGCCGACGGATCGTCGGGATAGGACACGGCAAAACTGGACCGCCCGGACGTATAGAGCGAGACGAGCCGCGTGAGATGGGCGCGCTGATAGTCGCCGTGAACTTCGAGCAGATCAATCTCGTCGGCCGCCGTGTCGTAGCCCATGTCGTGGGCGGCCATGCGCTCAACGCCGACTGCGAAACACAGGGCCACCACGGGCACGACAATCCAGGCCCATTCTCGGCGATTGATCACGAATCGGCAGATGAGCCAGTTGAGCGGCACGACTGCGAGCAAGTATGCCAGGATCACCTTCATGACGAATTGAGAGCTGGGTATCGTGATGCCCGAAGCCTCTTCGAGCAGATCTCGGCTCAGTCGGGGCAGTGTGGCGCTGTCGCGCCAATCGCCGACCGCCGGGAACTGATGCAGGTCGCTTTCGCCGGCTGGTTCCGCCGCCGCGTCGGCTACGGCAAGCTGGGCCGCCACCTTGGTCTTCGGCTCGGGCTTGTCGGTGGCGCCATCAACCGGCGGTGTGGCCAGGTCGCGACTGGTGATGCGATACCAGCTCAGGTCCTGGCTGAGCAAGCGCCCGCGGCCGGCGCTGCTCGAAGTCAATCCCTCGGAACTCGCCCATTCACTGGACGTCTCTTCGGGCCGCCGCAGGACGACGCGGCGAATGAGCGTATCGAGGCCGGGCCACGCCAGCAGAGCCTCTTCGTTAGGATTGAGCGCGAGCATCGTGATCCTGCCGCGCCCCACCCGGCTCTCAACTGCGAGTACGTGTGGGCTCGCCTCGCCCAGTGGAACCGTCGAAGCCCCCGGTTTGGCCTTCAAGACCGTCAGGTAAACCGGGCGCTTGGCACCCGGCCGGATCGGAACTGCGGCTCGATACCGGCTCGACCCGCGCCGCAGGGCGGACCTCCGCTGCGCAGGAACCGGCTGACTTTGATTTTCAACAGATGAACTGTAGTTTGGGGGAGGATAAGACTGCGAGAGGGGTCCGAGGGTTTCCTCGGAAAGCGGCACGGTTTCTCCGGAAGCTTCGGCCGGCAGGAAAGGACCCAAAAAACTATCACGCAACACCGAAAAAGTTTGGCCTGCGCCCCCGCAGAGAACGATTTGCCCACCCCAGTGCAGCCAGTCCAGCATCGCCTGTTGCTGGGTCACTGACATGATGTCCGGCGAATAATTGTCCCAGATGACGTGACTTATGGTCGTCCACGTCAGCGGGTGAGACGAAAGCGAAACGCTATCGGGCTCGATTGGTAAGACCAGCCGGTAATAGCGCAGTTTCTCAAGATCACCTCCGTCGCGCTCGACCGATCCCGGCAAAGTCGCGGACATCTTGTTCCAGGCGGCAAACTTCGAAGTCGAATCCTTGGAAAGAATCAGAACCAGCATCTGATGCGGCGGCAGTGTCGAAAGAGTCGCCGGCCAGGTCGTGTCGGGGCGCAATGCCCCGGCGCGGAGCAGGTCGACCCCGAGCTGCTTGGGAATCACGCCGTTTGCGTCGGGGATCATGATCTGCATGGCCCGCCGCGCGCGCTGTTCCTTGATCAGCCGCCCATCGCGCCTGAAATAGATCTCATGGGGCATCCCCAAGAGCTTTGCCGGCTCGGTTTGAAGGATGCCGTCATAGTTGTCGTCGTTGGCTCTCAGCTCGAAAGTGAGCGTGAACCAGTGATTTGGCTTGACATAGGGCAGGATATCAAACGGTGCGACCTGCGACCGAAAAAACTCAAACGCCGGCCGGTTCCTCTCTTTCTCGAGCTTTTTTCTGATCGCATCGGGATCGGTCAAGATCTGCAACCGCTCTTCCTCGGTCGCCGTGAGCTGGGCCTGCGCCTGACCGGAGGAAAGAAGCAAGAGCGACCCCGCCAGGAGCATGATTGCCGTGGCGAGAAACCGATTACTAACCGTATGCGGAACGCAACCGCGTTCTCTCATCTTGGTGAGGCTCTCTCGCGTCATCCGCCGAATTCGTTCGTAGTGTCCCACGAGTGTAGCAGGTTGACCGCTCGACCGAAAGGGTTAGACGCGCACGCGCCAACGAGCGTTCGTCTGACTGAGTGACGCCAGTGCGAGATGGCACGTGGGAGATTTGTGTTGGTTCCAGGATTGGGGTCGCTCGATATCCTGAATGATTCGAGCGTTATTGTTGCCGCACCCAGACAAGCCAGGGGCCTACCCGCCCTCGCAACGTGTATCCGAGCTCGGGCAGAGAGCGGCTCAGCCCGTCGATTCGCGAGGCCAGCGAGCTCGCCACGACGGTACGAACCGGGCCGGTTTCCAGCGCCCGCTCAAGCCACGCCGATCTCGGCTCGGCGAGCTGGATCGATTCGAACACGGGGTAAAGCCAGGGGTCGTGGACCAGCTCGGCGCGCCCGTAAACCCGGTTGAAGCCGGGCCGGTCAACAAAGAAGACCGCGCCTGGGCTCGCATCCAATCGATCGACGAGCTTTTCAATCAAGAAGCTCTCGGCGCGGCGCCGAGCGATGATTTCTTTGACGTCGGTGAGCGCGAAAGCCGGAACCGCTAGTACTGCCAGCAAGAAGCCAAGGATGGCGGGCTTTGGAAGGGGGTGCTCGACGACCCGTGCCATGGCCCGTGCAGTCAGAATTGAGATCAAAACCACGGCCTCGATCGCGTAGTTAAACCATCCGCCTGTGCTCAGCCGCCAAAGATAGGCGGTCAGCGCAAGCTCAGCGAACACATAGAGTGTCAGGGCAATATCAACGCCGCCAGACCGCCAGGCTCGGCGTAGGGCGTGAACAGACGTCGGCAGCAAGAAGACCATCGTGACGACCAATCCCAGCACGATCGCTCGGCTGACCTGTGGGCTCACCGCGAAGCTCTGGATGACCGTCAGCGTCGACACAAGCCCGATCAAGGCAATGCCAGAGGCCGCGAGCAGGCGTGACCAGACCCCGGATCGGGCTACGACCCCTGCGAGCGCTGCCGTCGCGAGCAACAGAATCAGGCCGACGCACTTCCATGAGAGAACCAGCATCGAATCACGGGCGAATTGCCAGGTTGCTGGGTGGAATACAGAGCATGCCCGTGCAGCCACGATCACAGCCTTCGACATGTGCCCTTTCGTTAACCATTCTTCGAGACCAAAGTAAGAAAACAGAATGAGCGTGTCGATCAAGAACGCGCCGGCAAGCACTTTGAAACGAACGCGCCGGCGGGCACAGGCCGCCACCAGCAGGACCATGCTGACGGCCGCCGCCACGATCAGATGCTGCTTGACGCAGGCAGCCAGCGCAAAGAAGACGAACGCAAGCATGATCAAGCGGTCGCTCGTGTTTTTGTTCTGAAGCGCGCCCAAGAACAACACGACACCCCACGTTTGAAGCGCGATCCCGAGCATGTCGGGACGCACTTCGACGATCAGGCCGCCGTAGACCGGGGTTGCGGCGGCCAGAAGAATCGCCCACCACCCTGCGATCCGCGGGGCGGCCTGAAACCGGGCGAGAAAAAATGCGCCGGCGAGGGTGGCCCCCCATCCGATGAGCGAAATAGTCCGGCCCGCGACGAGCGCCGCCTTTTCGGGACGAATGCCTGCGCGGGCCAGCGGCCAGGCGCTTGATGCCGCCAACCGGTAATAGAGCGGCGGGTGGATCAGTACCAGCGGATTGCGTTCGCCGAACGGACCATAAAGCTCGCCGGGTCCATGCGTGAGCTGTCTGGCGACTGCGAGCAAAAGCGGCGACTCGCTCGCCTCGACGTCATCCGGTTCAAGGGCCATGAATACCCAAGGTATGAGCGTGCAGGCCGCTAGCGTCAGGCCCGTGGTGACCCAGGAGACAATCCAGAAGCGCGCTCGGGCGGCTCTGGCTTCGATCGAACTGGCTCGAGCGGCTCGCCGGCGTGGGTCATCATCCGAGGGTCTCGCCACGTTTAGCCCCAGTCGCGCGCCAGGGGACGATGCCGCCGTCGATGTTGACCGGCTCGCCCCGCTATCTTTCCATCACGGTACACCGAGCCGATACAGCACGATTGCGAGAACAGCGCCGGCGAGCGCCACGATGACTCCTGGAATTCGCCTGAGCTTGAGATAGAAGAGCAAGACCAGCCCGGTGAGGGATATGAAGGTCATGAGTACGGCCGAGACGTCGATCAAGACGGACCACACCGGCCCGGTATCGCGGCCCTTGTGAAGGTCGTTGATCACAGCGATAAATCCGTGGTAGGTCTCGGTCAAACGGTAGTGGCCCGACTCGCGGTCGATGAAGGCGTCGGCGGCATAGCCGGGGCCCTTGAAGGAAACGACGCATTCGCCGTCGTCCACGCGAAAGTCCGCCAGGGCGCCATGAATCGAGTGGGCGGTTCTCATATGCTCGACAATTTCCAGCTTCGAGACCTGCCGATCGGGATCATTGCCCGCGCCGGCATCGGTCGCCGCCGGCGCCGGCGGTTGCGAGCGTAGCCAGGCCGACTTGATTTCGCCCTCGGCCTCGCGCTGGCTTAGGGCTTCGCTGAAAAACCAGTCAGGATGGTTGAGCGTGATTCCCGTGACGCTGAAGAAGAGCACGACGCCAAGGCTGAACATCGACAGATAGATGTGGAGCCAGCGCATCAGCTTGGCGAACCGGATACTGAGCCTGCGCTTGAGGGGACGCGCGGGCGGCTTCGGGGGCATGAGTGAATCATTCTTTTGGATCGGGCTTGCGGCGATACTCGATGGAAGCGGACTTGATCTCGACATTCCCCTTGAGTTCCTCGGTGAACGGTTTGCCCTCGAGAACGACTTTCTTGCGGATGCTCTGATAAGTTCCGTGTTCGCGGGCGGCTTCGATGGTGACGGTATAGTCTCCGCCGGCGAGCTGTTTTCCGTTATTGTCCTTGCCGTCCCAGATGACGTTGTACTTGCCGGGCTCACGGGTCGGGCGTGAGACCGTGAACAGAATCTCTTTTTTCTCTGTCGTCTTGCGACCCTGATCGGCCTGATACCATCGCTTCAAGTCGGGCAGCCACTGAAACGGACCCGCCCCGCTCATGGAGACCCACAGCGAAAGTGTTCGCACCGGATGGCCGTCGAGATCTTCGACCCACACGGCCACGTAAGGCCGCCGATAGCGGCCCTTCCGAGACGCGGGCCGATTGATCTCGAAGTTGATCAGCAACTCGAGGTCCTTGTTCCAGGGGACTTCGGGGCGCGGCTTCGCGTCGGCTTTCTTGGCCTCTTTTTCATTTTCATCTTCGTTTTCTGCTGGCGCCTCCGCAACCGGCTTGGTCTTGGTCTTGGTCTTCGGCTTCGGCTCTTGATCGTCGGATGAGGCGAACGCCACCATTGGTGGGCTTTCGAGATCAGACCACCCGCGGCTTTTGACGATTTCTCCGCTCGAGAGGACGATCAGGCATTCGGTTTCGGGCAGAGACTCGATCAGGCGGAGGCTCTCTTTGGGCTCGAGCACGCAGCAAGCTTTTGCCAGCGCGTCGGCGTCGATCGAACGCCCGGCAACGACGGTCGCGCTTGAGACCCGCTCGACCGGCTCGCCGGTTCGGGGATCGAACACGTGGGAATACCACTTGCCACCGATTTGCAGCCCGCGCTGCGAGCGCCCACTGGTTGCGACTGAGCGATTCTTCACCTTGATGAACATCAGAGGATCACTCGATTCCGAGTCGGCCCAGGGAGTGACGATTCCGATCGTCCTGGTGAGTGCACCGCAGACGCGAAGGTCGCCGCCGACATTCAGAAGGAGCCCGCTCACGCCGTTTTTCTCGCCCAGTCCCGCGTCGCAGGCCCGACCAACGATATATCCCTTGGCAATTCCGTTCAAGCTGAGCGGGCAATTCGAGACGCGCTCAGCTCTTCGAGTGGCCAGATCAAGCTTCCAGGCTGGCGGCGTCATGATCGCTTTGGCCTGGGTCAGCTCTTCGGAATTCGGCCGCCGGTCTTCCCGCGCGCAGCGCCGCCAGAGCCGCGTCAAGGCCTCGGTGCGCGGATCGAACGCTCCGTCCGTCCGTTCGATCCAGGTCTCGCACGATTGCAGCACTTCGAATAGCTCGGCTGAGACGGCACGCGAGCCCGGCCGGCGTTCTTGCCAGCGCGAAAGCTCGCTCGCCGGGTCGTATCCACTGAAGATCGCTGCAAGCCGGTCGATCTCTCGAAGCACGCGTTCTTCCGCGGCCTCGGCCGCATTCTGGTTGTCGGCGCGAACGCGAAGCTCGAGCGACGTGCCCAGGACGTTTTCGTGATAGAATTCGAAATCCGTCTCAGCTCTCGCAGAAATGGCGCTCGCGGCGCCGAAAAGGAAAATCAGCAAGCCCGCGACGATTCGTGTGTGACCTAGCATGGTGGGGCGTTTAGCTCCGCTGTCGTTTGGGTTCAGATCCCTGGTCAGGCGAAATCGTAGAAACAATCTTAGATGGGGCATCGCAGTGCGACAAGCCGGAGCGGGAACACCAAAGCGATTCAGGGTGACCGTCCGGTCGATGATGGTCGAAGCGTGCACGCGATCATTCGGCCGGTTACGATAGCACTCTTGATGGCGACGCATTTCACGCGTCGACACGCGACCGAGAGCTTTCGACGCCATGACCAAAAGCAATGCGAAGAGGCGAGTGCAGCCGGCCGGCGGCCGGACGACGACATGGCTTCTCCGCGCGGGGATCATGCTGGCCAGCGCCGGTGTCGTCTATGCGTCTGTGCGCGCCTGGAAGTCGCATGCTTCGCACCCGAATGAATCAGTACCGGGTGTTGTCGCGAGCAAGAAAGCCCCCGCAGCCGCACCACCCGGCGAGCCACCCGAGGGCATGGTCTGGATTCCCGGCGGCGAGTTTTTGATGGGCTGTGAGGACCCACGGAAGCTGGACTACGGTGGCAATGACGCGATGCCCGATGCCCGGCCGATCCACCGTGTGTATGTCGGCGGGTTCTGGATGGACCGAGTCGAAGTGACGAACCGGCAGTACGCGGCATTCGTCAAGGCGACCGGCTATATCACGGTCGCCGAGCGCACGCCCAAGGCGGAGGATTTTCCAGGGGCACCGCCTGAAAATCTCGTGGCCGGGTCGGTTGTGTTTTCTCCTCCCCGCGAGTCAGTGCCTCTCGATGACCATTACCGCTGGTGGAGCTATGTCAAGGGTGCGAACTGGCGGCATCCTGAAGGTCCCCAGAGCAGCGTCGAAAAGCGCGATGATTACCCGGTCACCCACATCGCGTACGAAGACGCCGAGGCTTTCGCGAAGTGGGCAGGCAAAAGGCTGCCGACCGAAAGCGAATGGGAATTCGCGGCACGGGGAGGGCTCGATCTTAAGCCGTATGCCTGGGGTGAAGAGTTTCGGCCGGGCAGCAAGTGGATGGCCAACACCTGGCAGGGTGAGTTTCCCATCAAGGACACGGGCGAGGACGGCTATGTGGGAGTGGCGCCTGTTGCCAAGTTTCCGGGTAACGGATTCGGCCTCTTCGACATGTCGGGCAACGTCTGGGAATGGTGCTCGGATTGGTACCGGCCCGAAGGCTATGCCGAATGTACGGCCGCTGCCCCCAAGGGGACTGCCGTTCGCAACCCGCAGGGACCGGAAAGCAGCTTCGATCCGGCCGAACCGCGCGAACGCAAGCGCGTGCATCGCGGCGGCTCGTTCCTTTGCAGCGAGCAGTACTGCGCGCGGTACATGATCGGCACGCGCGGCAAGGGTGAAGTCTCGAGCGCGAGCAATCATCTGGGTTTCCGGTATGTGAAGCCAGCCAAATGAGGCTGCTCGAGGGCTGAGCTTCGGATGCACGTTAGAGGAGCGCGTGATTTGCCTGTATGGTGACCGATTTTCCAGATCTGAAGATCACTGCTCAGATGCTCGCCCGGGGAGGTCTTGGCCACGCGCTGGCAAAGCGGCTGGGCCTTGAGCCACCAACGCCGGGGCGGCGGCTGGTGAAGGTGACGCTCCTGGTTATCTTCACCTGGCTTCCACTGGTGGTGCTTTCATTGATTCACGGTCATGCGTGGCCGGGGAATGTGTCGTATCCGCTCATGTTCGACCCGGTTGTGCACAGCCGCTTCCTGTTCGTTGTACCACTGCTCGAGCTTGCACAGATCGCGGTCGAAACGAGCCTGCGGGTGCAGATGCGGCACTTTCTCGAGTCGGGCCTGATCCCCGAGCGGCAGAAAGCGGAATACCTGGCCGCCGTCGCCAGGATCACCCGTCTGCGAAATGCGCCGCTGGTGGAAGGGACCATCATCGTCTTGGCCGTTCTCTTTTCGCTTTTGATCCGCGGCGTGGGAAATCTCGGAATCAAGGGCTCGAGCTGGCAGCGGCTCGACTATGCGATCACACCGGCCGGCTGGTGGTATATTCTGGTTAGCCTGCCGGTCTTGTACTTCTTTCTGGCCTGCTGGGCGTGGTTGTTTCTGTTGTGGGGCTGGTTTCTTTTCCGCACGTCTCGCCTCGATCTCGAGCTGACGCCCACGCACCCCGACCGCGCCGGCGGGCTCGGGTTTCTGGGCTGGAGCATGGCAAGCTTCGGGCTGGTCGTCCTGGCCGTCTCGGCCGTACTCTCGGGCAGCCTGGCCCGCGAGATTCTGCACGGGGGCTCGTCGCTTTCAAGCATAAAATATCACGTCATTATTTTTGTGGTCATCGTGATCGTGATCCTGCATTCCCCGCTCTTGGTATTCACCGGGCGGCTGGCGCGGTGCCGGTTTCGCGGGCTGCTGGATTTCGGGGCGCTCATCTGGGCTCACGATCGCGAATTTGACGAGAAATGGATCAAGAATTTGGGAAAAAGGGGCGAAAGCGAGCGGCTTCTGGGTAATCGCGACGTCGCCTCGCTGGGCGCGATCGCGCGCGCCTTTGAACACATCGACCACATGCTGCTAATCCCTTTTGACAAGAAGGCGTCATTGATTCTGGTGCTCGCGGCCCTGCTTCCGATGGTGCCGCTCTTGGGGACCTCCGTTCCATTTGGAGACATCCTTAAAGCGCTCGGCAAATTCATGGTGTGACGGCTCTGGTTGGACGCAGATCGGGTTCTCAAGGGTTGTCGGTCATCACCAGCTTCAGATCCCGCGTTCCAGTGAGCGGACCTTCGTGAAAAAGTCTCGCGTGAGAAAAACGGCGAAGGAAAAGGACGCCGATGTCGATCACGAGCCGGCCGTGCCCGCGATCCGTGTGCGCGGCGCCCGGGTGCACAACCTCAAGAACATCGACGTCGACCTGCCGCGCGATCGGCTCGTAGTTCTCACGGGCGTGAGCGGCTCCGGCAAGAGCTCGCTGGCATTTGATACGATCTATGCTGAAGGTCAGCGGCGTTTTCTGGAGTGCCTATCGAGCTCGGCGCGGCAGTTTCTGGACCAGATCGAGCGGCCGGACGTCGACTCGATCGAGGGATTGCCGCCCACGGTCGCCATCGAGCAGCGGGCGGGCGCGGCCAATCCGCGAAGCACGCTCGGGACGATCACCGAGATCCATGACTATCTTCGCCTGCTTTACGCCCGGGCCGG
>Ga0182024_10022468_pt1 | contig 11368 bp, 10 predicted proteins | sample P32metaG_FD_120480 | JGI IMG/M metagenome (GOLD analysis project Ga0182024, IMG submission 120480) | Permafrost microbial communities from Stordalen Mire, Sweden - P3-2 metaG (Illumina Assembly) | ecosystem: Environmental > Terrestrial > Soil > Wetlands > Permafrost | place: Sweden: Stordalen... | reverse complement strand
TAAACTGTTAATGCATTTAAAGCAATTTCTAAAGCGCGCGGATCTGCATTGCCGATATCCTCAGAAGCCATGCGAATTACTCTTCTTGCGATATATCTGGGATCGCATCCACCATCAATCATTCTACAAAACCAATAGAGAGCTGCATCGGGGGACGAGCCGCGCACTGATTTATGTAACGCAGAAATTTGATCGTAAAAATATTCGCCTTGATTATCAAATCTACGTAAATTATTTTGCAACACTGCACTTAATAATTCTTTGGTAACTGTTAATTTACCATCTTTTTTAGTCGCCAAATCTCCAAGAATTTCTAACAAATTTAATACTTGGCGCGCATCGCCATCAGAGGCTCTAACTAAAATTCTTTGCAATTCTTCCGGAAAATTTAATTGATAATTTCCCAAGCCTCTGTCTTTATCTTGGAATGCTCGTTGTAAAATTTCCAATAATTCATCTTCAGTCAAGGGCTTTAAAACGTAAACTCGTGCTCGGGACAGCAATGCATTGTTTAATTCAAAAGAAGGATTTTCGGTAGTTGCACCAATTAAAATTAAGGTACCATCTTCCACGAAAGGCAAAAATGCATCTTGCTGCGATTTATTAAAGCGATGCACTTCATCTACAAACAAAATAGTTGCCTGCCCAGTTTCAGCACGCGCGACTTTAGCAGCATCCACTACGGCTCGAATATCTTTCACGCCAGAAAACACCGCGGATAGTTTTTCAAAACGGGCATTGGTGTTATCTGCTAGCAATCTTGCAATCGTGGTTTTACCAGTTCCAGGTGGCCCCCAAAAAATCATGGAATGCAAAACACCTTTTTCAATTGCGCGACGCAATGGTTTATCTTTGTCGAATAGATGCGTTTGACCTACAACTTCTTCTATCGTTGCAGGCCGCATTCTCGCCGCTAACGGCTCAAATTCATTTGTTGGTTTCATTTATAACATCGACATTGGGTGGGGTTTTAAAGGTAAATAAAGAAGGTGATACAGATTGGTTTAAAATTACATTGTTAAATGTGATAGAGGTAATGTGCCCCAAATGATCTTCTAATTGCATTTCTTCAATCATTTTTTTGTTAAACCGCATTTTAATGTGTTCAAACAAACTATTTTTGTCTCGTGGTGTAAGTAAAAATTCTTGTTTATCTGCAGTGTTTACCAACGTTTGCACATTATAACTAGTGCGTAATGTTGTGGAAGGATTGCTTAACAATAATGCCGGCGCGTCCCCCGTTTCTTTACTCAATGTACGGATAGTAACTTGCTCCAAATCAGGATCATAAATCCATAATTTTGTTCCGTTAGAAACAATCGTTTGTGGATTAGGTTTTTTTATTTCCCATCTGAACTTACCTGGACGTTCTAAAACTAAATTTCCTTTAGAACTTGTGATCGGGTGACTAGATTTATCTAAATTTTCTTGGGTAAATTGACTGTTGATTGTGCGAATGGGGGTAAGTAATGTTATGAGATCATCGCTAGCATTTTGCGCGAAAAGATTTGGTGCGATGCTGATGCACGCAATGGATAACATTAATTTTAAATTTTGCATTGGTAACCTCTTAAATCTCAACTGGCGAAGGCGCTAAAACTTCTCTCGTACCTGTATGATCCATGGTGCTAACAACTCCGGCCGATTCCATGTCTTCCATAATCCTTGCTGCGCGGTTATAACCAATTTTCAATCGTCGCTGTACTAACGATATAGATGCGCGTCTGGATTCTGTAACAATCCTCAAAGCTTCGTCATACAGGGCATCCAACTCACCACCCATAGCGGCTTCCGCATTCAAACCTTCAGACGCATCAGCAGTCACATCTGGCAGATACTCAGGCTTGCCATAAGTTTGCCAAGCCGCCACCACACGGTGCACTTCTTCATCCGCCACGAATGCGCCATGAACGCGCACTGGCAACCCGGTTCCAGGTGGCAAATACAACATGTCGCCATTGCCTAATAATTGTTCTGCGCCCTGCTGATCCAAAATCGTACGCGAATCAATTCGTGATGATACCTGAAAAGCTATCCTAGTGGGAATATTTGCTTTAATCAGGCCAGTAATGACATCCACAGATGGTCTTTGGGTAGCTAAGATCAAATGAATCCCGGCTGCTCGGGCCTTCTGTGCTATACGGGTGATCAGATCTTCAACCTTCTTCCCAACTACCATCATCATATCGGCCAATTCATCGGCCACCACCACAATCATGGGTAATTGCTCGAGTGGGGCTGGTGGATTGCCTTCTCCACTTAACCAGGTAGGAGCTATTAGTGGATTACCCATCTTTTCTGCTTCCACAATTTTTTGGTTAAAGCCGGCTAAGTTGCGCACACCCAGCGTTGCCATTAATTTATAGCGACGCTCCATTTCTCCCACTGACCAACGCAATGCATTGGCTGCGTCTTTCATATCTGTGATAACTGGAGTTAATAAATGGGGGATGCCTTCATAAATTGAAAGCTCGAGCATTTTAGGATCGATTAAAATTAATTTTAATTGCTCCGGCGTAGCTTTATATAGCAAGCTTAATAACATTGCGTTTAAGCTAACAGATTTACCTGAGCCAGTAGTTCCTGCCACGAGCAAATGCGGCATCTTAGCTAAATCCACCACAACTGGATATCCAGCAATATCCTTACCGAGAGCTAAACTAACAGGTGATTTAGCTTGAATGTAACGCTGCGATTCTAAAATATCCCGCAAACAAACCACTTCGCGATGTTCATTCGGTAATTCTAATCCAATTACAGATTTGCCTGGAATAACTTCCACAACTCGCACGCTGGTAGCTGAAAGTGAACGGGCAATATCTTTTGCCAATCCTGTGATCTTGCTAACTTTAATCCCGGGCGCTAATTCCAACTCAAAACGGGTAATGATCGGCCCTGGATGTACCGCAACTACTTTAACTTCTACCCCAAAATCTAGCAGTCGTTGTTCTACTAGATTAGACAATTCTTCAAATGTGGTATGAGTAAATGCTTTACCATCCGAGATTGGTACAGGATCCAACAAATCTAAAGGTGGCACACATCCCGGTGCTAAAGTAACACTTGAAGTTAACTTGCTAGTGATTCTCTTTTCCACTATTTGTGGTTTGGGTTTTTCTTTAAAAACCGCAACTTTTTGACTGACTGATGAAATAAATTTTTCTTTTATAGTTTGAGGTTTCTCTTGAACTTCATTTAAGTTTGGCTCTAACCGAGAGGGACTAGGTTTTTTATATCTGGATTCAAGCCTACTAATTTCAATTGGTGGTTTTTTAAATCTAGCAAACAAATTAAATTTTGGAAATTTTGGCACTTGCGTTAAGTAACTTTTAAATTTTGCATGAATAATTTCTGCAAAAAATAGCCAGGAAAATCCTGTAAATAAAGTAACGCCACATAAAAATGCGGTAATTAGAACTAATACCCCGCCGGTTAAATTAAAAGTATGCAGTAGCATATTCGCCACTACATCTCCTAAGATCCCACCTGAAGACGCCGGCAAATAACTGGAAGTAAATTTAAAATTGATGCTTACTAACGCGCAGTTACTTAATGCAATTAAAATAAAACCTAAACTTTTAAAAAAAACATCGAGAGCAGGAGATTTAGTTTTTTCTTTAACTCGCGCACTAATCCCCGTCGCAAATACAATCATTACCGGCAAGATATAAGCCATATAACCAAATAGAGATAAAAACACATCCGCAAAAAAGGCGCCTACTTTGCCGCCCCAATTGAGCACTTTATCTGTGCCAGTGCTCGACCAACCTGGATCGCTAGTATTGAAACTTACAAAGGCAACAAATAAAAATAGTGCTGTGGCTAATGATACGATGAACAACCCCTCGCGTATGCGTTGTCCCATATGACTTACAATTGGACTTTTATCGCTGGGTTTTTGTAATGCTTGCTTCACTGCTTACTCCAATCTTTACCTGATGCAATCCTTACCGTACTATATCATACCCGTATCTATTGGCGGCACCTCATCAATGAAAAAAAGCGAGTATAATTATGACAATACCTTCCCATCATAGACTCATAATCCTGGGTTCAGGGCCTGCCGGCTGGACAGCCGCTGTTTATGCCGCCCGCGCCAATTTAAACCCTGTGGTGATCACTGGACTCGAGCCTGGTGGGCAATTAACTACCACTACTGATGTAGATAATTGGCCGGGGGACGTGGAAGGTTTGCAGGGCCCTGCTTTGATGGAACGTATGCAAAAGCATGCTGAGCGGTTTAATACGAAGGTGATTCCAGATCATATCAGGTCAGTTGATTTAAAACAGCGGCCTTTTGTCTTACAAGGCGAAGCCACCTATACGTGTGATGCAATAATCATTTCTACTGGGGCCAGCGCCAAATATTTAGGTTTAGAATCTGAAAAAGCCTTTATGGGCAAAGGTGTTTCTGCTTGTGCTACGTGTGATGGCTTTTTTTATAAAGGTCACCGCGTTGCAGTTGTGGGTGGTGGCAATACCGCTGTAGAAGAAGCATTGTATCTTTCGAATATTGCATCCCATGTAACTATTGTGCATCGTCGCGATAAATTTAGATCTGAAAAAATTCTTACTGACAGACTAATGAAAAAAGTTGAAGAAGGAAAAATTCAAATCGAATGGGATTCTTTAACTGAAGAAGTTTTAGGTGATGTTTCTGGTGTAAATGGTTTAAAAATCAGAAATAAAAATTCTAATGAGGTGAAAGTACTTGCAGTCACCGGCGTTTTCATTGCAATTGGTCACATACCCAATACTGATATTTTTAAAGGTCAGCTCGACATGGAAAATGGCTACATAAAAATTCGTAGCGGTTTAGCAGGTAATGCAACTGCAACTAGCATTCCTGGCGTATTTGCAGCTGGCGATGTCACGGATCAAATCTATCGACAAGCAGTTACTTCAGCTGGCTCTGGCTGCATGGCTGCACTCGATGCAGACAAGTATTTGGAAGGCATACCGCAGAATAATAAAGCAGTAGCATCTAAGGCAACTTCTTAAAAGTTAATTGATATTGCTTATCACTATTTTTTCAGGCATTATTTGGCTAATTTTTTTGATTAAAGAGTTATCAATTTTATATGGCTAAAGAAGACCAGATCGAAATGGACGGAACAGTAGTTGATGTTCTGCCTAACACTATGTTTCGTGTACAGTTAGAAAACGGGCACATTGTAATCGCCCACATTTCCGGGAAAATGCGCAAAAACTACATCAGAATCCTCAAGGGTGACAAAGTCACTGTTCAATTAACTCCTTACGATTTAACTAAAGGCCGTATCACATTTAGAAGCCGTGACGGTAGCAAACCATCAGAAGCCAAGAATAACGAGAGCGCTGCGGAGTAAAATCCGTAATTGCGAGGCCGCGGAGCGCCACACGTCATTGCGAGGCCGCGGAGCGGCCGTGGCAATCCAGCGATGGCATATTCCAAAATAAAGCCGCAAATGCTAAAAGAATTTCTCCGCGGCTTATAAGTGCTCACGATGCGCGGAAGCGATTATGAAGACATCGCTTCCTGCTCTCGTTGCGCTCTTATTCGCTGCTCGAAAACGCATTTGAAGCTTTCTTTTGGATTATCCCATCCCTGAATTGTCACGGCCTTGTGACGAACATCATGAGTGTTTAAGCAGCATCTCGCACGTCTAGATATAACCTAAAGTTTTCTAGATCAAGATTGATTTGGATTTATTTTAGATATATCTTTGATCGTTAAATTACGCAGGGAGGTGAAAACATGCCATATTCATTTTACGAATTATTTTGTGGTTCAAAAAGATCAAAAGAAGAAAAAAATGTTCCATTAATTAAAGTTGAAGAAGTAAAATACTCGGATGCAGATCCAACTGTTTTAGATGTTTTACATTTGATTCAAAAAGATCATCATATTTTATATAATGTTTGTTTCACACAAGTCACAGATGAACTCTATCACGATCTTAGAATTAAAATAAATCAAGCATTACCAGATCTGACTCCTCCGCTTATTATTCCGGAGAAAATAAAAACGGTTGGGGAGGAAAAACAGTGTGTGGAACTTTTTATCGGGGATCTTAGAAAATTAGAAGGAAACAAAGGTCTAACTAAAGAATGGATACAAAAATTAGCTAAAGAATGTGGTAATCAAAGACCTTTTTCAAGTTGGGGCAATGAATTACATGGGTCAATCTGTGATTTAACTCCCGATATAATTAGATATAAGAGCACTACCGATTTTTTACTTAAATTATTAGATAATCCCGGTCAAATGCTAAAAGTCACTAAGCAATATAGAAAGGAATTGATAGACCTACAAATAAATCTAGCAAAAGGAATAGAACCGATTAAACGCCCACAACTTGCATGAGGAAAAACATGTTTTCATCAAAGGAAGAATCCAAATGCTCTCCTGAAGAGTTAATAGCAAAAGCCAAATCCTTGCGTTACTCATCTAATGCGGGTGATTTTGCGGCTCATAACGAGCTATTAAAATTAGCCGCAATTAACCCAGAATCAATCGGAAAAATGTATCCTTATTATTGGCATTTAGTTTTGGGTTTAAGGCATTCTGATTCTAAAAAAGTTAACAAAAATGGTGCTAACTTGCGTCATTCTTTGATATATAAATTAGGCCAAGATTTAGTTTTGGCAATTTATACAAGACACGATGAGGTCTTGGAATTTTATGCGAGTGAAGATGAAGCAAGCCAAGATAAAATTAAAAAGATGTTAGCAGAAACCCATTGGACAAAAGCTTTATTTTTTTTTAAAATTTGTGATGAAACCTTAAATACCCCTCCGCCCTCACCCAAATAAAAAGATGATGAAATGAGATTTAGGGTTGATTCAATACCCAAGTGGGAAGAGCTGTTAAATCCGGAGAAGATGGCTGCCTATAATTATGAGTGCTAAAAAAATGATAGGGGTTAATAATTATCAAATCATTATTCATTAAAAGGACTCCTCCTTTTTGTTGTTGCAAAGGAGTTTCATAAGAAAGAGTTTCTTTAGGGAGCTGATCTACCGGAATTGATTTTTCTTCTTTATTATTATTCAGATTTGCAATTCTACCACATGCAAAATCTTCTAAATTTTCACAATTTTCTTTAACTGCTTCTAAGTCTCCGTGTTCAATTTTTTCCATGATTGTAGCTAAAGTCTCATTCACAAAAATAATCTCATGTGGCTTTTGACAAAAGTTGTAATAATCAATTTTTAAATTTGCAAAAACTATATCAGCGATATTTTTTTTATTAATTGATTTTCTTCCATGGTGTAAATCTTCGAATATTTGTAATAACAATCCAGCATTTAAAAGATTCATCAAATAATACAAACCTCGAGAAATTTCTACTTGGTGAATTCTACAAAATTCATAAATTTTAACTAAACTTCTAAGTTGGTGTTCCGACTTAACGATAAATTTTTTATTTAAAATACTAACGGGGAGCTCTTGTTGAACAAATTTCTGTAATTTTCCTAGTTGTTCTTGAGTTAGAGAATTATTCTCACGAGTTTTAAAAAACTGTAATATCAACTTTACATTATATGCTACTTGATGCCCAAACTTTTCTAGGAATTCTTTTCTGGTGATCATTTCTAAATAAATTGAATCAAATGCTAGGATATATTCGTATAAATCTAATTTCTTTCGATTAATTAAATCATGTATGTGCTCGGCAGGAAGATATTCTGCTAGCAACAAGTAAGCATCATTGCAGCTGTTTGGGTGTTTCCCATACCAAAAATAATCTGAATATCTCCTAGGAAGAACTTTCTTATCATTGTGTCTAGCTTGGATGCCATAATAATGCATATTCCCGAAAAATAAAGTTATATCCCTTATGGTTGGGATCGTGTTAAAAAATTCTTGCAGTTTATTATCACCATCATAATCAGGCAGATTGGTTACGTTAACTACTCCAACAACCATATGATCAATTAATCTAGCAAAAAAAATAACTTCAACTGAATCAAAAAGGCTAATATTTAAAGTTCTAATTTCTCTTTGTACCAATCCTTGCATGCTTTTTCGAAAACTTGTTTCATTCATCATCCAATGATCAAAAGGAAAAGTTCTTGATCTAGTTTCATTTCCAGCTAAGGTTTTATTTTTAGTTAGCCACTTTAATATTAAATCCTTATGCATTAAATAATTGGAATTTTTTTCTTGTTCAGAACTAACTTCAACTGCAGTATAGGATTTAGCAACTTCAATTAAAAATTTTATCAAATTATCTAGATAAGTTAATAGGGTGTTATTTATATCACAAATCAAAATATTTCCTGGAAGGTCACTACCAGCAAACATCATAAAGTCCGCTTCCCCTACAAAAATATGCAAAACTTCCCGTTTAGTTTGTACATGTAATTCTTCGAGATCAATTTTCATCTTTGAACGAACTGATTGTGGAATAGAATAAAAATTATCATAATCATTACTTACGTAATGAGTTTCATTAAAGCAAAATTTGGCTCTAGATTTTTGGGCATCAGCAAATCTTTGGTTAAAACTCTCAATAACCAGGCTAAGCCCATCTTTTTGTTCGGCACCGCGACCTATACTCATAACCACCCTCTTTTGAGCAATTATTATACAATATTTAAGCTTAAGCTAGTCTTAATAAAGTTAAACCCCTGATTTTATTAATAAATTTTATTAGCTTAATTCGTCTTATTTAACCTATTGTAAAAATGAACAAAAAAAACTATATTTGCCGCCACGTAAAAATTTGAGCAGACAATGAAAGCTAAGATTCGAGGCACTGAGATCTATTTTGACGTTGCTGGAATGCAACTCGCACCCATTGGTCAGGATTTTGAAGAACGCCCCGTTCTTTTCCTACTGCACGGTGGCCCAGGCCAAGATCACCTGCGTTTCAAGCAGCATTCGCTTGCCTTGCAAGATGTGGCTCAATTAATTTTTGTGGATAATCGTGGCTGCGGACGTAGCAAAAAAACTAAAAAATCTGAATACACTTTAGAAAATAATATCGAAGATATTGAAGCTCTTCGAAAATACTTAGGCTTGGAAAAAATAAATGTATTAGGAACTTCTTACGGCGGAATAGTTGCACAAGGGTATGCTATCCGGTATTCCAAACATGTCGACAAATTAATTCTAGTAGCTACCACATCACAATATCAAGCTATCGAAGATGCCCAAAAATATCTTGATGAACACGCCAGTCCGGAGCAAATCGCCATTGCTAAACATTTATGGAATGGAACTTTTAAAAGCCATGATCATGTAATGGATTTTTTTACTTTATTTGAAACCGTTTATTCTGTTACCGCTAAACCAAAAAAACGCAAACCCAAACCTCCAAAAATTCATACTGTCTGGTCCCATGAAGCATTGAACGAAGGCTTTGGTAACTTCTTAAGAAAACTAAATCTAACGCCTAAGCTAAAAAAAATTAAATGCCCTACTTTGGTTTTAGGTGGCGACAAAGATTGGATCCTTCCAGCTAAATATTCAAAAATTATTGCAGAAAATATTCCTAACAGTGAATTAAAAATTTTTAAAAATTGCGGTCATGCCATTGGTGTAGATGCTGGTCCCAAATATTTAAAAGCAGTTAAAAAGTTTCTAAAGACCTCTTAATGAATTTAAAATAGACACAATCAATAAAAATGCTATTATTCTATTCGCTTTAAATAATAAATAATTTGAGGAGTTTATAATATGGCTTTTTTTAGAAGAAATTTTAATCGGGAATATGTGGGGGCAGAAAATAAACATGATCTAAACAATAAATTTAAAACGGTGGCAGAATTTTTACCAAGTGATATGGAAAAAGACCCAGAATGAAGGAGAATTTATGATAAATTTAATCATTGCCTTGTGGGAAAAAATCTCGTTCCTTTATTAGCTTGCGTACCTCCACAGATTTCTTGGCCATTAACTAATGAAGAAAATATTTACGTCGCCAATCGAAATTTATTGGATAAATGGTGGTATCTATGCCAAAGCAATCTTGCTAGAAAACGTATGGAGTTAAAAATCTCAGTTCCTTCACCAACTCCAGCACCAGAACAGAAAGAATCTCCGAAACCAAAATAAACTATATACATTCACAGTGGATTGCCACGGCCGCTTTGCGGCCTCGCAATGACGTAATTTGCGTTTTGGTGCCTCGAAATGACACCATTTACGCGAAGCGGCCTCGAAATATCGTCATCTACAAACGTTATCGTTTTCCTCTCACGCTGCGGGCCAATCCAGGGGTGGGATATTCCAAAATAAAGCTTCAAATGCGTTTTCGAGCAACGAATCAGAGCGCAACGAGAGCATGGATCGACGTCTTCATAGTCGATTCAGCGCATCGTGAGCACTGATGAGTCGCGGAGATACGCTCTTAGCAATTTGCAGCTTTATTTTGGAATATGCCATCGCTGGATTGCCATGACCACACAGACGGAAATCACGCGAAGCGAAGTTAATTTGAAATAAAAAGAATGGATTGCCACGTCGCAAAAAACGCTCCTCGCAATGACGAGGTTTCTCAACTAATTCGGAACGTTATCCCCTTCTAACTCTTCAATCGCAAACTTCAACTGATCTTTTTCAACAGTCACATTAACATGTCCACCTTTATTCAATTTGCCGAATAACAATTCTTCAGCCAGCGGACGTTTAATTTTTTCTTGAATGAGCCGCGCCATTGGGCGTGCACCCATTTTTTTATCGTAGCCGTTGATTGCAAGCCATTCACGTGCTGCGTCATCAATTTTTAGCACAACGTGTTTGGCTTCTAGTTGCACTTCGAGTTCCATTAAGAATTTATTAACCACGTGCAGAATAGTTTTGGTATCCAATGGTTTGAATTGGATGATACCGTCTAAGCGGTTTCTAAATTCTGGAGAAAATACGCGATGGACTGCGGTTAATACGTCACTTGTGTCTGATTGTTCGGTAAAACCAATTGCACTTTTATCTAAGATGTCGGCACCAGCATTAGAAGTCATGATTAATACGGTGTGACGGAAATCGGTTTTACGTCCGTTGGTATCGGTCAGTGTTCCGTGATCCATAATTTGGAGGAGCAAGTTGTAAACATCTGGATGCGCTTTTTCAATTTCATCGAGCAGCACTACTGAGTGCGGATGTTTGTTAACTGCTTCAGTTAGCAAGCCGCCTTCATCGTAACCTACATAACCAGGAGGCGCGCCGATTAAGCGTGAAACTGTATGGCGTTCCATATACTCTGACATATCAAAGCGAATTAATTCTACGCCGAGTTGTTTAGCAAGTTGTTTAGTAACTTCGGTTTTGCCTACGCCGGTTGGGCCGATAAATAAGAAGGAACCAATTGGTTTGATTGCATCTCGAAGTCCGGAGCGTGCCAGACGTACTGCGGAACCTAAGGTTTCGATAGCATCTTCT
>Ga0182024_10022467_pt1 | contig 11368 bp, 7 predicted proteins | sample P32metaG_FD_120480 | JGI IMG/M metagenome (GOLD analysis project Ga0182024, IMG submission 120480) | Permafrost microbial communities from Stordalen Mire, Sweden - P3-2 metaG (Illumina Assembly) | ecosystem: Environmental > Terrestrial > Soil > Wetlands > Permafrost | place: Sweden: Stordalen... | reverse complement strand
CTCTGGGCCCGACTCGGCACCCGATGGCCCCGACCCGAGCGCGCCGGATGCCCCAACGGGCGGCGAATGGGCGGCGGAAAGCTACGACTGCTGGACTCGAACCAGCGACCCGGCGGTTAACAGCCGCCTGCTCTACCAACTGAGCTAAGTCGGAAAACGGAGCGCGAAGCTAGCTGCCGACCTCAGGTCCGTCAAGGCGGCGCGATCGCTGGTTCGGGCCAGCGCGGCATCGTTGGTCGTTACTCATCCCCTTGTCGCACCCCCTGTCGCGCCCCTGCCGCGAGCCTCCCTACACCGTGGCGAATCCTGCCTCCGGAACGTCGAGCGGCGACCGATCCCCCTCCTCGATCCTCGCCGCGGCTTGCTCCACGTTCGGCAAATCCGTGCGCGCGTAATACAGCGCCGCTTGCACCTTGCCCGCATAGAACGCCGCGTCCGGGTGGCCCGCTTCCACAGCGTTCGACGCCCCGTACGCAATCACCGCGCCGTCGAGAAGAAGCCACGCGACCGCGACCTCGCTCATCATGACGAGGAATCGATTCGCGTAGAGCGGCACCATCGCGAGTTGGCCCGATTGAAACCAAGAGAGGAGCTTGACCGCCGATCGGCCGAACGCCACGGCGGCGAGCCCCAGGCGCGTCACCGCCGCGCCGAGCACGACGTGTCCGCGGTTGGAAGCGACGAAGGCCGCGACGTCCGCCAAGAACGCCTCGAGGTTGGCTCCCCCCGACTGCGCCAGCTTTCGCCCCACGAGGTCCATCGCCTGGATGTGGTTCGTCCCCTCGTAGATCGAGAAGATCTTCGAGTCGCGGCAGTACTGCTCGACCGGGAAGTCGCGCGTATAGCCGCCACCTCCGAAAGTCTGGATCGCCGTCTCGCAGACGCGGAACGCCTGGTCGGTGCCGTACGCCTTAACGAGCGGAACGAGGAGATCCACCTGCCCCTGGTGATAGCACGCCTTCTGCGCGTCGCGCTCGGCGAGCGCGCGCGCGCAGTCCTGGTGCTGGGCGAGCTTGACCGCCAACGCGCGGATCCCCTCAACCCGAGCTTTCATGTCGAGCAGCATCCGTCGCACGTCGGGGTGCTGCAGGATCGGCACGCGCGGGGCCGTCGCGTCTTTCCAGTGCTCGATCGACGATCCTTGTTTTCGCTCTTTCGCGTAGTCGAGGGCGTTCAGGAAGGCGCTCGACGCGACGCTGACGCCCTGAATCCCGACCGCGAGGCGCGCGCCGTTCATCATTTTGAACATCTGCGCCATGCCGTGGTTCACGCCGGCCTCGCCGCCGACCGGCACGCCCTCGCATCCGTCTTCCTCCCCGAACGACAGCACACACGTCGCCGATCCGTTGATGCCCATCTTGTGCTCGATGGCCGCGACCTTCACGTCGTTGGGCTCGCCGAGCGTCGCGTCTTGGCTCACGCGGATCTTGGGAATGATGAAGAGGGTGAGCCCCTTGGTCCCCGCCGGTGCGCCTTCTACGCGCGCGAGCACGAGATGCACCAGGTTGTCTGTGAGATCGTGGTCCCCGCCGGAGATGAAGATTTTCGTCCCGCGGACAGCGTACGTCCCATCCGGGTTCTTTTTCGCGCTCGAGCTCACCGCACCGACGTCGCTCCCCGCCTGCGCTTCGGTAAGGCACATCGTGCCGCCCCAGGAACCGCCGAACATCCGCGGGCAATAGAGGCTCTTTTGCTCGGGCGTGCCGAATGCCTCGATGACTTCTGCCGCGCCGAACGCAAGGGCGGAATACATGTTGAACGCCGTGTTGGCCCCGCTGAGGAGCTCTTCGACGAGGACCTGCACGGCGCGGGGAGCGCCGGCGCCGCCGTACTCCTCGTCGACGGAGATCGACTTCCAGCCCGCCTCGTACAGCTTCGTCCACGCGGCCTTGAAGCCGTCGGGTGTGGTCACTTTGCTGTCCACGAGCGCGCACCCTTGCGCGTCACCGAGCGCGTTGAGCGGCCCGGTCACCTCTCGCACCCAGCGGTAGCACTCGGTGAGAGACGCGCGGATTTCGTCCTCTCCCCAGGCGGAGAACGGCGCCGCACCGAGGATGCCGCCGAGCTTGAATTGTTCGAAGAGAAGAAAGAAATGTTCGCGGAGGTCGGCCTTGTATCGGTTGACGCTCTGTACGGGCTTGGACACGAGGATGTCTCCGCTTACAGCTCCGCCCGGACGAGGATGAATTTGTTGTTGAGGACCTTGTCCGTAACCTCGCGGTAATTCTTTCCGCTGACCTCGCCCTTGAGGCCCCCGAGTCGACCGTGCTCGGTGATGAAGTACATGACCTTGACCCCCTTCTCGCGCTGCGTCTTGAGCCAGCTCGTGAAGGTCGCTCCGGAAGAGACGAAGGCCGGGATTCGATTGCCCGTGTAGAAGTTCTCCCCCTTCCAGTTCATTTGATACGCGACGAGCGGTTCGTCGGGCCCTCTGCGGTTGTCGTAGTAGGCCTGGATGACTTCGTGCTGGCCCCAGTGCGGCGCCGTCTTGACCATGTACACGTCGAGGCCCCACGCGGCCCACACGACGCCCAATGTGAGGAGCGCGATCGTCACCGGTCGCCTCCAGGCGCGGAACGCGAGCGCCAATCCGAGGCCCACCGCGACGACCGAGAACCCCGTGAGGATCGCGGTGAAGTCGAGCGAGTCGGGCCAGGCGCGCCGGTAGTTGTACGTGAAGAGCTGGAGGAGGCGGATGGCGCCGGGCTGGTCGGCGTTGTCCGGCTTGATGATGAGATCGCGCGCGACGACGCCGAGGAGGAGGGCGCCCGACGCTGCGGCGCCGGCGACCATGATTCCTTCGTGGATCGCTCTTCGCTCTTTCTGGGCTTTCGAGCGTGCGCGCGCCGCGCGTTTTGCGGGGTCCTCGTCGCGGTAAGGCTGCGCGGGATCGGCGTCGATCTGGGTGTCTTCGACCTTCTTGGGCAAGGGCACCGTGTCGCGCGGCGCGGCGCGGAAGTTGCGTAGGGAAATGACGAGGACACATCCGCCCGCGAGTGCGAGGGCAATGCCCCACGGCAGAGACGCGTGCGCCAACTCGCTGCCGGATTTCGTGCCGAGCCAGGATCCGGGCGAGAAGCGCTGAAATCCCGTCACGAGAAGCGCGATCCCCGCTGCCGCGCCGGCGAGCGCGAGTAGCAAGCGGCGATTTGGTCCCGATTCCTTTTGGATCGAGTCGAGGAGAGGGCCCGGCCCGAGAAGATCGTCGAGCGCGACGCCGAGCAGCATGGCGATCGGCGGAACACACGGAAAGACGTAGTGGTGAAACTTCGTCCCCATGAACGAGAACAGCGCGAAGCCGAACAGGAACCACATCGCGAGCAGGACCGATGCGTCGCCCTTTCCCTTGTCGGCGGCGTCCGGTCTACGCAGCCAGTAGACGAGGCCGAGCGCCGAGAGCCCCGTCCACGGGAAGAGCGCGTAGCCGAGCTGCCACAAGTAGAAGCGGAAGCTCGTGTCGTCCCCCTCGTTCGTGTCGTGTACGTGGTGGAACGCGCGATTGAACATGTCATGGAAGATGAGGCGATCGGTAAACGGCGATCCGTGCCTCACGTAGCTCGCGACGTACCAGGGGAGGGCGACTCCGAGAATGATGAGCAAGCCCGTAAGGAGCTCGAAGCGCAAAAGCTCGGCCCAGCGCTTCGTCACGCAGACGTAGACGAAGGTGCACAGCATAGGCAGCGCGAACCCCTCCGGCCCCTTGCCCATCGTGGCGATGGCGGCGAAAAACCACGCTCCCAGGTAGTAGAGGCGACGCACGCGGCGCTCGCCCCAATTCAGATAGAGCATGGTGCCCAAGACTCCGGCCCATACCGCGGCCTGAAGCCCGGGCTCGAACGCACCGACGAAGCGCCAGAGAGACGGGAGGAAGCCCTCCGCTCCGTTGCGCACCGAAGCCGGGATGCTCGCCGAGGCCGTGGTCGCGCATGCCTCGTTGCCGGGCAGGCCGCAATTTCCTCCCCCTGAGCCGCTCCGAAACTCGTCCAGGTGCGCACGAAAGCCGTGGGGCCCCTGGCCATGGATGAGCAATTCGATGTTGCGCGAAAGGAGATAGAGGATCTGGGGCAGAGCCACGAGGACGATGGCTCCGAAGACGAGGTGCCAACCCGAGAACCGCAGGACCATGCGGCCCGTCTTGACCTCGTAGGCTTTTGCGCGTCGATCGGCGTCGGTGTTCAGGCCGAGGAGCACGAGCCCCATCGCTGAGGTCATCGGCGCGATGCACGGCATGTCCGTCATCGTCTGGTGGCCGAGGAAGTACCAGTCGGGCATCGTGGCGAGCACGATTCCGCCCAGAAGGCCGGCGCGTCGGCCGAAGACTTTCGAGACGCCCTTGTAGATCAGGTACATCGCGAGGACGGTCAGCAAAAAGACCGGAGTGCGCACCACCCACTCCGGGTGCGCCGTAGCTCCGCCGACGCCTTCGAGCATCTGGTCGGGCTTGTAATGAACGCCGAGCGTCGCCATGAAGATGGCTTGAATCCAGAAGTCGAGGATCGGTTTCGACCAGAACCATCCGTCTTGCGACCACCAGAGCGAGATCCAATCGTCGCGGGCTAGAATCTCGCGCGAGACTTCGCCGTAGTGCGTCTCCCAGGGGTCCCAGAGCGAGTAGCTCCCGAGGCAGGGGAGCATCAAGAGGGCCGCAGTGACGATCACCCAGAAGCCCTCGCGCTGCCAGAGCGGGCGCGCGAGCCCCAGCTCGTCTTTCTGCCAGGGGCCAAGCTTCACGCCGAGGTCGAAGACGCTGGCGACGAGGCCCAGGAACGCGAGCGTGACCACGACTCCCCACAAGGCCTGCGACAAAGACCCCGACGAGGCGCCCGCGACGGCAAAGGCGTACAAGGCCAGCGTGGCGACCGTCCGCGCGAGCGGGAGGGTGAGCGCGGAGAGCGTGGTGCTCGTGACCACGTGCTCGCTCGCGTCGTCGAAGGTGCCCAGCAGATCCATCACTCCGAAGGTCGCGATCGCGACGAGAAGGATCCCGACCGGGACACCCGCGCGAAGCTGCCCATTTTCGGCCATGAGCAAAAAAGCGAGGAACGAGGCGATCGCCGCGGTGACTCCCCCTCGTACGTGACGCAGCGGATTGCCCTTCGCCAGGAGCTCCTGTTGAGGAGCGCTCTCGATCGTCTCGGCGGCGCTCTCGGCGCGTTTCTTCTTCTTTTTCTTCTTCGGTGCCGGGTCCGGAGTCGGTTCGGAGGCGTCGGAAGCGTCGGAGGGTGAGGCCTCGCCGTTCCCCGGGCTCGGAGAGAGCGGAGCCGGAGCGTCTTCCGGCGAAGGCGGGACCGGAGCCGCCGCGATGGAGGGGTCGGCCGCAGCGTCTTCGGTAGGTTTGCTTTCGGTCATGGTAAGTAGGGGTAGGCTCCGGTCGCGCTCGTGCGGGGAGGCAGAAGGCGGGCAAGGGCTTAGCAACTTTGGGGGCGAGAGCCTAGTACCGCGAATTTGGCCTCGGTTGCTCCTGGCTCTTGCCGTTGAAGCGAAATCCTCGCATCCGAACGGCGGGCACCACCGAAGCCCCCGCGTCGCTCCACCACGTGGGGACCGCGACCTGCGTGCGCGTCATGCCGTCGGACCGGGCGAGGCCGTCGAGAAAGCTGTCGGTGAACCGCAAGTTGCCGACAGGACGAGTGATTCTCCCTTTCTCGATGAGGAAGCATCCGTCTCGCGTGAGCCCCGTCATGACCGCCCTGCGTGGCTCGAGCAGACCGTTCACGTAGTGCAATCGGCAGACATAGACGCCGCGATCGACGCCCGCGATGAGTTCGTCGACTCCGTCCGCGAGGCCCCCTTCCAGGTGCAGCGCGCACGCGCCGACCCCTGAGCCACCGGAAGGGTCGGGGGCGAGCGCGCTGCCCGTAGACGCTGCGTTCATGCGCGCGGCGTGAATCCGGTCGAAGAGCACTGCACGCGCGATCCCCCGCTCGATGAGGGGAACCCGACGGCGCCAGACGCCTTCTCGATCGAAGGGCGCGGCGAGGCCGAGATCGCCGGGATCGAGGGGATCTTCGACGATCGTGACGCTTTCTCCGGTGATGCGCACGCCGATGCGGCCGGCGAGAGGGCTCGTGCCTTGCTCCAGCTCGGGCGCCGCGAACGCAATGCTCGAGAGCCACTCGAGGAGTTCGGCGACGGCAGGCGGCTCCATCACCACGTCGTACGTGCCGGCGTCGAGCGAGGCGGGATCCTTGCCCATGTCGCAGAAACGAATCGCGCGCTCGGTCTCGTGCTCCACGTCGAGCGCCGCGACGTCCCGGTGCGCGTGGGCTCCGTAGCCGGCCGCGCCGCCCGCGCCCGGAGTTTCCAGCGCCCAGACCTTGAAGTTCGCGAGCGTGGACGTGTGCGCGCGAGAAAGGCCGCGCGTCGTCGCCACCGCGAGGTGGGTGACCCGGGTTTCCAGTGCGCCCGCGCTGACGAGGCCGGCGCGTTCGATGGCGCGCATCACCGGGACGAGTCGGTCGACCCGCGCTTCGGAATCGGCGTCCGCGGTGGCCTTGGCGAAGCGAGGGGGAGAGTCGAACGTCGGCTCGTCGTTCGCTGCGAAGCCCGCGAAGCCTTCCGTTTCCGGCACCACGAGGGCAGCCTTTGCTGCCTCTCGGATAGCCTGAACGAGGCTGTCCCGGTCGAGACGGCTCGTTCCCGTCTCCGCCACGCGAGCGCCCTTGGCGACGCGGACGGCCGCGTACGGCTCGTCGAGGATCATGTGCTGCCCGAGCTCGCTCACCGCGAATCGGGCGATCCCGCGGCGGCTCGCACGGAGAAAGATCTCGGCCTCCTCCTCGCCGGCGGTCGCGAGCGCTGTTTTGCCGAGTGCGAGAAGATCTTCGCTGGAAAACCTCACGGTCCGCCCACGCCCGCGCTGCCCACGGTGACGCGACGAAAGCGCGCGGGGGCTGCGCCGTGCCCCACTTGCACGGTCTGCATGGGCTCGCCCTTGCCGCAGGTCGAGATCCCCCACAGCTTCCACTCGTCTTTGCCGCACACGGCGTCGCAACTTCGCCAGAACTCCGGCGTAATGCCGGTGTAGAGCGGGTCGCGAAGCAGGCGCGTCTTCTTGCCGTGTTTGATCTCCCAGGCGATCTCACACGAGAATTGAAAGTTGAGTCGGAGATCGTCGATGCTCCAGCTCTTGTCGCACTCGATGTACAGGCCGTCTTCGGTGTCGGAGAGGAGCGCGTCGAGGCTCCCGGTCTTCGGCTCGAGCGAGACGTTGACCATGCGGATGAGGGGCGTGCGGTTCCACCCCTCGGCCCGCATCGTGCCGGTCGATGCGCGACCCAGAGCGGCGGCGGTCTCCCGGCTCGAGAGGTAGTCCACGAAGAGTCCCGCGCGGACGAGCGCGTGCTTGCCCGCGGGAACGCCCTCGTCGTCCCAGCCGAATGTGCCCATGCCGGACGGGCTCGTCGCGTCGGCGACGAGATCGACCTGCTCGGACCCGTAGCGGAGTTTGCCGAGCAGCTCCGGCTGAAGGAACGAGCCTCCCGCCAAAGAGATCTCGGTCCCGAGCACGCGATCGAGCTCCGTCGGATGGCCGCACGACTCATGGATCTGCAGCGCGACCTGGCTCGACTCCAAGATCACGTCGCGACGCCCTTCGGGGCACGGCGGTGCCGTCAAAAGAGCGGTCGCTTCGTCGCAGAGGCGGTCGGTGTGCGCCAGGAGATCGAGCTCCTTCACGCGCTCGTATCCGCCCTGAAATCCGTCCCCTCCCTGCCAGGCCGGGTAGCTCCTCTTCTGCGCGTGCCCGGCATCGTCGATGGCGATGACCGACATCCCGCAGCCGCCGTAGGTGAGCGACTGCGTCGTGTCGGTTCCTTCGGTCGAGAGAAGGCGCTTGAAGAGGCGCGTCCACTCCATCCACGCTTCCGCCGATTGGATCGGCTTGCCGCGGGCGAGCATCGCGCGCACGGGGCGCTCCAGGTCGGCCATCTTCCGCTCGATCGGAACCGCGAATGGATCGATCGCCAGCGGCGTCTCGTACCGACCGATCGATCCGGCCATCTCCGGGAATACGACCGCGCGCCCGCCTACGCGCGACGACGCCTTCGCCACGCCGAGGGCCTCGCGCGCCGCTCTCACGATGCCCGCTTCGGTGAGATCGGCCGTGCAAGAAAAGCCCCACGTGTGCGCTCCGAGCACCCGAATGCCGACCCCTGTGCTTCCCCCTGTCGTCACTTGCTCCGGGCGCCCGTCACGGACGCGCAGACGTTCGGTGCGCTCGTCGATGAAGCGAACCTCGGCGTAACGGACCTCGGGCTCGCGCGTGAGAGCGGCGAGCGCGGCGCGTGCGGCGGCGTCGGGCGGGAGCATCTCTGGGGGAGCAAAGGCGTAGCCCAGATGGTGGGGTCGTGGTAGCCACCACGCCGTGCGACGCACCGCTTGGGTCTTTCCGATTGTCGCCGCGCTCGTGTTCTTTGCTCCAAACGCGCGCGCGGATCTCACTTCATGGGCTGCCGTCGGCGGGGGTTACTCCGTCGAACATCGCGGCGGTGTCCCTGCGGTCCCCGGCTCTCCGGCCGTCGGACCCGGCTACGACTGGGCCCCCGCGTTCTCGGCGACGTTCGGCGTCGGTTCGACTCCTATCGCACCTTTTGTCCTCGGGGGCGTCGTGCGGTCGACGACTCACTTCGGGTTCGGCACCGATGTCGGGGTCATGGCTCGCCTCACGACCGGAGGCTTCTCGCGCGGCGACTGGGGAATCGCCCTAGACTTGGGCGCGTCGATGCGGTGGTGGGGCAACGGCAACGACGGGCGCTATCCGCTGCAGGGTGTGCTCATCGCCGGGGCGCCGTTCGGGCTTCAGCTCGCCGTCGGCGCGGACTTCCTGAACCTGGGCGGAGACCCGCCGTCGCGCGGCGGGTTCGCGCTGATCGAGATCGATCTTTTGCGTCTGACGTTGATGCGCCAGGGATCGAGCGACGCGGCGTGGAAGGATCCGTCGCCGGCGGGCGGAAGGATCGACCAGAAATAGGAGCCGCCCTTCGAGATCCGTCTCGTGAGGAGACATCGCGATCCGAGCGACTGTGCCACTGACACAGGTTTCTCGACTTGTGCGTGCGGCGTTGATGCCGGCCCGCCTCGTACGAGTTGCAATTGTCCCGCGAACGACCCGAGCTGCCCGTGCGCGATCGGTCTGTGACCTACGGAAGTTCCCGCGGCCCTAGGGCTAGAGTGCGATAGTTCAGGGGGATGGGTTCGGATCGGACCGAGCGCGAGCGCACGAAGACCCCGGAGCCCGGGCCGACCCGCTCCATCGTTGAATCGCTCGGTCTCGCGCCCCATCCCGAAGGCGGCTTCTATCGAGAAATGTTCCGAGCCGAGCTCGCCGTGGACACGCCGCAAGGCGTGAGGGCGGCGTCTACCGCGATTTACTTCTTCCTGCCCGCGGGCACGTTCTCCGCCTTTCACCGCGTTCGTTCGGACGAAGTGTGGCACCACTACGATGGCGACCCGCTGGAGCTCCACATCATTGAAGACAGTCGCCACGAGATCCATCGGCTCGGGCGGGACTTGGCTCGCGGGGAACGGCCGCAGTACGTCGTGCGCGCCGGCGTGTGGCAAGCGGCGGTTCCGTCGGGAAACGGCTACGCGCTGTGCGGATGCACCGTGGCACCCGGGTTCGACTTTGCCGACTTCGAAATGGCGTCGCGAGACGACCTCATCGCTCGGATGCCTGCGCTGCGAGATACCATCGCTCGATTCACGAGGAGTTGAGTCGCGAGCTCCTAAGGCTCGAGACCCGAGAGCTGCTAGACTTCGCGGATGCCGTTCGACCTGGAAGACTGGCTGGCCACTGCCTCGTCTTCTCCCGGGATCGTGCAGGCGGGCGCCGCGGTTCTCCGTCGGCGCGCGTCGGACGTGACACCGCCGGTTCTGGCAAGTTCCGCGTTCGCACGTCTCGTGGAAATCATGGTCGAGACGATGCGGGCCGCTCCCGGCGTTGGGCTCGCTGCCCCGCAGATCGGCGTCCCCCTTCGCGTGTTCGTGGCGGAAGACAGCGAGGAGCGAATGGCACACCAGTCCGGAGACGCGCGCGCCCTCCGCGGCCGCGCGCCGTTGCCGCTCACGGTGCTGGTCAATCCGGCTGTGACTCCTGCGGCCATTCCTGCAGGCGGAGAAGAAGCCACGTTCTACGAGGGTTGCCTCAGCGTGCGTGGCTACGGGGCGCTCGTCCGTCGGGCTGTCGCGGTCGAGGTCACTGGAATCGGTTTGTGCGGGACGCCGGTCTCCCTCCGCTTCGACGGCTGGCCTGCGCGCATCATGCAGCACGAGATGGATCACTTGGATGGCACGCTCTACGTCGACCGAATGCTCCCCCGGTCGCTCGCCGGCGAAGCGGATCTCGCGCGCCTCGGCTCGATGCCCGTGAGCGATGTCCTCCGTGAGCTGGTGTTGTCGCAGGACGAGTCTTGAGCGCGATCGCGGACGCCGTCTAAAGCCGGGCGAAGCCCCGTCTTCCGGTCGGGGCGCCTGCCCGTCGCGATCATTTCCGCGCCGCTGCGACGGCGGCGGCGACCGCGTCCGCAAGGCCCGGCGAGAGCGGCAAGCTCGGATCCGAGTAGCTCGCTTGTGGCAATCGAGGCGACGCCTCGTCGCGAAAGACGTGGTTCATCTTCGGGAGGAGCGTGAGCTTCGCATCATGGCGAGCACCGGCGAGCAGCCGAGCGTCCGCAATGCCGACTTGCGCGTCGTTCTCGCCCTGCACGATGGCGGCGGGTACCAACAGAGCGCGAAAGAGCGGGATCGGGTCCACGTAGAGTTCGCTTTGCAGGAACGCGCGGACGGTCTTGGGGAAAATGGACCCGAGCGCGGGCGGCAGGGGGTCGATGGGCGCGCCGCTCCGGAGGGCGCCGAGAATGCGGTCGAAGTCGGCGAGATCCGCAGCGTCGAGTTGCCGAGAGAGCTGCTCGCGGAGTACGACGGCGAGGGGCCGGCCGGCGGTTGCCACGAGCACGAGGCCGTCTATGGGAACCTTCTGCGCGAGCACGAGCGCAATCAAACCACCCTCCGAGTGGCCGAGGACCATCACCGGCCCGAGCCGCGCATCGGTGCGCGCCTGTTCCACCACGGCGGCCGCGTCGGCGACGAAATCGTCTAAGGTGAGCTGCGCAGGGTCGAAATGAGCGCCGCTCTTGCCGACACCCCGCTTGTCGTAGCGTATCGAGGCCACGCCGCGTGTGGCGACGGCTTCGGCAAGCTTGCGGAACGCGTCCGTCCGCAGTCCGGACGTCTGGTTACCGTCGCGGTCGGTCGGTCCCGATCCGGCAATGAACACTAGGATGGGCACCTTCCCGCTCGCCGCGGCAGGTCGCCAAAGCTCGCCCCGGAGCGTCACGCCACCGCGACTCGTCTCGAATGGCTCGGCGGT
>Ga0182024_10022466_pt1 | contig 11368 bp, 10 predicted proteins | sample P32metaG_FD_120480 | JGI IMG/M metagenome (GOLD analysis project Ga0182024, IMG submission 120480) | Permafrost microbial communities from Stordalen Mire, Sweden - P3-2 metaG (Illumina Assembly) | ecosystem: Environmental > Terrestrial > Soil > Wetlands > Permafrost | place: Sweden: Stordalen... | reverse complement strand
TCGAACTCTCGACCCTCAGCACCCCATGCTGATGCGCTACCAGGCTGCGCTACGCTCCGACCGGGGCATCTCTGGCGAGAACGCCGATCATACCGGCGCGCGGCGCCTCATGCAACGCGGGCATCCGGATTGCCGGATGTGGGGTCGCGGCGAGAGTGGGCTTTGCGCGACCGTTGCGATTAAGCGCGCGCCGGGAGTTCGGCGATCTCGCGGCCGAGCGCCGCCAGCGCCGTCGCGACGATGTGGCGGGCGTTGAGCCCGGCGGTGTCGTATTGCGCATTCGGGCTGTCGTGCTCGAGGAACAGATCGGGCAGGACCATCGTGCGGATCTTCAGCCCGTGATCGAGCTGCCCGCTCGTCGCCAGGTGATGCAGCACATAAGTCCCGAAGCCGCCGATCGCGCCTTCCTCGATCGTGATGACGACCTCGTGCTCGCGCACCAGGCGGTTGATCAGATGGGTGTCGAGCGGTTTGGCAAAGCGCGCGTCGGCCACGGTCGTCGACAGCCCGTAAGCGCCCAACTCCTGCGCCGCCTTCAGGCATTCCGCGAGGCGTCCGCCGAAGTTCAGGAGAGCGATCGTGGTGCCCTCGCGCACGATGCGGCCGCGGCCGATCTCGAGCGGCAGGCCGATTTCCGGCATTTCCACGCCGACCCCATCGCCGCGCGGGAAGCGCACAGCGGAAGGAGCATCGTCGATCGCGACGCAGGTCGCGACCATGTGGACCAACTCGGCCTCGTCGCCAGCGGCCATGATGACGAAACCGGGCAGGCAGCCGAGATAGGTCACATCGAACGAGCCGGCATGGGTCTGTCCGTCATTGCCGACGAGCCCGGCGCGGTCGATCGCAAAGCGCACCGGCAGTTTCTGGATCGCGACGTCGTGGACGATCTGGTCGTAGGCGCGCTGCAGAAAGGTCGAGTAGATCGCCGCGAACGGCTTCATCCCCTCCGAGGCGAGGCCGGCGGCAAAGGTCACCGCGTGCTGCTCGGCGATGCCGACATCGAAGGTGCGTTTGGGGAATTTGTCGCCAAACAGGTTGAGCCCCGTCCCCGACGGCATCGCCGCGGTGATCGCGACGATACGATCGTCTTTCTCGGCCTCCTTGATCAGCGATTTGGCGAAGACGCTGGTGTAGGAGGGCGCCTTCGAGCTCGATTTGGCTTGCGCCCCGGTCACGACATCGAACTTGGCGACGCTGTGCCATTTGTCGTCGGCCTGCTCGGCCGAGAGGTAGCCGTGGCCCTTCTCGGTCACGACATGGATGAGGACCGGCCCGGTTTCGCTGCTGTCGCGGATGTTTTTCAGGACCGGCAGCAAATGGTCGATATTGTGCCCGTCGATCGGGCCGACATAGTAGAAGCCGAGTTCTTCGAAGAGGGTCCCGCCGGTGACGAAGCTGCGCGCCAGCTCCTCGGCGCGCCGCGCCATGTGCTCGAGGCGCTTCGGCAGGTGGCGCGCCGCCTCGCCGGCGAGATGGCGCAGCGAGAGGAACGATTTCGACGACAGGACGCGCGACAGATAGGCGCTCATCGCGCCGACCGGCGGCGCGATCGACATGTCGTTGTCGTTGAGGATCACGATGAGGCGCGAATCCATCGACCCGGCGTTGTTCATCGCCTCATAGGCCATGCCGGCGCTCATCGCGCCGTCGCCAATGACGGCGATGACGTTGCGCCGTTCGCCCTTGAAGTCGCGCGCCACCGCCATGCCGAGCCCGGCCGAGATCGAGGTCGAGCTGTGCGCCGCGCCAAACGGGTCGTATTCGCTTTCGGAACGCCTAGTGAAACCGCTGAGGCCGCCGCCCTGGCGGATCGTGCGGATGCGGTCGCGCCGGCCGGTCAGGATCTTGTGGGGATAGGCCTGATGACCGACATCCCACAGCAGCCGATCGTTCGGGGTGTCGAAGACGTAATGCAGCCCCACGGTCAGCTCGACCACCCCGAGCCCCGCGCCGAAATGGCCGCCGGTGATCGAAACGGCGTCGATCAGTTCGGCGCGCAGCTCGTCGGCGACCTGCCGCAGATCGGATTCGGGTAACCGCCGTAGATCGGCCGGCACCTCGATCTGGTCGAGGAGAGGCGTCCGATTGGAGATGTGGCTCGGTTTTTGATCCAAGGCTGGGCTCCTCACGCTCGGCGGTTTACGACGAACCGCGCCACTTGTCGCAAAAGTTCCGCTCTTTGCTCGAACAAATCAAGATGGGCGACCGCTTGGTCGACCAATAGCCCGGCCTGGGCGCGCGCCCGCTCGGCCCCGAGTATCGAAACAAACGTCGCCTTTCCGGCTGCGGCGTCAGCCCCGACCGGCTTCCCGGTTTCGGCCGCCGAGCCCTCGACGTCGAGCAGGTCGTCGGCGATTTGGAAGGCGAGACCCAAATCGTGCGCGTACCCGCGCAGCGCGGTGCGCAGCTCACCGGTTGCCTTTGCCAGAATCGCTCCGGCCTCGCAGGAGAACGCGATCAGCGCCCCGGTCTTCATCCGCTGCAGTCGGGTGATGGCGCCGATGTCGAGCGGCTGGCGCTCGGCGATCAGGTCGATCATCTGGCCGCCCACCATGCCGGCGGGGCCGGCGGCGCCCGCGAGCGCGGAAACCAGCTCGCAGCGCACTGCCGGGTCGCCGTGGGTATCTGGGTGCGCCAGGATCTCGAACGCCATCGTCAGCAGACCGTCGCCGGCAAGCACCGCGGTCGCCTCGTCGAACCGCTTGTGGCAGGTCGGCCGGCCGCGCCGCAGATCGCTGTTGTCCATCGCCGGTAGATCGTCGTGGATCAGGGAATACGCGTGCACCATCTCGATTGCCGCGGCGACTTGAAGCGCGCTGCCTCGTGCCACGCCGAACAGCCGGGCGCTGGCCAGCACCAACAGCGGGCGCATCCGCTTGCCAGGAGCCAACGCCGAGTAGCGCATCGCCTCGTAGACCCGCGCTTCGAGATCGGGTGGCACTTCCAAGAGCCGCTCGATCAGTGCATCGGTCAGCCCGGTCGCAACCGCGCTCGCATCGGCAACCGACACGCTGTCGGGCCACAGCGTTTCGGTCACAGCGCCCCGTCCATGCGCGTCATCGCTCGACCCCGGCTCAATCGAGCTTGGCCGGCTCGGCGGCCGCCACGCCATCGGGACCGACGACGATGCGGTCAACGCGCTGCTGCGCCTCGTTGAGCTTGTGTTCGCAATGGCGCTTCAGCTGGGCTCCCCGTTCATAGGACTGGATGGCTTCGTCGAGCTTGACCTGGCCGGCTTCCAGGCGACGCACGATCTGCTCCAATTCAGCGAGCGCGTCCTCAAAGCTCATCGCCGCGATATCGGCGGACAGGGTCGGATCGCTCATCTGACCTACTCAACACAATAAACGGGCGAAAGTGGTGCACGCCTTGATACCGCAACGGGTGAATACTGCGCCTCGTTGTAAAATTACAACAGTCCTGCTCGCGCCGACATCAGCATGCTGACATGAGCGGCCGCGCTCGCGCCAAGCGCAGCGAGGTCGTAACCGCCCTCGAGTGTCGAGACCACGCGGCCCCCGGCGTGCTGCCGGGCAATCTCCAGCAGCTGCCCGGTTACCCAGGTGTAATCGGACTCGTCCAGCAAAAGCTGGGCGAGCGGGTCGCTCTTATGCGCGTCGAACCCGGCCGAGATCAGCACCATCTCAGGCCGGAAGAGGTCGAGCGCGGGCAGGATCTCGCGGCTGAAGCCAAGCCGGAACTCGCGCGACCCGGCCATCGGCGCCAACGGCACGTTGACGATGTTGCCGACCCCGGTCTCGCTCGCCCGGCCGGTGCCGGGATAGAGCGGGGATTGATGAGTCGAGGCGTAGAACAGGCTCGGATCGTCGGCGAAGCGGGCCTGCGTGCCGTTGCCGTGATGGACATCGAAATCGATGACCGCGACGCGGGCGAGGCCGTGCGCCTCGCGCGCCCTGAGCGCCCCGATCGCGACGTTGTTGAAGAGGCAGAACCCCATCGCCCTTCCGGGTTCGGCATGATGCCCGGGCGGGCGCACCGCGCAGAAGGCGTTGTCGGCGTCGCCCGCCACCACCGCATCGACGGCGGCTACGACCGCGCCTGCGGCGCGTAGGGCGGCGCGGCCCGATTGCGGCGAGAGGACCGTGTCGGCGTCGATGCCGACATGCCCCGCTGTCGGCACCGCGGCCAGCATCCGCTCGACAAAGCGGCGCGGATGGACCCGGGCGATGTCGTCGATCTCGGCTTCGGGCGCCTCGCGGCGCTCGAGGCGCGCAAATTCGGGCGTTCCGAGCGCCTCCAGCACCGCCCGCAACCGGGCCGGCGATTCGGGGTGATAATCGCCCGGGTCGTGATCGAGGCAGGCCGGGTGGGTATAGAGCAGCGTCGTCATGGCTGGGGCTCGTCGAGATTGTTCCGGGTATATGGTGGAAGCGCTACGGCTCCAGCAAGGCGGCGCGCGCCAGATGCCAGCTGGCTTCGTCAGGCGCGCAGATCAGCCCGCCGGTGAAATGCGTCGGGTGATAGGGCGTCCCGTCGAAGTGCGCGCTATACCCGCCGGCCTCGCGATGGATGAGCCAGCCGGCGGCGTGATCCCATGGCATCAGCCGGCCATATAAGAGGACATGGCAGAACCCGGCTGCGGCGGTGCGGTACTCGTGGGCGGCGCAGCGCAGCGAGGCGACGGTCGCCAGCCGCGACAGGTTGGCGTTGACGGTGGTGCGAAGCGGCTCCGCGAGGAAGGTCGTGCCGATCAGGCCGTCCATCCCGGATAGGGGCGCGGGGTCGGCGACCCTGAGCGGGCTGCGCGCTCCGTCCTCCTGTTCGGCCCACGCTCCGCCGCCGCGAGCGGCGTAGGCCCAGTCCCGGCAAACCGGGTCATAGATCACGCCGGCGACGACCTCGCCGCGGACCGTCACCGCCGCCATGACGCCGAAGAGCGGCAGGTTGGACGCGAAGTTTCGCGTCCCGTCGACCGGATCGACGATGAAGGCCAATTCGGCATCGGCGATTGTGTCCAGCAGCTTGGGTTCCTTGTGCGCGCTCTCTTCCCCGATGACGACGGCACCGGGAAAGGCCGCAATCAACGCCGTTTCTATCACCGCCTCGGCCGCCTCGTCGGCCTCGGTCACGAGATCGAAGGCAGACGATTTGCGGTGGATCTGTCCCGGGGCGAGCTTGCCGAACCGCGGCATGATCTCGGTCCGAGCCGCGAATGCGAGGATTTCTCCGACGCGGTGAAGGTCCGTGGGCGAAAACGCCATGTGTTCTCCTTCGGGCTCTATCGCCCTGCCTCATCGCCGGTGGACCGCAATCGCCGCCAGCGCCGCCCAGCCGACGATCAGGGCGACGCCGCCCACCGGCGTCACCCAGCCGAGCCAGCGCGGCGCGCCCGCGGCCAGCGCGAATAGGCTGAAGCTGAACAGGACGATCCCGGCGGCGAAGCTCCAACCAGCGACCCGCACGGCGAGGCGGCGCGCGCCGAGCCCGACGACCCCGAGCAATGCCGCGGCATGGACCATGCCATAGAGCGCTCCGGTGCGCAGCAGCTCCGCGGTTTTCGCATCGTCGGCGAGATGAGCGGCAAGCGCGCCTGCGATCACCGATACGGCGCCATCCAATCCGGCAATTGCCAACCACAGCCGGATCATGATGCCGTGCGCCGTTCGCGCAAAGCCGCGTGATAGAGCGCGACCGTCTGAGAAGCGACCGCGGCTTCGCCAAACTCGCGCTCGACCAGCGCCCGCCCGGCGCAGCCCATCGCCTGGCGCCGCCCGGGGTCGCGGGCGAGCGCGGCAAGCGCCTCGGCGAGGGCGCCGACGTCGTGCGGCGCCACGAGGAGGCCGCTCTCGCCCGCCCTGACCGCCTCGCGGCAGCCCGGCATATCGGCGGCGACGATCGCCCGGCCACAGGCGGCCGCCTCGAGCAGCGCCTTCGGCACACCCTCGCCGTAGGTCGAGGGCATGACCGCGATCGCGGCGCGGCGCCATACCGCGCGCACATCCTCGACCCGGCCGAGCCATTTCACTCCCGGGCCGGCGGTCAGCGCCGACAGTTCCGCCGCGGAGAGCGAGTCGCGGTTGTCGGGGTCGGTCGGGCCGGCGAGCACCAGTTCGATAGCCAGGCCCTGGGAGCGCAGTCGGCGCACCGCGGCGACCGCTTCGGGGGCGCCCTTGCTGCGCAACATTCTGGCGACGAGCGCGACCGTGACGGTGCCTCCTGGCGGCTCCGGCAATGGCGCGAAATGGTCGGTGTCGACGCCCGAGCCGCGGATCAGCACGATCCGCGGCGGAGCGATGCCGAACCCGGCGAGCAAGGCGCCGTCCTCGGGGTTCTGCACGATCACCGGGCCATCCCCGGCCGCGTGGCGCATCGCCCAGCCCAAGGCCGACCGGCCGAGCCGGGCGAAGCACGAGGCCGGCATCAGGCCCGAGCCGAGGCCGGTCACCGCGGCGATCTGCGTCGGCCGAGCAGTGCCGCGTAGAAACGCAAGCCGCGCGGCAATGCCACCGAACAGAACCGGCTTGAGCGCGACAAGATGGACGATGTCGGGCCGCTCGCGGCGGTAGAGCGCGGCGATGTCCCTGAGCGCGCGGCCGGCACCGACGATCCCGTCGCCGCGCCGGCGCCATGCCAAGGGACACAGCCGGAACCCCTCGGCGCGGATCTGTTCGCCGTGACCCTGCACCCGGGCCGCGACGACGACCGCGAACCCGGCATCGCGCGCCGCGCGCGCCACCGGCAGGCGGTGCGACCAGAAATACCAATCCTCGGTGACCAGAAACAGCAGCTTTGGCCGCCGTTCGAGGGCTTGCGGCGCCATGGCCGCGATCGGGATTGCCGGGGTCAGCAGCACGTGCAAACCGGTCCAGGGTGCCAAGCACAAGGGGCGCGGGCTTGCCGCGCGGTGCCGTCCTGTTTAATCCATTGCCGGCGCGATCGCTCGTGGAAAACAGCAGGATAGGAAGGAATTCGGCGTGGCGCGGATCCTGGTGACTGGCGCATCTGGCTTCATCGGTAGCGCCCTGTGCCCGGTCCTCACCGCGCGCGGCCACCGGGTCATCGCCGGGCTGCGCGGTGGCCTGTCTCCTGAGGAACCACCGATCGCGGGCGTGGAGCCTCGCATCCTCGGCGAGATCGCGCCGGGGCGGGATTGGTCGGGCGCGCTGGGCGATGTCGAAATCGTCATCCACCTGGCCCAGCTTGCGCATCGCCCTGCCGTCGGGCACGCCCTCGCCAGCGGGCCCGAAGCCGCCGCCGCCCTCGCCCGCGGCGCCGCACAAGCCGGCGTCCGGCGGGTCGTCTACATGAGTTCGATCAAGGCGATGGGCGAGGCGACGCCGCCCGGAAGGGGGTTTCGCGCCGACGATCCGCCGCGCCCGCAGGATCCCTATGGCCAGGCGAAGCTCGCCTCCGAGCGGGCGCTGGCGGCGGTCGCCGAAGAGACCGGTCTCGACCTCGTGATCGTGCGCCCGCCGCTGGTTTACGGACCCGGAGTCGCCGGCAATTTCCGGAGGCTGGTGCATCTCTCGGCAAGCGGCTTGCCGTTGCCCTTCGCCGCGCTCGACAACCTTCGCAGTCTGATTTTCCGCGACAATCTCGTCGATCTGGTGGCCGCCGCGGCGCTGCATCCCGCCGCTGCCGGGCGGGTGCTGCTGGCGCGCGATGGGGTCGATCTGTCGACCGCGGGGCTGATCCGCATCCTGGCGCGGGGGCAGGGCCGGTCGGCGCGGCTCTTCGCGCTGCCGGCCCCGGCCTTTGCCGTGCTGCGCCGGCTTCCCGGGATCGGCCCCGCGGCGTGCCGGCTGAGCCTGTCGTTGCGGGTCGATGACGGCGCGACCCGCGCCCTTCTCGGCTGGGCGCCGCCCTTTGCCGCCGAGGTGGCGCTGCTCGCGACGGCGCGCGCGGTCGCCGGGCGCTAGGCAGGGAGAGCTATCGGCATCTGTTATCGCGCCGGGCGGCGCGCTATATCGCGCATGCCATGATCGAGATTGCGTAAAGGACCCTACCGTGCCGAGCTTCGATATCGTCTCCCGGATCGACCTCGCCGAAGTCGACAATGCCCTCGCCGGCATCAACCGCGAGATCGCGACCCGCTTCGACTTCAAGGGCAGCAAATGCACTCTCGAGCGCAAGGAAGGCGAGATCCTGCTGGCCGCCGACGACGAGCTGAAGCTGAAACAGCTGCACGAGCTCCTTAAGGTGCATCTGACCCGGCGCAAGGTCGAGCCCGGCGCGCTCGATTACGGGAAGCCCGAGAAGGCCGCCGGCAACACGGTGCGCCAGACCATCGCGCTGCGCCAGGGCATCGACGCGGAACTGGCCCGGCAGCTGGTGCGCGACATCAAGGACAGCAAGCTCAAGGTGCAGGCCGCGATACAGGGCGGCGAGTTGCGCATCACCGGCAAAAAGCGCGACGATCTGCAGGACGCGATCGCGCTCGTCCGGGGGCTGAAGATCGAGCAGCCGCTGCAATATGTGAATTTTCGCGAGTAGCCCGATGAGTGCGGTCGCGGGCTGCCGGCTCAGCGGAGCTTGATCGCGGCGGGCCCAGCAGCTATCTAGGCACCCACCGAGGCGCCGAACAGCGGTCCCCTTCGTCTAGAGGCCCAGGACACCGCCCTCTCACGGCGGGAACAGGGGTTCGATTCCCCTAGGGGACGCCAATCAGATCAATGGCTTGGTAGACTGAAGATCTCCCAGTTCCCCAACTTTTCCCGAATATACCGGGATAAACGCCACCGTCCCTCGGTGGACGAGGGAGCGGCCGAGTGGCGGGCTGCTGGTGATCAAGGTGTGGGGCTCCCGTCCGCTTAGAGCCCGAGATTGCGAAGATACCGAGATGACGTCGAACCCCGCTTGCCCAAGCTGATTATCTCCGAGGGTTGAGCGAGAGCAAAACCGAGAACGCGCACGAACTCATCCGCGAACTGATGCGTAGCCTGCTTGGCCCGGGGGTCATGGCGTCCCTTCGCGTTCGTGACGGCAGCAAGATGGCACGCCACCCGCAGGCCGAGTTTGACCAATGCCACGGCATCACGGTCCACCCGCTCCGCCGCTCGCTTCCTGTATCGGTTACGGAGCTCCGGTAGAAACAGCTCAATCGCATCAGCGAGCGAATCCTCCTGGAGGAGGGCGCGGTATTGCAGCTGCTTAGCGGCTTTCCTTTCTCGTCTCTCGCGTTCGGCCGCGGCCGCCTCGCGTTCGGCTGCAGCCGCCTTAATCTCACCTCGTCTCGGTTCGATGTACTCGCGGAAAATAGCCCGCAGCACTGCCGACAGGTTCTTCTCACCGCGGGCTTTAAGCTTGCTTGCGAACTCCTGGCAAACTCGCTCCTGCGGAAAGCTCGTTCGGCAATCCACGCGTACCGGTTGCCCATCGATGCCGACTCCTGCGAGCCGACGAGGCCTCCGACACCACGCCTTCATCAACGGGATCAACACGTCCGCCATGCTTGCCGGTGAGCTAGAGTTCCGCCGCCGTTCGTGCTTCTGCAACGCGAGCTCGTACCGGAGCCGTCGGTCTTCGGCTCCGATCTTAAACTCGAATCGCCCTTGCCTCAGCGTCTGAAACTCGGCCATCCACCCACTCTGCATCTAATTTTCTAAATAACGGATTCTACATGGATTTCAAGGCCGTGTGTAGTCCCGCAGTAGACGCGTCCGGCCAAGTTTGGCTGTGCCGACGGCAACGGCCGCCGAACCGAACGGCTCTGTCACTCAAAATTCAAAATCGCATGTAGCTTGTAGAAGTAACTCTTTCAAACAGCAAATGCAGTCAGCTAAGTTTCGCCTAATCGAACAGCGCGGACAATGGCGGATGCCGAACGATTGCCGTGATAACAAAGCTCTTGCCTCGCTTAGTGGCGAGATACCGCCGAACGCGACTCTACAATTCGTAGAAACGTCGAGCAACGGGAGTACCGGAGCGTCAACGCAGATTTACAACTTACCGACAGACCGATTGTTGACGATCCCGGAGTTTTGTAAACGATACAAACGTTCCAGAAGCCGCGCATACCAACTCATCCAATCAGGCGAGCTTCTTGCTGTCAAAGACGGGCGCTCGACCTTGATCCCGGTCGACGCCGCTGAGGCCTGGATTCGTCAATTGCCAAAAGTGTGAGTCAAGCTCTCGCAATAGGAGAAATGACGTGAAACCGTACCACTTGCGGCGACAGCTGCTAAAGCGATAAGGCCGGATGATCAGAGTCCGGCGACCAATAACAAGTCGGCATCGAGGCGCCACCCACTCGATCGAGTGCTACACCCAGCTTGTTCCACAGGGCGTCTTGAGCGCGCGTGAGCGCGAACGCCAACACAATAGCAGGCACCCCTCTGGCCGCTCAAAGGCCACACGCCTACGCTGTCAAGCTTAGCACTTCCCCAACAAAGGAGACAGTATCCATGGATGCTCTTATTTTCTTCCAGCGCGCCGTTTCGGAGTGCCGGAATAAATACCATTTGATGCTCAACTTGTTGGCGCGGACGGATGATGCACTGTACGAAGCAATAAGCTGTGTATACCTGCTGTACTTGAAGATGCGGGCTCACGACCGGCTCCGCGATGCCTTTTACCACGAGATCAGATCTAAGAAGATGAGAAGGGGCGCCAATGAAGCACTAACATTGGTTGAGCTGGCATTCTTCCCCCATGTCTTATTGCGCCGCGCAAAGGGCAATCACCAGAACCACAAGCCCTATTTAGACAAGGCTAGCAGTTACGCAAAGGTAACCAGCTACGCGCTGGCGCACAAGGTAAAGCCGGCGGATCTCGTGAAGTTCATACGAGATAACGGGGGCATCCAGGCGATCGCAAAAGCTGAAACCGAGCGATGCCCTCGACACAGCCAGCGAATAGGGATTCGCTTAGGTAAATCCCCATCGGCGGCGGCGACCGCCTCTGCGCCCACAGTCAAGCCACCTAGACCTGGACACCGCCTGATTCCACTAAACTTGTGGTGCGCCGGCGAAATGGCTGCGAAGATCATTGAAGCGACGGTTGATGCCTACTACACTGACTCTGGTCACTTCATCATACACGGCCACTTGGATGATACGAAGAACGCGATCGTGACCGACTTTGTGATGGCCCCAAAACTTCGCCCGATTGCGAATCCGCCTATTAGGCGACCGGAGCAACAACCGACTGGCAAACCTGGCCCAACGAGCTGGCGGGGGTCGGTTCCGGCGGTGAAGGGAATGCGATCGCCGCTGTCGAAACGGATGCCGAGTCAACCACCGGGAAGGCGGCCTATCCCGCTGGGAAAGGGCAAGACACCATTGGGCAAGGGTATTGGGTCATGTGTGGACGGCCCCTTTGACGCAAGGGGGAAAATCGGTGATGCCGCCTTCGGTCGGGTGCGGTCATGTGTGGACGGCCCCTTTGACGCAAGGGGGAAAATCGG
>Ga0182024_10022465_pt1 | contig 11368 bp, 10 predicted proteins | sample P32metaG_FD_120480 | JGI IMG/M metagenome (GOLD analysis project Ga0182024, IMG submission 120480) | Permafrost microbial communities from Stordalen Mire, Sweden - P3-2 metaG (Illumina Assembly) | ecosystem: Environmental > Terrestrial > Soil > Wetlands > Permafrost | place: Sweden: Stordalen... | reverse complement strand
GCATCGGCGATGTGTATGTAGTCGCGCACGATGCTGCCGTCGCCCCAGATGGAGATGACCTCTCCGTTCATGGCGCGGAAAAGAAACGTGGACGAAGCGCCCAGATTGCCGTTCGGATTCTGGCCAACGCCGAACGGGTTGGATAGGCGGGCGATGCGCGCGTCGATGCCGAATTGGCGGCGGAAATAGCCGATGTATATTTCGGCGGCGACCTTCGACGCGCCATAGGCGGAAATCGGTTCCAGGGCATGGTTTTCGTTGACCGGCACCGTCTTCAGCCGCCCATAGACCGTGCCCCCGGACGAGGCGAACACCAGGCGCTTGCCGCCGTGCCGGCGCATGGCTTCGAGCAGCGTGATCATGGTTCCCACGTTGTCCGAAAGATCGGCCCGCGGTGCCGCGCCGGCGCTCTGCGGCGTCGTGGTCCAGACGTAGTGATGGACGACGTCGCACCGGCTCAGCAGTGCGTCCCAGTCGGCGGTTTGCACGTTTGTCTGCACGAACGATATTTCGTTCGCCGTGACTTGCGGTGAAAAGGTAGGTAGTGGCTCGCGATCGACGACGGTTACGCTTTGCCCGAGTTGCGCGAGGCGTAGCGCGACATGACGGCCGATAAAGCCGCTGCCGCCAAGCACCAGATGCCGCGCAGGCGTGGCCGGGTCAGGCATCCACGGCCTCCAGCAGGTAATCGTGAAAGGTCAACTGGTCGATTTGAATGTAATGCGGCGCCAGCAGGTCGAGAACCGCATGGAGCCGTTTGGTTTCGACGAGGATATAGCGCGGGCGGTGACGGCTGATGTCGAGCCCCTTGAGGACTTCGCACTCATAACCTTCGACATCCAACGAGAAAAGGTCCACCCGTGGCAGGCCGGCCTCTTCGAGCACGCGGCTGAGCGGGCGGGCGGGCACGTCGAGGATCTCCACGGTCTGTAGTTGCTGAACGCGTTTTGCATTTTCGATCTGGCGCGCTTCCTCCTCTTTGCTAGGGAAGGCGCCCGAAACGAAGGCCATGAGGCCCGCAGCCTGAATTTTCACCGAACCGACGCTATCGTTGGCAACCAGGGCGCAGTTCACCACCTTTGCCTTCGGCCGGTTGCGCCGCGCATCATCCGCCTTTTCGGGCACCGCCTCGATCAGCAGGCCGCGCCAGCCGCGGAAGCGCTCGAACCAATAGGTGTTGCTTTGCGCCAGACCGTCGTTGGCGCCGCACTCGACGAAAATGCCGTTACGAAAATCGAGATGGCGGGCGAGCTTTCGGTCCAGATCGTTGAGCGCGAGGTGCGAGTAGCGGTCGGACCCAAAAGCTTCGAACAGGGTCCGCCGCGCGCGGCGCCCGCCGCGGACGGTGCCGCGCAGCAAGCGGCGCCAGCCGGGCACCCGCGCGGGCGCGCGCAAGAACCCATATTCCCGCCCCGTGGCGGAAACATAGAACAGGCGGTAACCGTCGCGGCGTAGCGCGTCGACCGCTTTCATCGTCTTCTCGCGGTCGATGCCGTACATGCCGTGATGAAATTCGACCAGCAGATGCTGCGGCCGCGTGGTCCCGGCGAGCAGATCGTCGATCACGCCATACTCGAAGCCTTCGATATCCATCTTGAGGACATCGATATAGCCGTGACCGTTTTCAGCCATCAAGGTTGAAAGCCGCCGCACCGGCGCCACGATAGGCTTGCGCGTCTGGTCCTGGCCCGGCGCCACGGAATAGGAGACATATACGGTGTTTGCCGGCGGGTAGAAGGTGACCTCGCCGTCGGTGGCCGAGACGCCCACCGGCGCGAAGTGGAATTCTCGCGGCAGGCTCTGCCCGGATACCCAGGCCTGCGACTTCGGCGTGGGATCGAACGCCCAGACCTGGCAGCCGCTCTTTGAGATAAGCGCGCAATCGAACGATACGTCCTCGCCGACGCCGAAGGAGTAGACGACGCTGTCGCGTGAGACTCTGCCGTTGACCACCGGCCAGCCGCCATACTCGGTTCCCAGCACCTCAAAGACACACCGCAGGTCGGGACGATGCAGCGGCGGCCGCGCGATGCGCCGCAATACTGATTTCACAGTTCTTAGCATCACATTAAACCGTTGGGGACGAGGGCGCAGATCCGGCCCAAAATCGCGGATCTTAGAGATAATGCGCCGTTTCGGCGTGCCAGCGCTTGAAAAAATCGCGTACTTTCTTCGGATCGCCGCCCTTCCATTCGATTTTCTTTCCTGCCTCGACGCTCTTGCCGATCATCACCATCCAGTCGGTGTCGATGAAGTGGTTGACGAATTCCTTTTCGAAGCCCGCCACCGCGAAGAAGCCCTGCAGCGTGCTAGCCGAGAAGCGGAAGGAGTGTGTGTCAGACGGGTTCTTGCTGAGGTACATGCTGAGCGGCTTCTTGAAGGGCACGAGCAGGCGGCTGCCGGTCGTCATGACCAGGTGGCCACCGGGCTTCACGATACTGTGCGCGGCCTTGAGCATGGCGACGGCGGAATTGCAGTTCTCGAGTGTCCACATGATCGTGACGATGTCGAACTTGCCGTCATTCTTGCCCTTTGGGCTGTCGCGGTAGTCCTCGATCGTTCCCTCGAAGCAGTCGATGCTGGCTTCGCGCATCAGCTTGCAGTTTGCTTGCGAAGGTTCGATGCCGAAGACCTTGGCGCCATAGGTCTTCGACGCGATCTTGAGAAAGTTACCTTCGCCTGCGCCAATGTCGCAAAGCTGCTTGCCTTTGAGTCCGATCTGCTGGTCCGCGGTATCGGCCACATAGGTCATGCGGGCCTTCACGGCCGGCCAGTTCGCGGTATAGCCGGCGCCGAACAGTTCCTTCGACCAGACTTCGGCAATGCGCTCCGGGCTGCGCCGCGCAATGACCTGCACGAAACCGCAGCGGTTGCAGACATGCAGCGGCTGGTTGTTGGTATAGACGCGTGCCTCGGGGATCTCGGAAAAGTCGGTGCTGCCGCAAAGCTCGCACGGATAGGTGGTATAGACATCGGCCATGGCGTGATCTCCTGTATGTCTAGTTATTTCGGGGGGAAGCGCAGCTTCCACTGGTTGCCTTCGAACTTCCAGATTTCCGGGTTGCGGTGCTTGTCCACGAAGTCCGTAAATTCACGCTCAGTCAGGCCTAGGTAATCAAGATTTTCCTTGAAGTAGCTTTTGGGGAATTCGTCGTCGTATTTCTTCACCTCTGCCAAGCCCTGCTCGCGAGTCATATGCCCGCTATAGATGTGGCGCGAGGCGTCGCGGATGGCGCGGCCGAAGCCGAACTTGATGAATTGCAGATAGTAATAGAGGTTGTCTATCTTGTCGTCGAGGCTGTCGAAATTGGTGAAGGTGCCGTCGCTGCGGCCCTTGGGATCCAGCGCGAAGTCGATCTTGTCGGCGACATAGTCGAAATTCTCGCGGATCGACCATTTGAAGAAATAGGCGAAGTACAGCGCCTTGACGCCCACGCGCTCGACATCGACGACGTCGGGATAGATATAAGGCGCCAGGTCGCGCTCCTGGATCTCTTCATCCACCCAGTTGCGCGGGTCGTCGCCGATCTGATGTTCCAGCACTTCCGCAATGTCGCGGATCTTCTTGGATTCTTCCGACAGCACGCGCCCGCCATACTCGCTTTCGCCATGCTCGGCATAGAAGACCAGCGGGATGTTGTAGTTCACCGCAATCTGCAGCGGCACGGTGTTGACGCCGGCATCCCAAGCCACCTTGGGGTTGCCGCGCTCCAGCATGAAGCGGCGCGACAGATGGAGGGCCACTTTCTGGTTGGGCCGGATCATCAGATGGTCGAAGCCCGCCTTCAGCATCTCCTCGCGGTTATGCGCCGCCACGTCATTGGGCAGGAGCGGAGAGAATGTAACTAGCAGCGGATTTAGGCCGAATTCGAACTTCAGCTTCCAGGCGACATAGGAACTGTCCTTGCCGCCGCTCCACGGCACGATGCAGTCATAGAGCGAGTTCTTGGGGCGATAGCGCTCGACATATTCCTGAAACTCCCGCTTGCGTGCCTCCCAGTCGATCGATTTCTTCGATGCCGCATTATGGCAGGCATTGCAGACGCCGTTTTCGTCGAAAACGATCCGCGGCCGGGAGTTCGGCATCAGGCAGGTCTTGCAGTAAAGAATCTCGGGCTGTTTCATATTCATGCTTTCCGTCAGACGCGCACCGAAATGCCCGCGCGCGCCATAAACTGCTTGGCGCTCTTAAGGCTGGTTTCGGTAAAATGATAGATATTGGAGGTACAGACGGCTGCCGCGCCGCCGCGCTTCACGCCATCCACGAAATGCTGCCAGCTGCCGGCGCCGCCGGAGATCAGGACCGGCACGCTGACGCCCCCCGCGACCTCGGAGCAAAGCTCCAGATCATAGCCGCTCAGCGACCCGTCCTGGTCGATGGAGGTCAGGAAAATCTCACCCGCGCCTAGTTCCACGCCGCGCTTGGCCCATTCCGCTGGCTTCAGCCCGGTGGGCTTGGCGCCGAAGGTGGAGCGGACCTCATGTCCTGCGGCCGTCCGGGCCGCATCTATGGACAGCACCGCACACTGGGCGCCGTGCGATTCCGCGACCTCGGTGATCAGTTCGGGACGCTCGATGGCGCCGGTATTCACCACCACCTTGTCGGCGCCGGCGTTCATCATCCGGCGCACATCGTCCATGGTGCGGATGCCGCCGCCCGCCGCGATGGGCACAAAGCAGCGGCGGGCGATGCGGCGCAGGGACTCGAGAAACAGCTCCCGATTGACCGTACCGTTATCCTGAGGCCGCGTTACGTCCAGCATCACGATCTCGTCCACCGACCAGGTATCTACGAAGTTGGAAGTGTAACGGTAATCCGGATGGAAGAGCTTGGTGCGGAACAGCACGCCTTCGTTGAAGGTCAGGACGGTGACGAGCCGGTTGCGCAGCATCAGGCGTACTTCAGGAAGTTACCGAGCAGGGTCAGGCCGGCCTGCTGGCTCTTTTCGGGGTGGAATTGGGTGCCATAGACATTGCCGGACTGCAGCACCGCGGTGAACGTCTCGCCGTAGGCGCAGGTGCCAACCGTATAGGCCGAGTCGCTAGGCAGGGCGAAGCTGTGCACATAATAGAAGAGACTGTCTCGCGGCACGTTGCGGTACAGCAGGCTCTCCTGCGTCTGCTCTAGGTCGTTCCAGCCGACATGGGGTACCCGCAGGGCCGGATCGGCGGGCGCCAGGCGGCGCACGCGGCCCTTGACCCAGCCGAGGCCTTTGTGGAGTCCGAATTCCTCGCTCTCCTCCGCCAGTAGCTGGAAGCCCAGGCAGACGCCCAGAATGGGCTTCTTGCGCTCCAGCACCAGCCCGTTGAGAATTTCGACCAGCCCGCGCCTGTGCAGATTGGCCATGCCGTCGCCGAACGCGCCCACGCCCGGCAGAATCAGCTTCTCCGCGAAGGTCAGCTCGCCCTGTTTGTCGGTGACGATAGCGTCGAAGCCCAGCTTCTCCACCGCGCCTACCACCGAGGAGACGTTGCCCAGGCCATAATCGATCACGGCAATGGTCATGACCGGCTTTCGAGAAACATCTTGGCGTTGAGAAAATAGAACAGGAACTTGCTGGCGCTGTTGGGCAGCCGATTTTCCTGCAGCAGGGCCTCGATGCGGTCCTTGCGCACCAGGCGGTAGATGGGACCGTCATCCAGCAGCCAATCGCGTACCTGGGGATCGGAAATGTCCACCAGGTCGAGGATGGGGGCGTTGAAGCCCACCTTGCGGCGGTTGTCCAGGATCGCGTCCGGCACAATGCCGCGCATGGCGTCGCGCAGCACTGCCTTAGCCCGGCCTTCGCGCACAAGATGCCGCTCCGGGATGGAGTAGGCGACGTCGAACAGGCCGGTATCGAGAAAGGGAGAGCGGTTCTCCATCGAGAAGTACATCGCGTTCAGGTCGTCTTCCTTCAGGATGACGGGTACTGCTTCCTCGAACAGCTCGTTCAGCATGCGGTTGCGCAGAAGCCCGGAATGGAAACGCTTTTCAGTGAAATCCTCCTGCCAAGGCCTGTGCAGCCAGCTCGCAAAAACGTCGTTGTTGAGGAAGATGTGGCCGCGGAAGTCCCGGTCCTTCACGAACAGGTCGGGATCCTGCAGATAGGGGTTGCGCACGATGGGCGCCTGGTGTTCGCGCCACGCGGCCAGTGCCCCGGTATGTTCCGGCCCCCCTGCCATCTCGGCCAGGTACAGATTGTGATGGTCATAATAGCCGGTGAAGAGCTCGTCGGCAGCGGTGCCGCTTATTGTCACTTTATAGCCATGCCCGGCGATGGCCTGCATCAGCTGCCAGTGGACATAATAGCTGATGGTGGCGACCGGCGCATCATGGGCGGCGACCAGCTTGCGCAGATTGTCCAGGAAGCCGGTACGGGTGACGGGAATTGCGGTATGGCGGACGCCCAGTTCTTTCACCGCTGTTTCGACCAGCGCCTGCTCCTCATACCGTTCGTCGGTATTGACGATAGTGAAGCCATGGACATCGCAATCCAGTACCTTTCTCGCCGTCGCGATCAGGGCATTGGAGTCGATGCCGCCGCTCATGCAGAAGGCCAGCGGCACGTCGGCGCGCATGCGGATGCGCACCGCTTCAATCAGCGCCTCGCGGGTGCGCGCGGTCGCATCGGCATAGGACATGCCCGGATCGGCCTTCGGCCGGGGCGTCCAATATCGTACCGGCGTCTCGTTGCCTTTCTCCAGCAGCAGATAGCTGCCGGCCTGTAACTCCTCGACGCCGTCAAAGAAGGTTTCCGGTGCCTTGTAGAGCGCCTTGTAGCCATTGACCATGTAGCGCAGCAGTTGGTTTTCGTTGACCTGCGGCCACGAACCCCCCAGCGCCGCCACGCCCTTCACTTCCGAGGCGAAGAGAATTGTTCCGTCTTTGCGCCACAGATAGAGCGGTTTCTCGCCGAAACGGTCGCGTGACAGCAGCAGCGCGCCGGTCTTCTCGTTGTACCAGGCAAAGGCCCACATGCCTTCGCACCGCTTCAGGCCATCAGGGCCCCAATGCAGCAGGGCGCGCGCCATCACCTCGGTATCGCCGCTGGTGCGGAAGCTGTAGCCCAGCGCTTCCAGTTCGCGTTTCAGTTCGACATAGTTGTAGAGTTCACCATTGTAGCAGAGCAGGGTGTGGTCCAGCCGGAACGGCTGGTCTGAGCGCGCATTCAAGTCGATGATCGCCAGGCGGCGGTGGACCAGCGACACCGCGTTGGCGCCGGTGCGATGGCTGTAAAGGCCTTCGCCATCCGGGCCGCGATGCGCCAGTGCCTGGCTGGCTGCTGCAAGCCGCTCCGTGGCCAGCGCCGCGCCGAAAGAACCCGCGATGCCGCACATGTCAGGCCACCATCACGCGGCGCAGCAGGAACGGGTCGGTACCCGGCGGGTTCAGTCCGTCGATCGCGGTAGGGCAGCAGCGCACGCCGCGCGCCTTCAGTTGCGCAATGACTTCGTCGGAAAAGCAGTGCGCGAGCCCTTCGGGGTAGGAATAGTGCACCGGGCCGATGCCTGACTTGTCCTTCATCAACGCCAGGCTGGTATCGAGTTCAAAGGCCAGCTCGGACGGCGACAGAAAGCTCAAGATCGGATGGGTGTGACTGTGGCCGCCGAAGGTCATCAGGCCGCCTCCCGCGTCCCGCACCTGGTTCCAGCTCAGCTTCAGGTCCAGCGGGTCCTGACTTGACAGCCTGCCGGGCTTGCCCAGCCGGGCGCACAGCACATCTGCAAAGGCATTTGGCGCGACCTTTGGGTCGTTCTTCACATGCTTGCGCACCGCTCTGAGGAATTCGATGCGGCTGGCGGCGTCGCCCAGCCGGAACGGCCGGGGTGCCCAGTCCACTGCCAGATCCTGGATCGGCGCGTCCTCGACCGCATATTCGATGCGGTCAATCCAGGACATGCCGTTTTCCTCGATGAAACCGGAGGTGATGTAGATCATGCTCCGCACCTTGTGGTCGGCCATGATGGGAGCGGCGACGCTGAGATTGTTCTCGAAGCCGTCGTCAAAGGTCATGGCAAAGGCACGGGGCGGGAAGGGCGTACCGGATTCGCAGTGCGCCAGAATCTCGTCCATGGATAAGGCGTGGCCCTTACGCGCCAGGCGCGCGATCACCTTGGCGAAGAGGTCGGCTTCCAGGTGCTTGCCGGTGTAGTTGCGCACGGGATGGACCTGACGCGGGATGACGCCATGCACCAGAAAAATGGCCAGCCGGTCGTCGCTCAGATGTTCGGCGACGCGGTCGGGCAGGGACTCGTCATGTATCACGACGGCAATCCGGCAGTGAACTTCTCGAAGCGATTGACGCAAAGGCCTTTCAGAACGGCGGGCATGGCGGAATAATAGCGGCCCTTGCGGGTCTGGGCCCGGCCCGGCGCGACGCCAATGCGCGTGGCCAGATCCAGGGTCAGCCGGATGCAGGCCTCGGTATTGGCGGCGCGCAGTTCATGCAGCTTCATTCCCGGCCGCAACGAGACCTGTTCCTGGGCCACGATGGCGCCGGTATCCAGTCCCGTGTCCACATGGTGCAGGGTGGTCACCAATCCGTCGAAATCACGATGCCACACCGCCCACATATGGGTGTCCAGCCCGCGATAGCTTTCCGGATCGCCGCCATGCAGGTTGAAGATGCGTTCGCCGCAGACTTCCAGCATCGGCTGCTTGATCATACCGGTGCCGAACACAATAACCCAATCGGGCGCGGCGCGGCGCAGGGCCTCAACCGCGTCGGCATTGTTAATGCTGGCGAAGGCCTGCGTCGGCGCCAAGTCAGCGACGGACGTCTGCCGGCCGCCGAACCACAGGTCCCACTCGTGGGCGTCGCGGGCATCCTCGAACGGATGGTGGGTTTCGAAAGGCGCCCTGGGACTGGCGCCTGTTTCGCAGAAAACCGTCACTGCCCCGCAGCCGTCGTGCAACGCCCGCACGAAATGGGCGTGGTGCGGCGTATCGGTCGTAAGGACCGCGATGCTCATCCCGCCAGGTCTTCCGCGGTGAAGATGGCGCCTTTGGCTACGGCGCGGGTGGTCTTGCGTCCCAGCACCTTGGCTTCATCGCCGGGGGCGATGCCGTTGCCGGGACGGACCCAGGTGATGTCGGCTCCCGTTAGAACCGTTCCGGCGGGAAGGTTGCGCGCAGCTCCGATGGAGCGGCGCACGGCAACGCGCAGCGATTCCTCGCAGGGTTGCATCACTTTCTCGCCCGAGCCCAGAATGGTGCTTACCTCGCGGATATTCTCCACCAGCGTCTTCATCTCGGCGGGATCGGCCGACAGCTGGTGATCGCGGAAGGCTGAATAGTTCTTGTCCAGGGTGAAGTGTTTTTCGACGACGTGCGCGCCTGCCGCCACGGCCAGGGTCGCGGCCTTCACCCCCAGCGTATGGTCGGAATAGCCGATCACGCAGCCGGGGAAAGCGGCCTTCAGCGTGCCAATGGCGCCGATATTGGCCTGGTCGTCGGGCACCGGGTAGCTGGCGACGCAGTGTAGGAAAGCCAGCCCCGGATCGGCGCCGGCCCACACACGGCGGATATCGGCTTCCACCTTCCGTAACAGCGGGACGTCGGCCATACCGGTGGAAACGATCATCGGCTTGTGGAAACCTGCCACGGTCTCAATCAGGGGGCCGAAGGTGTTGTCGCCGGAGGCGATCTTGAACACAGGCTGCAGGGAGTTCAGGAAGCGGGCGCTTTCCAGGTCGAAGGGCGTGGAGAAAAAGACGACGCCCAGATCGGCCGCCTGTTTCGCAAGCCTGGCGAACTGCTCCTGCGAGAGCTGGAACTTGCGCAGCCGCTCCAGCCGGGCGGCATCCGACGAACTGACATAATGCTCAGGGATGAAGGTCTGGAACTTGACCGCATCAGCGCCGGTCTCGGCGGCGCGGCCGACCAGTTCCTCGGCCTGTGCGAAGCTGCCTTCATGATTGTTGCCGATCTCGGCAATCACGAAGACGGAGCGGTCGGTATCAATGTCGACGAATTTCATTGTCGGACCCTAGATGTGCAGATGGCAAACATGGCTGGCGCCCGTGACGCGGAAGCCCAGCCCCTGATACAGCGCCAGCGATGGCAGGTTCGCCAGCTGGGTGCCGACCCGCATCGTCGTGGCCCGGCCCAGGCAGGCCTCGGCAGCGAAGGCGATCATGGCCTGGGCCAGCCCCCGGCCCCGGCTGCCGGATGACACCGCCACCAGGTCAATCACGACGGCCCCGTCATCGCCCCGCAGCAGTTGCAGGAAACCTTCCGGCTTTCCAGGTGCGCCCGCCGTCACCATCCAGTCGCCGCGCTTGCCGGCGAAGAAGTTGCCTGCCCAGTCCGCCTTGATCCACGACGCCGCAACGCCGCCGATGGCGGGATCGCGATGGAATCGGTCATAAACGAAGGCCTCGGCCGCGATCGCCCGAATGCCGGCTTCGTCCTGGGCTTGCGCGAACCGTGCCGGTCCAGCTTCCACGGGCAGGGGCGCGGCCTCGCGCGCCAGCTGCACATTGGTGTCCAACAACTTGAAGCCCAGCGCCTGTAGGCGCAGAAGCCCGGCGGTGTCGCCCACATCCACCTTGGCGCCGACAAAGGCAGGCGCGGCCGGCAGATCGGCCGCGGTCAGCCCGGCGCCGGCGCTGAAGGCTGGCTTGCCCAGCCGCTCGCTAAGCCAGTCGTCCTGCCGCAGTGCCGTCAAGGTCAGGTGTCGGCCAGCGAACGGGCCTGGCTGCGCGCGAACATCTTCTTGTACCATTCGATGTAGCGCGGATAACCCACATCCAGCGACCAACTCGGCTGATAGCCGATTAGGCGCGTTGCCTTGGCGACGTCCAGCGTGCCGCGCTCCGGCATCAGGTTGTCACGTTCCTCGTTCTGCACCTGGATGCCGGGGAAATGCTCCTTGACGATCGTGGCCATGTCGGCCACCGAGCGGGCGCTGCCATAGGTGAGATTGAAAATCTCGTTGCGCGCGTTTGTGTTCTCGATAGTTTTGGTGATGCCGTCCAGCAGATCGTTGATGTAGGTGAAATCCAGCGCCTCGGCGCCGCCGTTGCTCATCTTGAGCGGCTGACCCATCAGGGCATTCTCGATGAAGATCTGGCCGACGCGCCGGCTGACGCAGCGTTCGCCATACAGGGCCGACGGACGCACGATGGTATAGGGCAGTTTGAACACCTGATTGTAGGCGATGATGATCTTCTCGGCGCCGTATTTCAGCGCGCCATAGATGCCCAACGGCTCGCAAATCGTTTCCTCGTTCACCACCGGAGTCTTGAAGTTGCCATAGACCATGCTGGAGGACAGGAAGATAAAATGCTCGGCGCCGTCGCGCGCCCAGTCCAGCGCGTTTTCCAGGGTGCGCAGGCTGTGGTCGAACGTCATGTAGGGATTCTTGTTCGACCGGTTCGCGTG
>Ga0182024_10022464_pt1 | contig 11368 bp, 6 predicted proteins | sample P32metaG_FD_120480 | JGI IMG/M metagenome (GOLD analysis project Ga0182024, IMG submission 120480) | Permafrost microbial communities from Stordalen Mire, Sweden - P3-2 metaG (Illumina Assembly) | ecosystem: Environmental > Terrestrial > Soil > Wetlands > Permafrost | place: Sweden: Stordalen... | reverse complement strand
GGGTACGTTTTCTTCCTGGCCGGGGGAATACCCCAAGTCGCTCAATGAGTGGCTGGACTACAACAATTTCTCGATCCAGATATCGAGCCTGATGTTCGAGCCGCTCATTGAGTTGCACTCCACGGAGGACCGGCCGGTGGGCGACCTCGCGCAATCATGGGAAATATCGCCCGACAAGAAGACGTACACGATTCACCTCGATCCCGCGGCGAAATGGAGCGACGGCGTCCCGGTCACGGCGGCCGATCTCCAATATTACTACGACGTCATCATGAACCAGAAGAACCTGACGTCGCTATTCCGCGTCGAGCTCTCCCGATTCTCGCGTCCCGAGATCATCGATGATCACACCTTTCGCATTACGGCGGGCACGGTGCATTGGAAGAACTTCTGGACAGTGGCGAGCATGACGGCATTCCCCAAGCACGTGTGGGAAAATACCGACTTCAACACGATCAATTTCAGTTTTCCCGTAGTGGATGGACCATATGCCGTCGCTCCTGACGGCATCAAGACTGACCGTTCGATCAGCCTGGTGAGACGCGGTGATTGGTGGGGCCGGGTCCAAAAGTATAACCAGGGGAAGTTTAATTTTGATTACCTGGTCTTCAAATCGATGGACGACCAGGCAAAGGCCCTTGAGTTCCTGAAGACCGGTGAGTTTGATCTTTATTCGATTTACACCGCGAAGATATGGGCCGTGGACTCGCCGGATCTGCCGCAAGTTAAGAAGAACTGGGTGGTCCGCCAGAACCTTTTTAATCAAATGCCGAAATCGTTCCAGGGTTTCGCGATGAACCTGCGCCGGCCTCTCTTCCAGGATTTGCGCGTGCGGCAGGCGCTCAGCTACCTGATAGATCGGAAAGAGATGAACGAGAAGCTGATGTTCAACCAGTACTTCCTCCTGAACTCGTATTTTCCCGACTTATATCCCAACGATGTGAACCCCGGCATTCCAGTTACGCCGTATGATCCCGACAAGGCTCGCGCGCTGCTCAAGGACGCCGGCTGGGTGGTCGGCGGCGACGGAGTTCTGGCGAAGGATGGCCAGCCGCTGGATATAACCATTCTCCATCACGGCGGCGCGGACATGCGCCATTTGAATATTTTCATGGAGGACCTTAAGGCTGTCGGAATCAGGGTGCACGTGGACCTGGTCTCGGAAGCGGACTGGACGAAGCGAATCGATCACCACGAGTTCGACATGACATGGGTCAACTGGGAAGCGGTCCGGCTTCGCGATCCCGAGGAGATGTGGAGCTCGAAGACCGCCGATGACATTTCGGGGGAAAACTGGTGCGGACTGCAGGATCCCGAGGTAGACAAACTAATCGAGCAGCAGAAAGGCGAAATGGACCTCGGCAAGCGCAACGGGATCGATAAACAGATCGACCAGCGGCTGATGGCGCTTACTCCCTATGTTCTCTTGTGGCAATCCGGCAGCAGCCGCTTTCTTTACTGGGACCGGTTCGGAACTCCGAAATATGTCCTTTCAAAATTCAGCGATAATGGCAACAGCGCGGGGGCCGAGTATGACCCGATCGTTTACTGGTGGTATGATCAGGCCAGGGCTGCCGCGCTCGATGATGCGATGAAACGTGATGTCGCCCTCCCGGCCAAACCGCCGGAGGTTCATTACGGGCAATGACCACTTACATCGTCCGGCGTCTTCTTTTGATGATCCCGACGATGCTGGGGATCACCCTCATTTGTTTCCTGCTTTGCCAGCTTTTGCCGGGCGGCCCGGTTGAACAGTATGTGGCTCATCTGCGCGCGGGAGGGCATGGCGCGAGCCAGAGGGCGATCTCGGACGAGGAGATCGCGAATATCAAAGCCTACTTCGGTTTCGATAAGCCAATCCATATCCGTTATTTCATCTGGCTCGGCAAGCTGCTCCATCTTGATATGGGCGCCTCGTATGTCTATCACGAGCCGGTCTGGGATGTCATTATCGGCAAGATGCCGATCTCGCTCTTCTTCGGTCTCTCCTCTTTCATTCTTTCCTATATTGTCTCCGTGCCTCTCGGCGTCTGGAAAGCCGTCAAGCACCACAGTCTCTTCGATATCATCACCGGGGGCCTTGTCTTTGCAGGGTATGTGATCCCGGGGTATGCGCTGGGGATCCTTTTGATTATCTTCCTGGGCGGCGGAAGTTATCTCGCCTGGTTTCCCATTTCGGGAGTGGTTTCGGATAACTACGAATACCTTTCAACCTGGGGCAAGGCGGTCGATTTTCTTCATCACATTTGCCTTCCGATGCTTTGCTACATGATTGGCGAGTTCGCTTTCCTGACACAGTTGATGAAAAACAGCCTGCTCGATGAATTGAACAAAGAGTACATTCGCACGGCCCTTGTCAAGGGTGTCTCCTACCATAGCGCGGTCTGGAGACATGGATTTCGCAATGCGATGATCCCGCTTGCCACCAGCAGCGCGGATTTGTTCACCGTGATGTTTACCGGGACCGTGCTTATCGAGAGGGTATTCGATATCGACGGTCTCGGGCTCTTGCTTTACAATTCGATGATTGGGCGGGACTACAATGTGGTAATGGGAATAATCGTGATCATGAGTTTTCTTACGATGATCGGACGCCTTTTCGCGGATATCCTCTATGTCATTTTCGATCCCCGCATCCGATTTACCTGACCCGTGCTCTCCGAAATCTCCAGACAACGATTCCGCCGCTTTCGCGCCATCAAACGCGCCTGGTGGTCGTTTCTAATTCTTTCCGCGGCGTTCGTTATATCGCTCTTTAGCGAGGAAATCGCCAATGATCATCCGTTGATCATGTCGTACCATGGGCACTGGTACTTTCCGACGGTCCGATTCTACTCCGCGGACATTTTTGGAGGTCAATATAAGACGGAAACCGACTACCTGGCGTTGCGGAATGATCCCGACTTTCGCGCGGCAGGCGGCTCGATGCTCCTTCCACTGATCCCGCACGATCCGCGGCATTCCTATCTCGAAATCAACGGCAACCCTCCCAATCCACCCTCGCGGGATCACTGGCTCGGCACCGATGGCTCAGGCCGCGACGTGCTCGCCCGTCTTATTTATGGTTTTCGGATCGCGATGATCTTTTCACTTGCGCTGACAGCCGTCAGCACCCTCGCCGGGGCGGTCATCGGCGGCGTCCAGGGGTATGCCGGCGGCACGATTGACATCACTGCGCAGCGGCTCATTGAAATCTGGTCCGTTCTTCCCATCCTGTATGTAATCATCTTGCTCGGCGCCATATATGGCAGGGGGTTTGCGCTCCTGCTGGTGGTGACCTCGCTCTTCCAATGGATCACGCTTTCCTACTATGTCAGGGGTGAGTTCTACAAGTTACGGGAGCAGCCATATGTGCTCGCGTCGCGCGCGCTCGGCGCATCCCACATACGTATCCTCTTCCGGCAGATACTTCCGAATGCGATGACCCCCGTTATTACATTTCTGCCATTTACCGTAATTGCCGGAATATCGGCGCTGACGGCCCTCGACTTTCTTGGGTCCGGACTTCCCCCGCCGACACCTTCATGGGGCGAGTTGATTGACGAGGGGCTTCAAAATCTCCAGGCGCCGTGGCTGGCCGGATCGGCGGTTGCGGCGCTCTTCATTACCTTGATGCTTGCCACGATGGTTGGCGAGGGGTTGCGCGATGCGCTCGACCCGAAGTCGCTTTCCAAGTTACGATGAAAATTCTCCTCCTTCCAACCTTGCTGCTGGTAGTCGCGGCAGCGGCGGCTTCCGCCGCGGAGAGCCACGATCCTTATCAGCAACTGATCGATAATCCGAACCACCTCTCTGACACTGAGCGGCTCCAGAAGCTGTTCCAGATCGATTGGGACCGAGGTTTGCGTGAGGCCCCGGAGTTCGCGACCGACGTGGGCGTTTCTGGATACGATGATCGCTGGACCGACGATTCCGAGGCCGCAATCGCGCAGCGCAAAAGCGAGGCGCAATGGCCGCTCGATGTCCTGAAAAGCATCAAGAGGGACGCCTTGTCCCCGGCGGATCAGCTTAATTATGACCTGTACCGTTACAATGCGGAGATTGCGATCGAGGGGGACAGGTTTCCAGGTGAATACCTTGCGGTGAACCAACTCGGAGGTGTCCAGCAGACCATCCCTCAGGTAATCGACGCGATGCCAAATGGGACTCTAAAGCAGTACGAGAATATTCTCGCCCGGTTGCGCTCCGCGCCCGCTCTCATTGACCAGGATATCATCCTGCTTAAGGACGGCGTGAAACTTGGCATCACCGAACCGAAAGTCATCCTGCGGAATCTGCCGGACCAAATACTCAAGGTTATCCCGGACGATCCAATGTCCAGCTCCTTGCTTAAACCATTCACCGATTATCCATCTGCCATCGCGGAGGCCGACCGCACCCGGCTTACCGCCGGGGCGGTTACACTCTATAAGGAGGCCCTCGTTCCGGCTTATCGGAAGCTCGATGACTATGTGGTGACGGACTATATCCCCCATGCTCGCGACACCATCGCCTGGAGCGCTCTTCCGCAAGGGAAGGATTGGTACGTCCTTCAGGTGCGCGAGCATACGACCACAGACATGAGTCCGGCGGAAATTCACGAGCTTGGCCTCGCCGAGGTCAAGAGCGATGAGGCGGAAATGGAGCAGGTGGCGGCTTCGACCGGATTTAAAGGCGATTTGGACGCATTTAAGAATTATTTGCGGACGGATCCAAAATTCTATTACAAGGACGCTGACAGCCTGCTTGCCGGTTTCCGTAACATCGCCAAGCAGATCGATCCTGTCCTGCCTGACTACTTCGGCAAGCTGCCCCGGCTGACTTATGGGATTAAGGCAATCCCGGCCTATGCCGCGGATTCCGCTCCCGCGGCCTATTATATGAGTGGCTCGCTGAAGGCGGGCCGGCCCGGCTGGTTCTGCGCCAATACATCAAACCTCGCGAGCCGCCCCAAGTGGCAGATGGAAGTGCTGGCGCTGCACGAATCGGTCCCCGGCCATCACCTCCAGCTCTCGCTCGCCCAGGAGTTGGAGAATGTTCCTGAGTTTCGGAAATATGCCAGTTATACGGCCTTCGCCGAAGGATGGGCTCTTTATTGCGAAAGGCTGGGGACTGAAATGGGATTCTACAAAGACCAGTACTCGAAGTATGGACAACTAACCTTTGATATGTGGCGCGCCTGCCGCCTGGTCATCGACACCGGCATCCACTCGGAGGGATGGTCGCGCCGGCAGGCAATCGATTACCTGATGACTAATGCCGGGAAGGACCAGCACGAAGCGGCCACCGAGGTGGACCGCTATATCGCATCTCCGGGCCAGGCGCTCGCCTACAAGATAGGCCAGCTCAAGTTCCTCGCCTTGCGCGCGGAGGCAACTCAGGAGCTGGGCGATGCGTTTGACCTGCGTGCCTTCCATGACGCCCTCCTGGCAAACGGCTCATTGCCACTCCCGGTGCTCGATCAACAAATGAAAGCCTGGATCGCAGCTCAAAAGAAAGCCACCCCATGACAACTCCCGAAGTCCTCCTCGATGTACGCGATCTCACCATCGAGTTTGCCACCGAGCGCGGCCTCTTTGAAGCCGTCAAACAGGTTTCGTTTTCCGTGGCAAAAGGGGAAACGCTCGCGATTGTCGGCGAGAGCGGCAGCGGCAAGAGCGTTACCGCGCTCTCCCTGACCCGGCTCCTCCCGGTCCCACCCGCCCGGTACAAGTCCGGCGCCATCCTGTGGAAGGGTGAGAACGTGCTCGATATGGACGAGCGCAGGCTGCGGGCGATACGTGGCGGCCAGATGGCCTATATCTTCCAGGAGCCATCCACCTCGCTTAACCCCGTATTCACCATCCGCAATCAGATCGCGGAGGCGATAAAGCTGCACCGTCCCGAGGTCACGGATATCAACGCCGAAGTCCTCCGGTGGCTCGATATCGTGGGCATCGTCGATCCGGCGAAGCGCATGGGCGACTACCCCCACCAGCTCTCCGGCGGCATGCAGCAACGCGCGATGATCGCAATGGCGCTAAGCTGCCAGCCGGACCTCCTGGTGGCCGATGAGCCGACCACTGCCCTGGACGTGACCATCCAGGCCCAGATCATGGATCAACTGCGCGAATTGAAGGCGCGTTTCGGTATGTCCATCATCCTGATAACCCATAACTTCGGCATTATCGGCGGCATCGCGGACAAAGTCGCGGTCATGTTCCGGGGAAAAATAGTCGAGCACGGGACGACGGTGGACGTGCTGCGCCACCCGCGGCATCCGTACACCCGGGCGCTCATCGATTGCATACCGAAGCCCGGTTCAAAAGTGCGCCGATTGGCGACTATCGATCACGATGCCCTGGCCTAGGGCCTGTTAACAAGTATGGGTGTCCATTGCGCATCCAGATAAAGGGCATCCAGATAACAATGGACATGCGCCGTCTATCATATTACAGAGAAGTGACTCCGCTCTAGGCGCTTAAGCGCTGTTCTCCCCCCCCAGAAACTCCAAGATTCGCGTCCGGAAAGCTCCCCATGATGTCCCGATTTCGCCTTCCCGGCTCCGGCCCGGTATTCGCGGCCCTCTTGGCGGCTCTGCCCGTAACTCCTCGCGCGTGGGCGGAACTTACGCCGGCTCTTGCCTTGGGCAGTGAATCAGAAGCGGGGAATTTTCCTTTGGTGCGGAATCATGCGGCGGCGGGAATCTGCGTGGACGGGAACGATTTCAAGGTAGTTCATATCGCAGCCGATTGCCTCGCGGCGGATGTAGCGGCGGTGACCGGTGTGAAGCCAGCCATCACCGGCTCCGCGGCCCTGCCAAAGGATCTCGTCCTTATCGGCACCATTGGTACGAGTCCGTCCATCGATAAGCTGATTCAAGACGGGAAGCTCGATGTAAGGGATGTCAAAGGGAAATGGGAGTCCTGTGTCATCAAGACGGTAACTAATCCTCTTCCCGGCGTGCATTCGGCGCTGGTTATCGCCGGGAGCGACCGGCGTGGCGCCGCTTACGGAGTATTTGAGTTATCCGAAGCGATCGGAGTATCGCCCTGGGTCTGGTGGGCGGACGTCGCGCCCAGCCATCGCGACGCGCTCCTCATTAGGGGAGGGGAGCACATACTGGCGCCGCCCTCGGTGAAGTACCGCGGGATATTCATCAATGACGAGGATTGGAGCTTCCAGCCATGGGCGGCGAAGACCTTCGAGCCGGAGACCAACGACGTCGGCCCAAGGACTTACGCAAAAGTCTGCGAACTCCTCCTGCGGCTCAAGGCCAACTTTCTATGGCCTGCCATGCACGGATGCACGAAACCGTTCAACAGTTTCCCGGAAAACAAAATCGTCGCCGACGATTACGCGATTGTCATGGGCTCCTCTCACGCCGAGCCGATGTTGCGCAATAACGTAGGAGAATGGGATGCCGCCGCGCGCGGACCGTGGGACTGGGAGAAGAATCGCGACGGCATTCTTAAGTACTGGGAGGAGCGCCTCCAGGAGAATGGCAAGTACGAGAATGTCTATACCATCGGCATGCGCGGCATCCACGACAGCCCCATGCCCGGCGGCGGCACGACGGCCGACAAGGTCGCCCGCTTGCAGCAAGTACTCGGCGACCAGCGCGCGATGCTCGCGCGGGATATAAACCCGAACGTCGATCAAGTCCCTCAGATATTCGTCCCTTACAAGGAGGTTCTTACTCTATACCAGCACGGCCTCCAGGTCCCCGGAGATGTCACGCTTGTCTGGCCGGACGATAATCATGGTTATATTCGCGAGCTATCCACTCCGCTGGAGCAGAAGCGCCCGGGCGGCGCCGGCGTCTATTATCATGTCTCCTATTGGGGCGCGCCGAATGATTACCTCTGGCTTTGTACCACCCCGCCGGCATTGATCTGGGAGGAGATGCGCAAGGCTTACGATAATGGCGCCCGCACCGCATGGATCCTCAATGTCGGCGGCCTGAAAAAGAGCGCCATCGACATGGAATTCTTTCTCCGCATGGCATGGGATATCGACTCATGGAATCAAAACGCCCAGGCCGTCTATCTCAAGGACTGGGCGCTGCGAAATTTCGGCAATGAGCACGCCGCGGATATCGCCGCGATCCTGGGCGATTACTTTCTGCTCAATTACCCGGCAAAGCCGGAGCACCTGCTGCAGGCGCAGTTTACCGGCAATTACCACGAGAAGGAAAATCGCTTGAGCCAATTCAACCATCTTGTGCGAATGACTAACACGATCTATGACGCGATGCCGCCGGAAAAGAAGGATGCTTTCTATGAATGCGTCGTCTATCCCGTCCGTTGCTCGGCGCTGATGAATGAGAGATGGCTGAGCGGGACTCCGGGCGAAGCCCAGAAGGCTTACGACCAGATCCAGGCCGAGACAAAGTATTACAACGAGCAGTTGGCCGGCGGAAAATGGAATAACATGATGTCGGCGAACCCGCGCAATCAACCCGTATTCCAGCCTCCGGCCGCCGCGCCCGGCACTCCCGCAATCACCGATACCGAAAGCGCGCCAACGGGGCAGGGGAATCCCGGCTATATCTCGATGCCGGCGGCCAGCGCCGTCCGCAAAACCGACGCGCCAGGAGCCGCGTGGACGAAGATCTTCGGCCTGGGCCGCACCGGGCAGGCACTTACGCTCCTGCCCACGACCACCACCAGCCTCGGCAACGCCGAACTCGATTATAACTTCTTCGCGCCAACGACCGGCACAGCCGCCGTAATGGTCTATTGCATCCCGACACACTCCCTATATCCCGGCCTCCAGCTTCGCTATTCCGCAGCCGTCGATGGCGAGGCCCCTCAGATTGTAAACATAGATACTGCCGAATTCAGCAAGCCGTGGGGCATCAATGTCCTGCGCGCCGCTGCCATTGGCACAACCAGCCACACCCTCGCCGCCGGCAGCCACACGCTGAAGCTCCGGCCGCTGGACCCCGGAGTAGTCTTTGACGAGGTCGTCATCGACCTCGGCGGGCTGAAACCAACCCAGCTTGGGCCACCCTGGACTGTCTCGGAAATTTCGGCTTCAAGCCATTGATTCCCCGGCTTAATCCGTCCTTCCTTACTCGTCCGGCTCCCGCTAGAAACATTCCACATGACCATCGCTGAGCATTCCACGGAACCTTACGTCGCCGCGTCCGGACGCTACGATGACCTGCCTTATGTCCGGTGTGGAAAAAGCGGCCTGTTGCTCCCCCGGATCTCCCTCGGGCTTTGGCAGAATTTTGGCGTTACGCACCCGCTCGAGAATAGCCGCGTGCTTCTCCGCCGGGCATTCGATCTCGGCATCACCCATTTTGACCTCGCCAATAACTACGGCCCGCCGCCGGGCGCCGCGGAAGTCACATTCGGCCAGGTATTGCGCGATGACTTCCTGGCTTATCGCGACGAGATGATCATCTCATCGAAGGCCGGATACTTCATGGGGCCGGGCCCGTATGGAGACTGGGGATCGCGCAAATACATGCTCGCCAGCCTCGACCAAAGCCTCAAGCGTACCGGCCTCGACTACTTCGATATCTTCTACTCCCATCGGCCCGACCCCAACACACCCATCGAGGAAACCATGGGCGCGCTCGATCACGCCGTGCGCAGCGGCAAGGCTCTCTACGCCGGCATTTCCAATTACTCGGGCGAACAAACGCGCGCCGCCGCCGCCGTCCTGCGCGCGCTCGGGACGCCATGCATCATCCACCAGGCGAAGTATAGCATGTTTGAGCGCCGCGTGGAGACCGGCCTCCTCGACGCCATCGATGAAACCGGTCTCGGCCTCATCGTCTTTTCGCCCCTCGCCCAGGGGTTGCTGACCAATCGCTATCTCGATGGCATGCCGGAAGATTCCCGCGTCGCGCAGGGCGGCCCCTTCTTGAAGAGCGAGCATCTTACCCCGGAGAAAATCGGCAAGGCCCGGCAGCTTAATGCATTAGCCCAGGCCCGCGGGCAATCCCTCGCGCAATTCGCGATCACATGGATATTCCGGCGGAAACAGGTCACCTCCGCGCTCATCGGCGCCAGCAAGACAAGCCAGATCGAGGAACTCTGCAAATGCGTTTCCGCGCCCGCCCTGACCAGCGACGAAGCCGAACGCGTCGAAGCAATCCTGCGAAACAAACCGTAAGCAGCTCCGCTATGGCATTTCAAGAAATAGCGTAGCCGCTCTGATAGTCCCCTCCGGGGACGGCGGATAATAGGCAGGGGCTTCAGCCCCTGCTTTCGAGCCACAATGCGTGCAAGTCCCGCAGGGACGGCAGAGGCCATGGGGTTAGTTAAACTCCGCTACAGCGCCCCCTCGAGTATCTGGAATATCTCCGTGTTATCGATCACCCCGTGCAGCGCCTCCGTGCCCGGTCCGCGGCCTATCGCGATCACATCTTCCGCGCTATTGATCGCCGTCGGCGAGGTATAGAACGCCGCCGGCTCATTGACCGCCGGCGCCGGGGCAGGGGACCCATCGGCCGTCCCTCCAGCCACCGGCTTTTGCGGCCCCATCGGCCCCGTCGCCCACACGATCGCGGGGTAACCAAACGCATTTACTCCCAGCAATCCGGCTCCATGCTCCTGCCGGAGCGGGTAGCCATTCAATGACATCCCGCCCGTCGCGTGTTTGCCCACGGCCAAAATAAGCGACTTCTCTCCCGCGTATCGCATCGCGGTCGCGATTGCCTCGTCCATATCCACGGTTTCAGTCAGCACATGCTCCCCGTCATTCTGCTCGGACGCCCGGCTGATCAGCTCCGCGTCCACCACCAGCAGATAGCCGCGCTCATGCAGCTCCAGGAACTCGATCGCCCGCCGCACCATGTCCGTAAGGTGCGGCTCCTGGCTCCCCTCCTCGATCTTGTCGGAGTACGCCAGGTCGCCGTCTGCAAACACGCCCACCCGCGCCGCCGTCGTGAAGATCGGCGCATTCTCCAGCTCCGCCTTTGAGCGCATGATCTCCGCCCCCTTGTTCTTCATCTCCAGCAGCAGGTCCCGGCCATCCTTTCTATGGCCGCTCTTTGACTCCGGCGTGAAATCCTGCGCCCCGCCCCCCAGCGCCACATCCAGCGACGCCTCCTCGGCGAATTGCCGCGCAATCTCATCCACCGCGCCGCTCTTCGGCACATGCGCGTAGAACGCCGCTATCGAGGCATCCGTCAGCCCGCCTGTGGTCACTATGCCAACGGCCCGCCCTTCGCGTTTCGCCAATTCCAGGATCGATGTCAGCGCCCCGCCCTTCGGACTCATCGAGATCACGTCGTTGTTCACCTTGTGCCCGGTGGCAATCGCCGATGCCGCCCCTGAGCAGCCGGCGACGACCCAGGCACCCGCGAAGCCCGAGCCCGTCGCCGGTGCTACGACCGCCCCATCCCCGGTGCCCGAGGTGCAACCCCAGCCGGAACCGGCGAAAGACCTGG
>Ga0182024_10022463_pt1 | contig 11368 bp, 9 predicted proteins | sample P32metaG_FD_120480 | JGI IMG/M metagenome (GOLD analysis project Ga0182024, IMG submission 120480) | Permafrost microbial communities from Stordalen Mire, Sweden - P3-2 metaG (Illumina Assembly) | ecosystem: Environmental > Terrestrial > Soil > Wetlands > Permafrost | place: Sweden: Stordalen... | reverse complement strand
GCAGCCATCCCACGGCACCTTCAAAATATTCCAGAGGGATCCGGTTCAGCCAGGAGGGCAGCGGTTCGATTCCAAAATACGCCAGCGCGAAAGTGGCAAATCCGTACCGGGAGAGCACGGCTGCTTTGTCAACATCGAAGCCGCCACCGGATCCGCTAAGCACCATTACCACAGGGTGTGGCCGAGCGCCCGGTGGAATGAATAATCGGCCCACCGTTACTGCACCGGAATTGGGCGTCTGGCTGTCAATTTTCAGGTCGCGAAGAGTCGTGCCCGGAGCAATGTAACTTCGTTCGAGGACGGATTGGGCGATCGCACCTCCCGTGGACCATGCCGTGATTCGCACCTGATCTGGTTCGGCGCTAGCCTTCGTGAAAGTAGAGCTGCCGCTGGTCGCGGGCGCTGTAAGTTTCATCGACCAGAAAAGTCCCATCGCGGATATTCCGGCGTAAGTTCCCCCGATGGAGGCTTGCTCGGAAGCATTTACCTCGCCCGCTTGATCGACCGTGAATTCCGCTTCCGATTTCCAGGCGCGACGGTCGTCATCTTCGGTTTCCGCAGTGATAGATACGCGCGACCCGCACGGCACCCCGCGCAAAGTGATCTGTATCTCCTCATCCACGAATGCGGGATCGGGAGTCACTTCAAGGGTAGGGGTGGTCGAAATTGCGGCCAGGGGCGCGGTGATCGAATCGGTCATGGTCCAGAACTCATTTATAACACAGGACTTCTCGCGCCGAAGGTAGCGTGCCCCCAAATGAGTCTTTTACCTTCGTTCGACCGTATTACCGATATGATGCTTGGCGCGTCGATCTTCGGCGGTACTAACGGAAACTCAGCCACGGCAATTTGGGAGGCGGGGGTGGGTGTGGACAATGAAATTGCCCAGCTTCGACGGGGTGACTTGGACGCGCTTTCCTCGCTTCTTGCGCGCTACCAGAACCGCCTGTATCGCTATCTTCTTAGAATGGTGCGCCAACCTGCGGAGGCTGAAGATCTTTTTCAGCAGACCTGGCTGCGTGTTGCCGAGAAAATTCACAGCTTCGATCAGCGCCGCAATTTTGAAGCCTGGTTATTTACACTGGCCCGCAATCTGGCCATCGATCACCTGCGTCGTGTGCGTCCGGAAAGCCTCGATGAACCGGCCAGCAACGACGCGTCGGGAGAATCCGCAGCCGCCCGTCTCGTCTCCCACGAAACTCCGGCTCTCGATCGTGTGCTGGCGCGCGAGCGAGCCGGCCGGCTTGCCGACGCCATGGAAATGCTGCCCGTGATACAACGCGAAGTCCTTACGCTGCGTTTTGAGGAAGAAATGAAGCTCGAAGAAATCGCCGAAATTTTGGGCGCTCCGCTTTCCACGGTGAAGACGCGCTTGCGGCGCGGGCTCGAACACCTGCGCGGAAATCTGGAATCCCGATTCCCCGGGGAGAATTGGCAATGACGGGCCACCAGGAAATTCGAGCTCTGCTGTCTCTCGCGGTTGCCGATGCGCTCGAGCCGCACGAGGAGCAGCTGGTCGCGGAACATCTTCGCGGGTGCAGTGCCTGCGCGGCGGAACTGGAAGAATTCCAGTTGCTGGCCGGTGGCCTTCGACGCCTGCCGACTCCGCAGCCACGCGGCGTTGTCGTGGAGCGCGCGCGGGCCATGGCGCAAATTCGTCTCGCTGAGCGAGCCGAACACAGGTGGAATCGCGCAGTGATGTCCGGGCTGATCCTATTCGCTTGGGTACTTACGCTAATGAGTTGGCCGGTCGTTAAATTCGTCAGCGGCGGATTTCTCAGCGTGTTGGATCCGCGATTTAGCCATACCTGGATGGTGTTCGGAGTGTTCACGACTTTGGTGTGGTTGGGCGGAGGCGCGGCTGCGGTTTTGCTGTCAATGCAGCAGCGGCGCGAAAGGAGCTTGGCATGAGTCGCTTCAGCGAAGAATTGAAAGTAATTCCGAGAGCAGCAAGGATTACCGCAACAATTGCCTACATCGGCGTGGTTACACTTTTCGCGCTCTTATGGAGATTCGGGAATCCTTGGGACTTTGCGGCTCAACCAATGGCCGCAAAAGTGTTTCTCCTCTGTTTCGCGGGGATTTTCCTCGCGATTTATATACTGCTCATTGGATATGTAAACGGTGATGCGAAGCGGCGCGGCATGCGCTACGTGATGTGGACGCTGCTGGCGATCTTCATCCCCAACGCCATTGGCATCATCCTGTACTTCATCTTGCGCGATCCGCCGCTCAAACCGTGCCCGCAGTGCTCGCAAGTTGTGCGACCGGGATTCACGTTCTGCCCGCATTGCGGCACTTCGCTGCTGCCGACGTGCCCCAATTGCGGCAAGAGCGTCGAGCTCGGCTGGGCGAATTGTCCGCAATGTGGAACCAAGCTACCTGCCGTCGGCAGCACAAACACTGGCGCTGGCATTCCAAATCATCCGCTTTGATCGAACGACGGCAGAGCGCGAGTAGCGCACTTGCATCTTCAAATATCGAAAGCTTTCGCGCTTATCGTAGATGGCTTACTGCGTGGGTTGGACTTCCATAGTTTGATCCACGGACCAATTCTGGCATCCCGGCTGTACCGCAACAGGGCAATGCGTAAATGCGCGAAACCCGCCGCTGGAGATTTCGACATCATAAGCGTAACCGTCGCGACCGCCGCTTTTCATCGTCAAGGCGCCACTCGAGGTCAGATCGTTAAGGGAGGCGTACTCGCCGTGCTCCGCCTGATACGCCCGTTCGGCCTGCGCGATGCCCAGTAGGTCGTTTTTCACCCCGACTATATTAATCGTCTGCACCGGAGTCGTAGCGCCCGTCGCTTGCATCTTCTCGAAATAGAATTTGTATATCATCACGGCAATCAAAGCCACGACCAGCAAACTGATCAGGCTACCCACTCCACGCATCGTCCACCTCTCACAGTCTCCGCGCTCCGGCGTTGCAGGCCAGCAGAAACGCTAGGGAGCTAACGCGAGCTTACCGTTGCAGGCTCTCTCGCACAATACGACGGGGCGGGGCCGTCACCAATCAATTAGCGTTCCCTCAATTAGCGCACGGGCATCAGCGTGGTCGATTTGCGGCTACTTCGTTGCGGGATTCATGCATGCTTAGGATGAACCAGCGGTCGCCGGTCTTGCGGCATAGCATCATTCCGTGCCCTGCGAAATGCATGGATGGGGAATCCAGCGTGTAATCGTACAAACTCCATACCACGTCGCCAACGACTTGCTGGTCCTTCACCGTCATCGAGAATCGTGTCGGCGGCGTTGTCTTGAAAAACGTCTGGCGAAAGTGTTCCGCAGCGCTTTTCCGCCCATGGTATTCGCCGTCCGGGCTATCCAGGACGAAATCAGGATCGAGACATTCCGCGAACCGGTCTGCGTCCGCCGCGTTGAACGCCGCAGAACATTCCTGCATCGCCTTTCCCATTTCGCGGATGACCGCTAACTCCGTTGCGTTGGGACCTGACAGTCCGAGGCGCGCCACACTTCTTTTTAGATCGATCGTCACGTTCAGTTGTTCCAGCAAATCAACCCCAAAAATTCCGTCGACCGGACCCCCGCACGCCTTTGCAATCGCGTCCAGATTAATGGCGGGCAGTCTCACATCCGTCAGACGCCGGTTGCCGAGCCGAATCTCCGGCAGGAAAACTTCGCGTGCGCTTGCGGATTTGGTTCCGTTCCACGATGAAACTTGAACTTGCTTCGAGGCACCCGTAGAAAACGATCTGAGGTTGAGCATCGAAGTCGCCGCGGTATCCACCAGGAAATGCATCTCTATCCCGCCAACCTCCAGCACCAGGATGGGCAATCGGTCGCAACGCTGTAGCGGAATTTCCAAGGCAGAATTTTGCTGCGCACGAGCGCTTGTCCCTGCCAGCAGCGTTCCTGCCAGCCCGGCCGCCAGAAATGTTCTTTTCAAATGACCTATCATCGCGGTCTCAGCTACTTTTTAGTGCTGACGTGCTCAAGCCTCTGCAGTACGGCGGTTCGGGCCGTGCGAAATGCCGTTCTGTCCTGAAATAAACGCGAACTCCAATTCGCTGCGGTGGCGAGCGCATGCATCTCAAACGCCAGCTGATGAGGATCCACATCCTTACGGATCTGCCCTGCGGACTGCGCCGTACGAGCCGTTTCCTCGAGCATGCCCAGCCACATTCTCATCAGCAGCATGATCTGATCGCGTACTTTTCCGGGACGGTCATCGAATTCCAGTGAAGCGGCAGAAAAGAAACATCCGCCCGGAAAAGTCTTTTCGTCCGCGTAGGAAATCCAATTTTCGTAGAGAGTGCGAAGCCGCTTCAGGCCCTTTTCGGGAAGTGCTGGACGAATCACGCGCTCCACAAAAATAAGTCGCGCCGCCTCAACCACGGCAAGTTGCAACTCCTCTTTCGATCCGAAATGCGCGAACAAGCCGCTCTTGCTAATGGCCAGCTCTGTAGCAAGTTTTCCGATGGTCAAGCCTTCGAGACCTTCGACCGAGGCGATGGAAACAGCTTTACGCAAAATCGAATCGCGCGTTTTCGTGCCTCGGGCCCGCTTGACTTTTCCTTTAGTATGGCGCATCTTCATGTCTCCAATAATAGCACGACCGTTCGTGCCATGGGCAAGAACAAATTGCTGGGCGATGGTCCTACGGCCCCAGGACTGGCTTGACGTAAGTGACTAAAATGTTAGAGTGACCTTCGTAATTCTGGTTTTGCCGCGGATTTCTTAGGTTGGTCCGGCCAGGAGACTGTCAGAAAACATGGCTCGCGCTAAAAATAGATCCCGTGAATTACCCCCGGATTCTACTGCGAGTAAGCACAGTCGCCACGGCGCCAGAAAACCGAACGATACGCCGCAGTTCGCAAAATCCAGCCCACCCGAGCCACCCGGCTTGCGCGAACGAAAAAAAGCCAAGCTTCGCCAGGATATCGTTAAAACATCGCAGCGCCTCTTCCTGGAGCGTGGCTACGAAAATACGCGCATCGACGATATCGTGAACGTCCTCGAAGTCAGCCAGCCCACATTTTTCCGTTATTTTCCGAGTAAAGATGCGGTCCTACGTGAAATTGGCAGGCGCGCTTTTGCCAGACAGGCTGAAATACTTCGAACCGAACTTTCGAGCAAAGCGTCCACGGGCGAACGCTTGCGCCGGTTTTTTGAGAGCCTTGCTAAAATCACCGAAGAAGGGCGGCCGCTTTGGCAAGCGGTGGTACTTGCGGGCGCGATGGATCCGGTCCGGTCGCCAGAGCTTCGCGGGCCAGAGGAAGCCGCGATCGATTTACTGCGGGAAATTCTCGCGCAAGGGCAGGAACGCGGCGATATTACCCGCGCCTTTCCGGTGATTCACCTGGCCGAGTTTATGGAAGGTTTGTTCAACACCGTCGTTAGGCAGTGGGCGGTCGATCTTCACGGCCCGCACAAGTTGGTAGATCGCGCCGCCAACGCCGTGGAATTTTTTCTGCGTGGCGCTAAACCCTGAGCCGGACCTCCGAACTTTAGTCCGTCGGTCCCCATTTTCCGTTCTGTTCTGAAAGACGCTTGCAACCGCGAGGCTTAATCCATGAAAGCGGCAGTCCTACACAATTTCAAGACTCCGCTCTCGCTCGAAGAAATTGAACGTCCCATACCCGGGCCGGATGACGTCCTGATCGAAGTCGAAGCCTGCGGCGTTTGCCACTCGGACCTGCACGTCGCTGACGGTGACTGGCCGCAGCTCGCGAAGATCGTCAAAAAGCCGTTGATCCTCGGCCATGAAATCGCCGGACGTGTAATCGAAAAGGGTGAAGCCGTGCGCGACCATGAAATTGGGGACCGGGTCGGCGTGCCTTGGATTTTCTGGAGTTGCGGTGCGTGTGAAATGTGCCGGGAGGGAAACGAAAATCTCTGCGCGAAACAGCAAATCACCGGAGTGAGTGTTGACGGTGGCTACGCGGAATTCGTAAAAGCGCCCGCGCGTCACGCCACAAAAATTCCTGGGAAACTATCGGCAGCCGAAGCCGCTCCGCTTTTTTGCGCGGGCGTCACCGTATATCGTGCCCTGAAAAAAGCGAATATCCAGCATGGCCAGCGCCTGGCAATTTTTGGCGTAGGCGGCCTGGGACACCTGGGCGTGCAGATCGCGGTCGGCCTTGGCGCGGAGGTAACTGCGATTGATATTTCAGAAGAGAAACTCGCTCACGCTAAAGCTCTCGGTGCGAGTGAGACGCTTAACGCAGCATCTGTCGACCCCGCGAAACACTTCCGAAAACGCGGCGGCGCTCATGCCGTACTTGTCACTTCTGCCGCAAAGGCTGCATACGATGCCGCCTTTCCCTGCGTCCGGCCTGCAGGCATTCTGCTGGTCGTTGGACTTCCGGCTGACTCACTTTGTTTTCCGCCCATTTCGATGGCTGGCACTGAAATTCGTATTCAAGCGTCCGCTGTGGGCACGCGCCAGGATCTCAGCGAGGTGTTGGCTATGGCGGCAGCGGGCAAAGTTCGTTGCGAGGTTACCAAAAGGCCTCTCGCTGATGTAAATCAAGTTTTCGAAGACCTTCGACACGGCAGGATCCCGGGCCGTGTCGTACTTACTCCCCGTTAATCCTTATTTATCAATAGCCCGGCGCGACAAGTCGATCGTCCTCAATTCCAGGCGAACGCGCGTGGGTCCGCCTCGCTGGTTGCCATCGATGTTTCGTCTTGACGTTAGTCAGTTCAACATGATAGTTACTATCAGATTTTTCAATGGGTGGAGTTAGGCGCGGTTTTCCGACTGCAGCGCCAAAAATTCTAAGACTGGTAAGGTCGCGTCAAAAATCAGGATTACAAGGGTTCAATCAGGCAGACACCTTGCGCCGACACAACATCGGAAGCAAGCCTCGGAGGCTTTATGAGGTCTAGGTTATTGGCGTGTTTTGCGGCGCTGCTGATGTCTTTCCTGGCAAGTCCTTGCTCACAGGCACAGGGCGTCGGGACCTCGGGCAGTATTCGGGGAACCGTATCGGACGCGACCGGCGGGGTCGTCGCGAACGCCGCAGTTGCAGCGGTCGATATAGACCGAGGTCAAAGGTACGACGCGGTCAGTGACGCTAGCGGTCAATATCAATTCGCCGCGCTGCCGCCCTCCACCTACCGGGTCACGGCGCAGATTCCCGGTTTCCAGACCGAAACGCAGACTGGACTTGTCGTCACCATCGGCCAAATCGCAGTCGTGGATTTTCATCTGAAGGTTGCAACTTCGGCGGCCGAGGTGACCGTAACCGCAGAGCCTCCCGTGGTGGAAACGGAGCGGGGCAGTCAGGCCGACACCATCACGCAACGCTACATTGAGGATCTTCCCATCGACCGCCGCGACTACCTCACGTTCACCCTGCTACTCCCGGGTGTCTCCGATTCCACGCGCCTGGCGGATGATCAGGATTTTCGAGTCAAGCAGACGCCGCAAAGTGGACTTTCGTTTTACGGAAGCAATGGCCGCGGCAACAGCGTCACGGTTGACGGTGGCGAAGTTGGCGACGACGCTGGCGGCGTTCGCCCCACGATGAGTCAGGACGCAGTCCAGGAGTTTCAGGTAAATCGCAGCAACTACGCGGCGGACCTGGGCGGGGCAACCGGAGCATCGATCAACATCGTCTCGAAGACCGGAACCAACGATATTCACGGTAGCCTGTTCGGATTCTTCCGTAACGATGCGCTGGACGCGCGCGACCCGTTTGCGTTTAGCCCGGCATTAACGGTTGGCGACCCATTCTCGTTAGATGCGCAGGGCGAGCCAATCAAAAATCAGCTGCAACGCTACCAGTTTGGCGGCTCCTTCGGCGCCCCGATCCGAAAAGATAAGACCTTCGTGTTCGCCGCGTTCGAGGGATTGCGGCAAGACTCACAGAATTCGGTGCCGTTGCTGACCAACTCCTCGATCTTCGGTCCGACTTTTGATCAGCAGCAGCAGCTCGCCGCGCTAGCAGCAAATCCGGCTCCGATAGTGCCTTGCTTAAGTGGTCCGATAGGGGCCGCGGTTTCTGCCGGGCTGCCGCCTCCATTAACAGGGCAGATGAACTTGCCGCCTGCTGTCTGCGCGGGGGTGCTGAGCAACGTGTTAACCGTAAACCCGGCTGCGGGCCCCTTGGACGCATACCTCGTCAACCAATTCGAGACCCAGGGCGGACTCTTCAACTACACGTCCCGCAGCTATCTCGCATCCGTCCGTCTCGATCACCGCATCGACGCTAACAACCAGCTCTTTCTCAGCTACCGGTACGCGCATGACGTGGAACAAAATCCAGACGTGCAATCCCTGACCGCCTTTTCAGCGGGCAGTTCGGTGCACGACTATGACAATGACCTGCTAGGCGCCTGGTTTCACCAGTTTAGCTCGACCACCCAGAACGAATTGCGCCTGCAGTACGATTACAACAGCTTCAATGTGATTCCGAATGAGCCCGGGCAGGTAGGACTTCAGATCCCAGGCTACATAAACAACCTCGGCACCAATATTTTCTTACCCAATCTCACAATTTTGCGCCGCACCGAAATTGCCGATAATTTCACCACGATCCGTGGGCGTCACACCATCCAGCTCGGTATTAGCGAATTGCTGCGCGGCAACCACACCGAATCCCACACGTTTCTTCCGGGTCGCTTCGTGTTTGGTACTCTCCCCGGGCCAGCTTTGCTGAGCCCTCAAATCGACAGTTTGTCTTCCCTGCAGTCGGCATCGTTCGGAGTGCCCCAGGTTTATCAGCAAGGGTTTGGTAATGCGGATTACCCGGCGTACACACGTCCTCTTACCGGGTTATATGTGCAGGATTCCTGGAAGGTGACGTCCAATTTCACGTTCAATTACGGACTCCGGTACGACATCGATTCGCAATACAAGCCGTTGAACACCTACTACAAGGACTTCGGCCCCCGCATATCATTCGCGTGGGATCCATTCAAGGATCACAAAACCGTAGTTCGTGGCGGCTACGGATTGTTCTACGGACCGGTGGATGCCCAGATTCCCGGCGTGGATTTGAGCCTCGGCGTCCTGAACAAGAATCGCAGCACTGTCGAGAATCAGCACAATACATCGCAGGTTCCTGATCAGGTCAACAATGCGATTAACACTTGCGGGCTCGGATTTCCCGCTCCCGCACCTCCCATTTTCGGTCCCGCGACGCCCACCAGCCCTTGCACCCGATTCATCTCGATCAGCGTAGACACGCTCAATCCGACGGGTCTTCCCATCGCCACTACGGACACCCTTTTTCAGGGGCTTTTCGCCCAGGGCCTGATCCAATGCACCACGCCGTTGCCTGGCAACAACGCCTGCATTACCCCCGGTGACGTGGAGCCCTTTGGAGTCATCCCCGCCAACAGCGGACGACTGTCGCCCATCACCGTGCTGTTCAGTAACCCGCCAAACTATCGGCCTCCACTTTCTCAACAGGCTTCGTTTGGAATTGAACGTCAGATTTCACCTGGTTTCACTTTCGGTATCAGTGGGATCTACTCGCACACCACACATCTCCCTGTGGCGCTCGATACGAACTTGTTGCCATCTACGCCCATGACCTCCATCACGCTCGCCAGCGGCACAAATTTCAGCTACCGCAATTGGAATTTGTCTCCAAATACCGATCCGCTCGGCGGTATTGAAGGTCTTCCCTGCGCTCCAAATCCGTTTGCTTGTTTCGTGAATCCACTTATCGCCCAGAACAACCAATACACTTCCGCGGCCTCTTCGCTATACGAAGGATTGATTGTGGAGGCGAAGAAGCGCTTCAGCGACCACTTCACCTTGTTCGGGAATTACACCTTCAGCAAGGGTTTTGACACCACCACGGATTTCAATACCGACTATTCGCCCCAGGATCCGACCGAACCCGGGCTAGACCGCGGCCTTTCGGAGTTTGACGAGCGCCACAAGGTCGTAATCGCTGGAGTGTTCGACAGCCCGTGGAAGAATCCGATCCTCGCCGGTTTCCAGGTCTCTCCGATTTTTAGCTACCACAGTGGGCTGCCTTTCAACCTGCTGGTCGGCGGTGAAGTGAACGGCGACAACCACATTACCAATGAGCGCCCGCTCGGCTCCCCGCGCGATACCGGTCTCGGCCCCAGTTACACTAATTTCGATATGCGCTTGAGCTGGACTCACAAGATCGGAGAAAAGGCTTCCCTCACATTCACGGCGGAAGGATTCAACATCGCGAACCACACGAATTTTGCCAGTGTGAATAACGAGGTGAATCCTTTGTTCGGTATTGAGACCGCGGCAGGTTTGTGCCCCACCTCGGGCCGGTGCGCTACGGGCAATACTTCGTTCAACGTGCATGGACTTCGGCCCGGTACGGCATTGCCCAACGGAGACACGGTTACGCCCAGCACTCCGCTGGGCTTCACTTCCGCATTCCCGAAGCGCCAGATCCAGCTCGGAGCGCGCTTTACATTTTAGTTCGCAGGGAGATGTAGTGGTGCGGGCGGCCAGGCGTTAGGGCTGAACCCAAGAAATACCAGCGCTATCGCGTTCGGCAAGATTCGCTGTTTAACGGTGAATCTCCCGAATCCGATCGTCGCGGCCGTTCTTCTCCAAAGTTGTACAGGCCCTCAACTGCATGCAGCTGTAATTTTTCGTGCGGAGGATTTGCCATGACGCGAACCACGAAGTTTGCAACTCTCCTGCTCGCATTTTTCGCTTTCGTGTTTCTTGCATCAACGACGTCGGGCCAGACCGGATTGACAACACACACCGGCACGCTCCCCGATGGCGCAACGTACCTGATTGAAATACCGGCCAATTGGAACGGAACTTTATTTCTGTACAGCCACGGCTATGTCACTCCCGGCGCCGCCAATCCCGCCGCCGATGTGGGCGACCCGGTCACACGGGTCTTCATGCTGGGGAGTGGTTACGCGTTGGCTGGTTCTTCGTACGCCACCACCGGATGGGCCATCCAGCAAGCTCTGCCCGATCAGCTCGCGGTGCTCGATATTTTCCGGCTTACGATTGCTCATCCCAAGCGAACTATCGCCTGGGGTCATTCGCTCGGTGGCATGATCACGGCAGGCTTAATTCAACGTAATCCGGAGCGTTTTGACGCAGCCCTTCCCATGTGTGGAGTGCTTTCTGGCGGTGTGGCCACCTGGAACACCGCTCTCGATGCCGCGTTCGCTTTCAAGACTCTTCTTGCTCCCGGCAGCGGCTTGCAGGTTGTGAATATCACCGACCCGTTCGCGAATCTCGATATCTCTGAGGAATTTCTGACCGTGGCGCAGTCTACCGCGCAGGGCCGCGCCCGTATCGCGCTCGCCGCAGCTCTGGGAAATCTGCCCGGATGGTTCACACCTACTTCTCCCGAGCCAGCTCCCACCGACTACACCTCGCAGGAGATGAATCAGTTTCTCTGGGATCAACAGGTAGATTTTCCATT